>JGI25129J35166_1000671_pt1 | contig 11235 bp, 3 predicted proteins | sample ETNvirnome_2_130_FD_35166 | JGI IMG/M metagenome (IMG submission 35166) | reverse complement strand
CACAAAACGAAAAAGAAAGAACTATATTTTTAAGAATAGTTTTTGATGTTGATATGAATATTAAGAAAGTAGAAGATCTAGCTGTATGTTATTCTTATGAAAATGATAATTATCCTGTTTTAGGAATGAAAATAGATCAACCTGTTCGTGTGGAATCTATGGTTGAAAATGAATGTATTGCTAGAATTTATTGGACAGATAATATAAATCCATTAAGAACTTTAAATTTATTACAACCAGGTAAAAATCAATTAACTCCTTCGTCTTTAGATATTACTCCATTAATGAATCCATCTCAACCTGTTTTAGATACAAATCTTAATGGTTCATTACCTGTTGGTGTTTATCAATATAGTTATAAATATGTTTCTGCAAATGGTGGAGAAACTACATTTTCTCCTTTAAGTAATTTATATCATACTTCTGATCAATCATTTACTAGTACAACAACTTATGGAGGTGGGCCTAAAGGAGAAATAGGCACTCAAGGATTTAGAATAAAAATACATGATATAGATCAATCTTTTACTTATGTAGAGTTATATGCTCTATTGTATGAAGATTTAAATATGCCTCCAAGAATTTCTTTAGTAGATAGAAAGAGACTTTCAGGATTAAATAGTGTATCTATTGCACATGTTGCTTGGAATAATGAAATAGAAAATGGTTTAGAAGAAATACTAATTGAATCTAATACTTGGGATATATGTAAAGATATTGCAATAAAAGACAATATATTATTTGCAGCTAATCTAAGACAAAAAAAGAATTGGATCTCTGAAAAAGAATGGAATGTAAAAGTTTTAAGGTATAATATAGAAGATGGTGGAACAGGAGCAAGTGCAGCTGCATTTGAAGATGGTATGTTAACAACTAATGATCCAGAGATTAAACATTATGAAGATGATGGTAGTGGGAATCCTCGTATTCCTGAAGACTCAGGAGGTAGTACACAATTATGTACAGGAAGTCTTCATAATAATAAAGAACATCGTCCAAGATGGGCCACATTTATAGATAAACAAAGAGATGGTACTCCATCATCTTTAAATGGGTCTATAAAAAAAAGAGAGGAATATAGATTTTTAAGAGACGGTATAACATTAGGAGGAGAGAGTTGGGATTATGAAGAAAATGGATTAGGAGGTTGTCGTGTAACATTTGGTTTAGAAGAAAAAGTTGCAGATGTTACTACAAATGATGGAAATAAACCTTATGTATCTAGTGTAAATAATGGATCAGAAGAATTTCAAACAGATAATATTAGTGGTGAGGTATTAGGTCAACATACAAATAATACTAATACTACATTTCATACTACAATGTCTATTGCTGGAAATATGGATCCCCACAATGCAGGAAATAAAAGAAGTTATCAAAGGGGTGAAATGTATAGATTTGGAGTTCAAATTTATGATTTGAATGGCGCTCCAGGAAATGTATTGTGGATAGGGGATATACAAATGCCAGAAATGTATGATGTATTAAGACAATTAGATCNTACTAAGNCAGGTTATAATCCTATGTCCGCTACAACAAATAGCCAAACAGGTGTAGCGGATTTAAATGTAACAAAGTCTTTTGTAACATTAGATAAAGTTGCAGATCATAGATTATCATATGTTTGGGGACATACAGTACCTCCTGTGGATGTAAATTGGTTTACTAATAGAATTGGAGATTCTTCTTTAAGAGCANATGCATATGTAGATTCAAATGGAGATTTACAAGATGCTACTTTTAGTNNAGTAGGTGATAGATTAAATCCTGTTAATTTTNCTGGAGTAGCAAAACAATATCCTTGGTGGAGTGGTAATAATAATTCTTTAAGTGGTTCTGACGATAAACATTATTTATTTGATTTATATGTAAATTTTGAATTTATAATACCAAGAAATGTATTAAAGAAAATATCAGGATTTAGAGTGGTTAGAGCTGAACGAACAGAAAATGATAGAAGAATTATACAACAAGGTATTTTAAATCAAACATTAATATATGGAAAGGCTCAAGGAGATCTTGCAGATGGATACGATACAAATCATAATTGGTCTTCTAAAGATAATGAAAACTTAGATGATGATCCAATATTTACTAATGACTATGTAGCTCTAGGTGGGACTCCTTCCACTCCAGTGCAGCCAGAATACGATACGTATTTAAATGGTTATTTAGGATTGGCAGAAAATAATCACTTAGCCTGGTATGATTCTTCTATATCAACTGGAACGTTAACTTCTGGTGGTTCTACAGAAGGTAAAATATATGCATTTCAAGAAAATGAAGATGGAAGAATCCTTCCAACTAATAGTGTTTCCCCATATAGATTAAGCGGAACTCCTAATACACCTACTTCAAATATTAATAATTCTCCTTCTCAACATCCTGGTCCTGGAGCTAACGGGAAACGTGCAGCGCATAGTGCTTTTTTTGGAAGTTATGAAAAATGCCAAACAGGTACTTATTCAACAGGAGGGGCAAAAAGAAATAGTATGAATTCAGTTTCAGGAAGTATATTCACATTAGATTCTCCTGATAGTGCTTTTGGCACAAGGCCATATGTTTTTAAGGAAGGCGATCATCTTAGAATAGATTCAATAATGAAACTAACTGATGAAAAAAGATATGAAAATGAACAATCAGGGACAAATCCTTCTAATTATTATCATAATGCTTTTGGATTTACAGAATTAAATGGTGCTGCTAATTCGTGGGATACTAAATCATATAATGGAGTTAATTGGGCTAAAGATACAAGTCTTGTAGAGCAGGATGCTACTAGATTTTCTTCTAAAAAAGTAACAGAAACAGATAAAGATTATGGATTGTTAATTGGTAAATATTATATATACGATACCTATTGGGGAATTGGTATGGAAACAGACGGAGGGACAACATATGCTATGGATAATGGAAATGCTTATCATACTCAGAATGATGGAGCAAAACCGCAAGAAGACTATAGATATTCAGGAGAAATAGGTGTAGCTAAAGAAATTGGAAATGGAGAAATAATTCCTTCTGGATTTTTTAAAAGTTCTTGGCATATGACAAGCGGTACTGTCCATGGTTTTTCTAATCATACTCTAGGAGTTTTAAGTGATAGTAGCCCATGGTATGCTAAATGGGGTACAGTAAGGAGTGTAANAGGAANTAATCCAGATATAACAATGCATGATTCTTCTGAAACTAGTAATAAAGAAGATTTAAATTATAATACAATGTCATCTCTTCAAATGGGATTACGTACTATAGTAGTAGAGCTTTTAGGAATAAGTGGATATTGTTTTAATCCCAGAAACTTATCTGCTATATTAGATAATCAATCCTGGCTTTCTAGAGATAATACAAGCGCATTTATTACTAATAAAGATGAGTATTGGTTAGGTCATGCTCAAGCAATAGGGAATAGTATTTCTGGAGAGGGCTGGAAATCATACATTCCTTTCAAATATTTATGTTCTATAGTACGAAAAGTTATTCCTTATGGAGGTTATTCTAAATCTGCTATTGAATCAACAAGATATGTTCCTGCTGGTAATTTTCATCCTATAAATTATGATTTAACTATTAATTATCCTAAAGAAGGACATTTAAGTAAAGTTTTTGGTGGAGATACATTTGTAAATCTTTATGCTCATCAAAAAACATCTTGTCCTTATATGAGAAATTCATATGCAAGATGGCAGCTTTTCCCTGTAGAATCTTTTATAAATACAGATATGAGAAGTGGCTTAAATTTACATTCGGGAGACACGGAAATTGGAGAAAGTAATNTAACCCCACCATTTAGTAACGACTGGTTATATAATGAAGTATATTCTCAAGAAAATAATTTAAAATCTTCTATAATGATAAATGAGCAAAAAGCTTGTGATGCATTAGATCTTCCATTTGAAATTGCATATTCTAATACTAAGATTTCAGGAGAAGAAGGAGATGCCTTTAGAACGTTTCCTATAAATCAATTTCATGATATGGAAGGACAGTATGGAGAAATCAATAGAATAATTAATTTTAAAAATGATATTTTTATTTTACAAGATGAAGCTTTTGCTAAACTATTAGTTAATCCTATATCTATGATCACTGATGATGCAGGTATTGGTATTTTTACTGGTACAGGAGATACTGTAGAAAATCATACTTATATATCAACTAAGTTTGGAAGTAGACATTTACAGAGTGTTGTTGGTAGTGAAGAATCTTTATATTTTGTAGATAGTAGATATGCAAGATTATTTAAATACGATACAGAAAAACTTATATCTTTAGGAGATTCATTAGGACAAAGATCAAGATTAAACTTTTNTATTAAAGAACTTNATGATTTAGATAGTTTTGAAAAAGGATCTAATTGGAATTCTAGAAATTATATTGCCGATAATTCTTTAAAAAATATCGGAATACAATCAATATTTGATCATAAAAATAAAGAATTATTAGTTACCCTTCATAATNATAAGAAAAATAATGAATTGGTAGGAACTTCTGCAACCATAGTTTTTAATGAAGGATTAAATGCATTTACTTCTTACTATTCTGCAGTTCCAAATTTATGGATGTTAGCTGATCCAGCAATAATATCAACAGGAAGTGAAGTACCTGTTTCAACTTTTATTAACCATGGTAGTGGTGCGTTTACCCCCACTCAAAGAATAGGAGCTTTAAAATTATGGTTATGGGATACTAATTCTTCAAAATGTGATTTTTTCAATGAAGGGATAGATTCATATGCTGTACAGCCTAGCAATACAGCATATATAGAAAAAGTAATAAATGATGCTGCTGAAAATGCAAAAGTATTTGATAATGGAGAGATTATAATGACAGGAGATCCAGCAATTGTAACTTTAGGTTCACCGTTAGCAACAGGAAGTAATATTGATTGTAGAACAGAAAATAATCCTTATGTAGGAATAATTAATAACGCAACAAGATATAGAGAAGGAATTTTAAGATTTCCTTTAAGAGGCAGTACTCAAGCTGATAGAATGAGGGGGACCTGGTTAAAAATGAGATTTTCTTATTCTGGTAACGATAAATTTAATATCTTTGCAATGATAGCCAAATACCGTAAATCTTATAATTAATGGCATATACTGACACGCAATATTCAGATTTATTAAGAGCAGTTAATCAATATGGTAGTGCATATAACTATGGGAATTATTCTAGTTTTGTAAATCCTTACTCAGGTGCTGCATATTCTCCAGTTGATTATAGAGAAATAATTTCTAGAAAAACTGCTCCTGTAGATCCAAGAAGTGCTTTTATAGATTATAAACCTAGTTTTGCAGGAAGTTTAGCCACTGGCTCTTTAGGTCATCAAATAGGGAGTAAGGGTTTAACTCCAGCAGTTCAAGGTATGGTAAATCAAGGTACTTATACAGCTAATCTTGCAAATAGATTTCCAGATCTTACAACAGNACAGATAGCTTCTAAAGCTGCATCAAGACAAGGATTAGGAGCTACAGGATTAACTACAGCTGCGGCTTTATATGGCGCTACAAGAGATCAGAATCCTTATGAGCAATCAACTGTAGAGCAGCTTGGTACTGTTGGATCTTCAGCTTTGGCTGGGGCTTCTATTGGTGGAATGGTGTCCGCTGGTTCTGCGGCAGGTCCCATAGGAGCGATTGTAGGATTACTTGCTGGATTATATATAAATAATAGACAAAAACAAAAAGCTGCAGATTTATCCACAGAAGCAGGAGAAACATTTCAAGAGGAAAGAACAGAATATACAGAAGATATAGCAAAAGAAGCTGAAGAACAAAGAGAACAATATGCATTGGGAACAGAAGCAGATTTATGGGGACAAGAAGCCTCTAAATATTCTAATCAATATGGAGCATATGCAAATCCTTATGGACAATCGTATTATGATAAAGGTGGTAAAATGAAATTATATAATGGAGGTGGAGGTTATACACAAGATGTATATGGCTGTACAGATTCATATGCATCAAATTATAACCCGCAAGCAACTATGGATGATATGAGTTGTGTTTATCCTACTCCAGGTGATTTACCACCCGATGATGTTAATCCAGATACGCTTTTTACTGGAGATTATACTGATGCGGAGGGTAATGTTGTAGATATTAATAATACTTCAATGCCAAATACATGGACATTCAATCCTACTGAAAGGCGTATTATAAAAGAACCCTCCCCTTACGAATCTCCAATTCAAAGATTAACAAAAGAAAAAGCTCCAATTCCTGAATTGATAGAAAAACCAATACTTCCTAAAAGTACTGTATATTTAAATGATAGAAGACAAGCTACTACCAGTGATGATTTAGAAGATTATAGATGGGATTTAGAAAATCCTTACATTAGAGAAAATGTAGATATATTTAATGAAGGCGGTAAATTAACAAGTAAAGAAAAATCTAAGTTAAAAAAATTAGGAAGACGTGGAGATACTGAGCTTGCCCATGTTAATTCACAGGAAAAAGCAATGCTTAAATCAATGGGTGGTTCTGGTACAACAAATCCTTATACAGGATTACTAGAATATCATATGAAGGGTTTTGGTCATAGCCTTAGTCATCTAGCGGAGTTAGCCGTTAGCCCTGCCCTTTTTCTTGGCGATGTATTTGGAGGAACAGAAGATCCGCTTGGAAGACAGTTAGATAGAATGACATTAGGTTATACTAGTGTCGGTGAACCCACTGGAACTGCCGTGTTTAATGATGAAACAGGCGCATGGGAAAGGGAAACTTCTGATCCTAATGTTACTATAGGATTTGATCCTACAGGAGAGAAGATAGGATCGGCTGGTTTATATGGCGAAACACCAACAGGTACAGGATCTATAACAGGTCAGGCAGTTTCAGGAACAGGTTGGGGGTATAATACGCCTGCATATGAAGGAGCATCTCCTAGAAATCCTGTACAACGTATAAAACCTGAAGATAAAATTAAAGTGGTAAATCCATTTAAAAGTGATTTTGCAGGTCCAGAAGGAGAAAATCAAGATTCTGCTTTAGGGTTAGAAAGCTATAGATGGGATCTTGCTAATCCGTATATTAGAGAAAATGTAGATATATTTGATGAAGGAGGAGTAGTTAGTCAGTCAGAATCTTTACCAGTGGATAGTATGTTTAATAGACAATTATTTGCTGAATCATCATTTAATCCTTCTGCTGTAAGTTCTGCAGGAGCTTTAGGCTTATCACAAATTACAGAACCAACATTTAATGATATGATAGGATGGGGATGGGTACCTGAAGGTAAAGAATTTAGTGATTTAAAAACTGATACAGATTTAGCTGTTAATCTTCAAGAAAGATATATGAATGATTTAATGACTAGAGAATGGAATCAAGGTTCTGAAGATGTAGTAAAAGCAAAAGCATTAGCTGCTTATAATATGGGTCCTACAGGACTTGTTAAAAAATTGAATAAATTAAAAGCTGATGGCGTAGATATTTATAATAATTTAGATTGGATTAATCAACTTAATTCAGAAACCACAGATTATGTAAATAAAATAATGTTAGGAGGAAGTGAAAAATTTGAGCAAGAATATACAGATGCATGGAAATCTGGAGGAAAAGAATATGACCAAGGTGGTATAACAAACACAGTTGCTGAATTTACAGGTAATGAATTAATTATAAATAATCAATCTGCAGTTGAAGCTGGTATAAAAGAAAATAATCCTTCTAAAGCTGCAGCTCCAATAAGATTAGCTATGCAAAAAGGATTTGTAACTCCTGGTCAAGAAACACATGGAGGGAATCCAATGCCTGTAGATGATAAAGGTTTTATATATACAAAAGGTGGAAAGCTTCCTTTTAGGGTTAGAAAAAATGCTGGAATTTATGATCACGCTACAGATCAATTTAAACAAGATATGACAGATGAACAAATAATGGCTGTAGCTAAAAAGAATATGAATAAGTGGGAAAAAAATAATATGAACTAATGGATAAAGAAGCTTTAGTAAAAATTATACAAGAATCTATTCCTGGAATTAACGAACAAGGGGTTGCTGCTATTATGTCTAATATTCGTTTAGAGACTGATGATTTTAAAAGTCTTCATGAATATGCTATGGATCATGATCGTATTTTTGAGAAAAAAGATGGAAAATATGTATTGAATATTCCTTCTATTAGAAAAAATTTAACAAATAATGGATATGGTCCTAATGCTTCAGCAGCTAAAATAAAGGAATATAACGAATTAAGTGAAACAAAAAAATTAGGTATTGAATATATGGGAGATAAGGATACTCCTTATGGTGGGGGGACAGGTCCTTTAATGATAACTTTTGCCAATTATGGTGGTAATGAAGTTAAAAAAGAAAGAATGGAGCAAATTGCAAAAGATATGGGATATGATGATTTTAATGTATTTATGTCTAAAGTTAATACAGATGCTGAATTTGGATTAGAAGCAACATTAGCTTATTATAAAAAATATGAGCCAAATAAATTTACTGCAGAAAGTTTAAATAATACTACTGCACAAGAGCTAGGAGATGAAGTTATTAATCCTGGTAGAGATTGGATTTCAGATTCTGATTGGAAAACATATACAAATGAAGGTAATACTATTGCTAAAAATCATTATACCCCTGTATTAGACGAAGTTTATGTAATTGATTATGACACAGGAGAGCCTTATACGATTGATGGCGATTATATGGATGCTAATAGTGAAGAAGGCCAAATATTAATAGCAGATGGAACAGGATATTCACAAACTAAATCTACTTATGAAAAAATGAGTGGAGAAGGGGTATTAATTGACGAACCAAGACGACCTAAAAAACCTAAAAAAAAGGATTATAAAACTACTCCTGAATTTAGAAGAGCAGAACGAGAATATTATAAAAAATTAGACAAATGGGAAAAGGCTCAGGAAAAGGAGGAAGAATTAAGACCTGAAGATATAGTTACTGACGAAGAAGAAGAAATAAAAGAAAAAGAAACGATTCAATTAGCTATAGGCAAGGGAGATAAAGGGCATTTATCAAATGATCAACAAAATAAATTAGAAGAACTAGGTATTGAACTTCAAATAAGAACAGATGAAAATGGTTTGACATTTTATGAAATAAAAGCTGATGATATAGAAGAAGCTAATAAAATTATGACTAAGCTTAATGAAGCTGGATTTGAAAATCAATATATAGTTGGACAACCTGATAATAAAAAGAAAATAGAAAAACAAGTTGAAAATGTAATAACACCTCAAGCAGCTACACAAACTGAAGAAACAAGATATCAAATAGTATTAGATGCTCAAGGTAATGAAATTAGAATACCTATAGGTCCTGATGTAACAGAACAAGAAATTGAACAAGAGACACAAACTGAACAAAAATATGATAGTTGGAAAGATTTATTTGATAATATAGATAATATAGATAAATCTCAACCTGTTTATGTTGGAAATAATAAATTTAAATGGCAAGAAAGTGCTGATAATAATTTTGTACTTATAAATGAAGATGGAGAAGAATTAACTGGTGAAGAATATAGTCATATTTATGATTCTCAAAGGGAAGCAAGGTTAAATAGAGAAACTCCTCCTGAAAGCGATGATGATGCAGAAACTAGTAAAAAATATTCTATTGGTGATGTAATAAAAAAAGGAGATTATACTCCTTTTGAAGGTAATGATGGAAACCTTATATCAGATCAAGATTTAACAATAACAGGGATAAATGCTGACGGAACGTATGAAGTACAAGGTCAAAATGGTCAAATTATGACTATTAACCCTGCAGATCAAGGACAAAGAATAGAAAATAATCAAATTGTAGTATCTGAAGATCCTGCTCCTATTATAAAACAAGAGTCAAGCAGAATCACAAATGCTGATGGATCAATAACTGTAAACTATACAGATGGAACATTTGATACAATTGCTGCTCCTGTTGCTGACACTACTGCTGACCCTGCGGACACAGGCTCTGTGGATGAAGAAACTGAAGAAGAAGGTCCTAATCTTTTTCAAAAAATAGGAGGTGGTGTTGGAGCAACACTTAAAGGCGCTGGAACGCTCTTAGATTCAATTGGAGGCCCTTCTGCTATCATATCTTATATAATGGGTAAGAAGGCTTAAAACATGCTATGAAGGAAATAGAGCCTCAGAAAATGCCTGAGCTTTCCCCTTTATTCCATCAGCATTTAAGACAAACAAAAGAATTAGCAAAGAAAGGATTTCATCCTGCTGAAGCTAGGAAAATGAGAAGAGAGATTGATGCTGCTTATGAAAAAGGTTTAGATACTGCTATTAGAGGAACTGCAGGGGATAGAGCAAAATTCTTAGCTCATTCTGGTGTATTAGATGCTAAACGTTCATCTGCATTAATAGATTTTGCAACACAAGATGCGGCTTTACAAAGAGAAAATCAAAGTAAATATGTAGATACAATGATGTTTAAAGAAAACTTTGAAGCTCAACGATCTGAAAAATTAAGAGCTGAAGATATGCAAATGCAATTAGCAAACAAACAATCCGCAGCACAATTCACCTCAGCTGCCTTTAGTAATTTAATGTCAGGTCTTGGGGGCGGTAATACTGCACTTATTAGACAAATGATGCAAATGTATCAATCAGGACAAANTGGTACAANTGGACTTTTTAGCGGAATAAACCCTGAATAATATGGCTTTAGATTTTGGATATTGGAGTGCTTTAACTGGTCCTATGCAGACAGCTGGTCAAAGAGCACAAAATAGAGATGCTCAGAATATGCAAGCTATGCAGTTAATGCAACAGATGAAGCAAATTCAACTTGGTAATCTCCAAAATACAAAAGCATTACAAGAGCAAGTAAACACCATTGATGCTGCAGCAATGAGTGCACTATATACGAAAGATAAAAAATTTCGTAGACAAAAAGATGTTGATGATTTTAAAAATTGGCAAAAAGATCTTTCTGGATGGAACGATATTCAAAATTTATTAAGGCAATACGGTAGTGTAGAAAATGCAAGATTGCACGGTAATTTAGATTATGTTATTCAAGAATATAAACATAATTTAGAAAATAATCCAATATCTCAAAGAGTTAAACAAAATGAAGCAGCTGTAAAAAATTATTATGCAGGAGCTTTGGATGAAGGTNAACAAAAAGGAGGAGGCACTAGTCCATTTGAATTAATTCCAAAAAATGCTCATATAAGATTTCAAAATTATTTTGACGGTAAAACAGACAATTTTTCTTATCACGGAGAAAGAGGGGATTATTTAAATCATCCA
>JGI25129J35166_1000670_pt1 | contig 11238 bp, 9 predicted proteins | sample ETNvirnome_2_130_FD_35166 | JGI IMG/M metagenome (IMG submission 35166) | reverse complement strand
TTTCTCAGTCCAATAATTACCTTCATCTGCAGGATTTAATTCTGGTAATTTATCTCTATCTAATACTAACAAATAACCTCTACCATTTTTTTTGTATTCATGAAACGCAAACCTACCTGCTAATTGAATATCATTTGAAACGTATGAACCGGTTATACCTTTACGTGTATTACCAACACCTCGAGATACTACAAAACCATTTTTAATTAAATTTTTATATTCTGCAGAAGATATACCCCTATAAGCTTCGTTGGNATTATTTTGTAATTTTGCAATATTAGCAACTATACTTTCTTGATCTTCTCCTTCTGGTGGAAATAAGAGATAATCATATATTGATTTACTTTCGTTTAGTTTTTTTTTACTCTTTTTTTTCTTCTTTTTAACTTTACCTTTGCGTTTTATAGTAACTCCTAATACTTTAGGTAATCTACAATCCTCAGGTGCATATGTATCACCATCTGCGTATTCTCCTCCACCTTGGCCACCTCCCATAGCCATACCGACTGAAGCCATTGTATTATCTGCTATATACTGAGCNACTGCTTCATCGAATAATCGCATTTTAATTATTTAGTTGATTTATGCACAAATGTACTATAATAAATAAATGGATGTTGGTGATATTATTAATCAATACCTCGAGGAGGCGAATCTAGATACCGATTTAGATCGGTTAGAGGTTATTAACACTCAAGAAAGACTAGTAAACAATAAGCATAAATGGTCAGCTAGGCTTATTAATCATAAGATAAATTTAAATAATCTTAAATTTAAAAAAGAATCTGCATTAGAAGATAAAGTTACAGAATTTCAAAATACAGAACCCGTTAGAGTTAGTAGATCTATTGCAGAAAGAGCAGTACGCAATAAAAAAGAAATTAGAGCTTTAGACGTAAAAATAAAAAACGAACAACTCATCATTGATTATCTAGAAAATATATATAAAAATATAAGCTTCGCTACTAATGATGTTAAGAACTTAGTAGAACTTATGAAGCTAGAAACTCAATGATTGCTCTTGAATACCACTCAACTTCTCATGTTATAATAGATGGTCCTGAACTCAATATTATAAGAGAACATTTTAGTGTAAAAAATGAAGCTGTTCACTTTCAACGGCGCTTTGGGAGATTTGTACCTCCACGAACATACGTTATAACCAATCAAGGAAAAGTTGAAATTGGTCTACTAGAAGAAATAATTCAATTCTGTGAATCAAAAGATATCCAATTTACAATTGAAGATAAGATTAAAAATATCTTATATCCTTCTTTAACTAAAAATAACGTTACACCATACGATTTAAATTTACAATTAAGAGATTATCAACAAGATATAGTTGACAAATGTATTGGTTATGGGAGAGGTACTGTTATATTAGCTACTGCAGGAGGTAAAACGCTTACAATGGCGAGCTTGTTGGAGTTTTATTATAAAAATTATAGTAAGAACTTCAGATGCTTAGTTATTGTACCAGACTTAGGTCTTGCAAATCAAACAAAAAATGATTTTGAAGAATATAATACATCATTCTCTACATCAAAATGGACAGGTAAAGATAAATTAGATTTATCTACAAATGTTATAGTCGCGAATTTAGGTATACTACAAAGCTCTAAGCAAGACATATCTTGGATCGAGCATATTGATGTGTTAATTGTAGATGAAGTTCATAAAGTAAGGAGAGGTAATAAAGTAAACAAACTCTTCAAAGCAGTTAAGACACATATTCGATTTGGATTCACTGGTACATTACCTCCAGATAATTTAGATAAATGGAATATTTTTGGTAAAATAGGTCCTCAATTATATGAGAAAATGGCTCATGAATTGAGAGTTGACAATCATGTTGCACCAGCTAAAGTTCATGTATTAGAACTAAACTATAATACACCTACAGCAGAAATATATCACGGAACTAATAGTAATGCGTACTATACGCAAGAAAATGAATTTATACGAAACAGCTCTTATAGAAACACATTGATAGCTAAGCTCTGCGGTAAATTAACTAATAATGCATTGATATTGGTGGATTATATAGAACATGGAGAGCGTTTATTAGAAACGCTGCAAACTATATGTGAAGACAAAGATGTATACTTTATACAAGGTAGTGTTGATACAGAACAACGTAAGATTATACAAGACTATATGGAGTCTCAAAAAAACGTAATCGTAATAGCAATTTCAAAAATCTTTTCTACAGGTATTAACATTAAAAACTTACATTATATTATATTTGCTGGAGGTGGAAAAGCTAAGATAAAAATNGTTCAAAGTATAGGTAGAGGACTGCGCTTGCATATTGATAAAGAAGAGCTTATAATCTTCGATATTGCTGATAATTTACGATATGGTCAACGTCATGTCGAGCAACGATTAACTTTATATGATACAGAGCACATAGGTTATACGTTTAAACAATTTTATGAAACCGAGAAGTAAAAAACCAAATAAAAAAACTTACTATGTTAATCCAAAGAGATTTTTACAACTATTAAAAGAGTATTATGAATCAGATGACNTAGTCGAAGAGCTAGCAGAATCTACCAGTAAGATTGCTGTTGGTTTGAGCTATTCTCCGAATTTTATAAACTATAGTTATAAGGATGAGATGATTGGTGACGCAATAGTTAAAATGATTGCTGCTGTTAAAAATAAAAAGTTTAATCTTGAGTCTACCTCTAATCCTTTCTCGTACTTTACTACAATTGCTTATCATGCATTTATCAATAGAATTAAAAAAGAAAAAAAGTACAGAGAAACTATTACAGCATATCAAGAGCAATTATATAGTGACTTGGATATAAACGAACCAACATCAAGGAATGCTCCACAAAAAGATTACGATAAAGAGTTGTACACGTAAATGCCTTTAGACTCAACAGATAAAGTTAGTTTCTTCACTGACTTACACTTAGGCTTACATCAAAACAGCGAAAAATGGCATGATGTAACTTATAAGTGGGCAAAGTGGTATACAAAAGAACTTAAACGTAAAAAAATCAAAAAGATAATTTTTGGCGGTGATTTATTTCACTACAGAGACGAAATAAATGTTAAAACATTATTTTTTGCAAATACACTACTAGATCTGTTTAATGATTTTGAAATATTAATGATCCCAGGAAATCATGATGCATATTACAAAGATAACTCTAGTGTTCATTCTTTATCAATATTAAACAATAGATCTAATATAACAGTCTTCGATAAACCTTGTGTTGAGGTAATATCAAATAAGCGCATCGGTTTCTGTCCGTGGGGTACGGAAACAAAAGATATTCCAGATGACTGTGATNTAATAGTCGGTCACTTCGAATTACAAAACTTTAGCTTTAATTCTTTTAAGATTTGTGAGAATGGTATGGAGTCTGCCGATGTATTAAACAAATCTAAGCTAATTTTTTCAGGACATTTTCATAAAAGACAACANCGCAAGTATGATAACGGTGAAATTGTATATACAGGTAATCCATTTGAAATGGACTTTAATGATATTGGAGATTCAAAAGGATATTATATAATAGATTTAGCTCCCGAAGAAATAGAATATAAATTTTATAAAAACACTATTTCTCCAACTCATGTAAAGGTAAACCTATCCAATCTAGATACACTTAAAAGTATTGCAAAGAAAAAGGGTTGGTCTAATCTCGCAATAAAAGTTGTAATAGATAAAGATGTAAAATCTAATTTATTAGATAAGATTATCGCATCGATAAATTTTGAAGCACCTTTTTCGTTTACTACAGATTATTTACATAAATTTAGCATAGGAGACAACGTCAACCTAACTAATGAATTTGGAGACTTGAATATTAAACAATGCATCATAGAATATATTGAATCTCTTGATGTAGAAGATAAAGTTGANGTAATTACCAAAACAGTACACTTGTATAATAAGTTTTCATGAAGTACGTAGATTTTAGNTCAGTGAAGATTCGGAACTTTCTGTCCATCGGACAGGATCCAGTTGAAATATCTTTTAAACAAGGTCTTAACGTAATTACTGGTGTTAATAAAGATAAAGAAGACAGAAGAAACGGAGTTGGAAAATCTACAATCGCAGATGCGATACACTTTGCGATTTTCGGTGAAACTATTCGCGAATTGTCAAAGGAATTTATAGTTAATTCTATTAATAAAAAGAATACATATGTAGAATTAAAATTCTGTATTAACGAAAATAATAAGACTAAAAATTATAGAATTGTTCGTAAGTTAAAGCCAACAAAATGTTATCTATATGTTGATGATGTTGATCTCACAGAGAGTACTATTCCAAACACAAATAAAAGAATAAAAAACGTTCTTAACAGCTCTCCTGAGGTTTTTCAGAATTGTGTTATAATGTCTCTCAATACTACTCTACCTTTTATGGCTCAACGTAAAGTAGAAAAGAGAAAGTTCATAGAGGGAATACTTAACTTAGAGATATTTTCTGAAATGTTACTTGCCGCACGATCGGAGTATAACGAGGTACAAAAGAAATACGAACACATTACTAAAGATTTTGATCATGCAAATAATATCTGTAAACTATTAACTGATCAAAAAGAAAACATAATTAGTAGCGTCAATGAACAAAAAAAGAAAATATTAGAGAGAGTTGAAACAATTCAATCTGAAATAGAAGAAAATAAATCTAAAATTAAAAGCATTAATAAAGAGTTGTTTGAAAAGAGTAAAGATAAACTCAAACGTATTAATGAAAAAATTTCCGATATATCTACACAACTATCTAATGTAAAAACAAAAATTACGAGACATGAAACTGAAATAGATTTTCATAATAAAAAACTTAATAATATTGGTACNGCAGATGACGTTTGTCCTACGTGTTTACATCAAATTACNAACAACGACAGAGACCATATTCAAAAAGAAAAAAATAGTATTCTTAAGGATATAAAAAACTGTGAGGATGATATAGTAAGTCTGGATCAACAAATTATTAGTATTAAAGANCTAAAGCAGAATAATATAGATGCACAAAATCAAATTAATCAGTACATCTCTAATATTAAAACCGTAAACAATAATAATAAGCTAGCCAAAGCATATATTAAGAATTTAAATAGCGATTTAGAAAAAAATAATAAAGACTTAAGTGAGTTACAAGATCGTGAGACAAGTGTAGAGATACAAGATTTAGATAATAAAATTAATAACAGTTTAGCTGAAGTTAAACAACTTGAAGATGATTCTAATACAGTATATAAGGGTCTATCGACACTTGAAGTTGTAAAATATATTCTATCAGAAGAAGGTGTTAAGTCTTTTATTGTAAAGAAAATATTAGATGTACTAAACAATAGATTGTTGTATTATCTTCAAAAGATGGACGCGAATTGTATATGTAGGTTCAATGAATATTTTGAAGAAGAAATCGTAAACGAAAAAGGTGAAGATTGTTCTTATTTTAATTTTTCTGGTGCAGAGAGAAAAAATATTGACCTAGCAATATTGTTTACATTCATGGACATGAGAAGGTTACAGGGAGATATTGCATACAACCTAGTTATGTTTGATGAGTTACTGGATAGTTCATTAGATGAAAAGGGTGTAGAGCTTGTACTTAATATTATAAAAGAACGTATTGAGACATATAGCGAGAGTATCTATATTATATCACACCGGAAGGAATCCGTTAAAGCGGCAACTGGTGACGTTGTAGTGTTAGAGAAAAAGAACGGTATCACTAATCGAGTGGATTTACTTAACGAAACGGAATAAATTTATATAATGATTACTCCGTTTCATTCAACGACACAACGGCTACCATTTAGTCCTCCAATCATCAACAATCCGCTCGCGCCGGGTAGTGTACATCAAATTCGTAAACCAAAAGTAACTGCAAAATCAACTACTCACACTGCCCCTGACCTTCCACGAGGAGTAAATTTTTATGCTGATTATTCTGGTTGTGGTCATTGGAGAATGATATGGCCCGAGCTTCTACTTAACTGTTACGGTAAAGCTAATATACAAGGCGGAACAGTAATGATAGGAGATAAAAACTTCTATAAAGGACTTAAAACTATTCGAATACAACGACAAGCAACTGAGTCTCAGCTAAACTATATTAAATGGCTTAAACAAATACAAGGTGAGTGTGGATTTAGAGTCATTTACGAAATAGACGATCTTATTTTCAAGGAAGATATTCCTCATTATAACAAGTTTAGATTTGCATTTGAGGATCCTAGTATCAGACAAACAAGCATGGAAATTATGCAGATTTGTGACGAAATTACAGTTACGAATCAATTTATGAAGGAGTATTATATAGACAAAACTGGTAACGAAAATGTTACAGTTATACCTAATTTTATTCCAAAATTTTGGATGGATAGATATTATGATTTAAGTCAAATTAAAGAAAATTATCAAAAATATAAAAGTAAACCACGAATTGTTTATTGTGGTAGTGGTGCTCATTTTGATATTGAAAATAATATAAAACAAAAAGACGACTTCTTTCATGTTAATGATGTTATACGAAAAACAGTAGACAAATTCCAGTGGGTGTTTGTTGGAGGTTTTCCTTTAACTCTAAGAGATTTAGTCGCGCAGAAAAAAATTGAATATCATGCATGGACAAATTTGGTTGATTATCCAAAGTTTATTAGCACCTTAAATGCAACAGCGTTTTACGCACCATTAGAAGATAGTAATTTTAATAAAGCAAAAAGTGACTTAAAGTTTATTGAGTCAGCTGCATTTGGTATTCCTTGTATTTGTCAAGATTTATGTACATATGATACTGCGTTTCATAAGTTTAAAACTGGAGATGATCTAATTAATAAAATTGAACACATCACTGGAGATTATAAAAAATATATAAAAGAGAGTAAGCGAGCACGAACATATATGGATAAGCGCTGGATGGAGACTAACATAGATTATTATAAAGAACTTTACTCTCTTCCATATGCAGATAAAGGTCGAAAGTTACTTAATTCCCAAAACGGAATCAGTTGATTTATTTTTAAAATTCTCTTATACTCGTAGCAGTGTACAGGAATTTAGCTTATATACCTAACCAGAGAGTCATGCGACTCTATACATGGGATGAGAATGGGGAACGAATAGAAACTGACTGTCCCTATCAACCGTACTTCTATCATGAAACAAATTCAAATAGACATGATGGNATATCNTTATACGGTACTAAGCTTAGAAGAGTACTATCGAATAGTAATTTAGATCGCCGTAAGCGGATTGAAGATTTAAACGATCATAAGATTTATGAAAACATTACTCCCTATCAACAGTTTCTTATAGATCGGTTCTGGCAAGTAAACGAATCCGATGATTTTACCAAATTNCCATTAAAGATATGGTTCTTTGATATTGAAACATATTCCCCAGATGAATTTCCAAAACCTGAAGAAGCGAATCATATGATCAATGTTATTACTGTGTATGACACAGTGAAAAAAAAATATTATACATGGGGAATTAATGCATACACTCCAAAATCAGATGACGTTGTATATGTTCATTGTCAATCCGAAACCGACCTATTACAACAGTTTTTAGACTTTTATGTCAAAGATCGTCCAGATATTTTATCAGGATGGAATAGTGAGATCTTCGATGTTCCTTATGTAATAAACCGTGTTAGAAATCTATTAGGAGAAGATGCGACTCGATTATTCTCACCAGTGCATGATGAAATTATGAAGCCGATTTATCAGAGAGTGTATCGTGGTAACTTTGGTATGAATACTACAAAATATGTAGTAGAAGGTGTGTCAATGCTTGATTATCTAGATGTGTATAAGACCTTCAGCATGGGAATGAAAGACAGTTATAAGTTAGATAACATCGCGNATATAGAACTAGGAGAGAACAAGGTAGATATAGGAGAAACTAACCTTGCTGCCCTATCTTTAGAGGATTGGGACAAGTTTGTTGACTACAATATACATGATGTTAGATTGTTAGTCCNACTGGAGGAGAAACTTATGTACATGGATCTTGCCCGGATGTTGTCTTATATAGGTCTAACTCCGTTTAACGCAGCATTAGGTACAATTAGCACTGTTAACGGTAGAGCAATTGTCGAAGCACGTAAGCTAGATCCACCGCGAGTGATCCCAACTTTTGTAAAAGATCCAGGAGATTCTAAAAAGTATGAAGGGGCGTATGTTGGTGAACCACAACGTGGCTTCCAGGAGAATGTTATATCTTTTGATGCGAATTCACTATATCCTAGTGTGATGGTAACACTCAACCTAAGCCCAGAAACCAAGGTAGGTAGCATCGTTGGTACAGATAATGGTAAGGTCTTTGTCAAGACAGTTAATAATAAAGATATTGAGATGTCTTATGAGGATTTTAATAAATGGTGTAAGAAAAATCAAATAGCAGTCACTCGTGCTAAAAAATTATTTTCACAAAAAACTAAAGGAATCTTTCCTAGAATTACAGATCATTTTTATGATCTCCGCGTATTAAAAAAACAAAAATGGAACACCGCTCGTGAAAAATTACATCAGTTAGGTGTAAAATTAGAACAAGAAACAGATGATAAGCTGCGCACAGAGTTACAAAAAAAGATAAAAGATACTAAGCTTAGAGTAGATCAACTGTGGATTGGTCAATTCACTTTAAAGATTCTTATTAACAGAATCTATGGTTATTTTGGTAATAAAATCTCGCAAATGGGTGATGGAGACATCGCAAGATCAATCACACTAACAGGTAGAGATGTGATCAAACAAAGTAATATTATTCTTAGAAACTATGTAAAGAAGATAACAGGGCTAACAGACAGAGACCTAGATAACAACGACCCTATCATATATAACGACACAGATAGCTCATATTGTACAATAACTCCAATCCTCAAACATTTAGGAATACCACTACATAAAAATAATAAAATCGATCCACGAGTATATAAATTGGTACAAGACATTGAAACTGATTTAAACGTTCATATCGAAAAATGGGCAAAGGATACCCTATTAACCAAGGATCCTAGGTTTGTTTTTAAACGAGAATCTATTTGTGATAAAGGTATTTTTTTACAAAAGAAACGGTATGTCTTGCATAAGCTTGACGATGAAGGAGTTGTTTGTAACAAATTTAAATACACTGGAGTAGAAGTGGTTCGTACCACTATGCCCAATGCAATTAAGCCGTATGTGAAGAAAATTATCGAGCATATGATTATGACTGAGAATCAAAATACTACGAATGAAATCTTCGAAGAGACGTATGAAATTTTCAAGTCACTGCCTATAAAAGATATTGCATTTGTGATGGGTGTTAAGAATTATGAAAAATATAGCATACATTCTAGAGATTGGATAGTCAAAAAAGGAACACCAATTCATATTAAGTCCTCTATATATTACAATAAGCTTTTAGATCATTATAATATTTCTAAGAAGCACGAGCGGATTAGTTCTGGTGATAAAATACGTTACTTTTACACAGTAACACCTAATAAATTCGGTTTAAGCTCATTAGGGTTTAAATACAATTTCCCAACAGAGTTCGAACAAGATTTTAAAATAGACTACGAAAAAATGTTCGACAAAATTGTTTACAGCGTTATTGATCGGTTCTACGAAAACGTGAATTGGAAGTCATTTAAACCTGGCCAAGCGGTGAATTTAGATTTATTTGATTTCTTTAAATTAGAAGTTGCAAATTAATTCTCAGGTTCTATAATACTTGTATGGACATTATCACTTATATTGATAGTATTGGTAGGACGTGCTTCGGAGAGTTAGAAGAACGCACGGATGATGGCATTAAGGTAAAGTCTCCTGCAATGATTATGGTGACACCGAATGATGCTGCAAACATGAAAGTTGACGTTATGCCTTTATTCTTTACAGAATTTTCTGATGGTAAGCAACCAGTCTTCTCTTATAAGAACTCACAGTTTGTAGAAGTCTTAATAAATATTTCCGGTAAGCTGCTAGAGCATTATGCTGCGAAGATCAACACTAAAGGCGAGCCAACTCCTGAACCAGTTGCAGAGGCTCTTGAAGAGGAAGTACCAGAAGTAACTCTATTCGAAGACTAATATGTCAAAATATGCTGAAAAGGCGTATGATGAAACTCTTGTTAACAAAGCATTTGCAAAATTACAAAAGCTAAACATCCACGCGACTACTTTAGAAGAAAATACGCTAAGTAATGTAACTGAATGGGTTGACACTGGTTGTTTAGTATTGAACTCTATCTTATCAGGATCACTATATGGAGGTGTACCTAAAGGTAGAATAACAATTTTCGCAGGAGAGGCGCAGTGTGGTAAAACCTTTATTTTAAATAAAGTTTTAGCTAAAGCGCAGAAGCAAGGAATGATTCCAGTAATCTTTGATACTGAGGTCGCTATTGAGAAGGAGGGTGCAGAAAATGTTGGATTAGATGTTTCAAATGTGAAATATGTTCCAGTAGATACTGTTGAAAATTGTCGAAATCAAATCACAGCATTTTTAGATGAAGTGGAGAAGGAACCAGAGCTTCACGGAAAATTTATTATATCAATAGATTCTCTAGGCAATTTAGCATCTTCAAAAGAAATTGCTGATGCCGAAGCTAATAAAGGAGCCATGGACATGGGTCTAAGAGCTAAACAGCTTAAATCTATGATGCGTATTATTACATATAAAGCGGCCGTGACTGGTACTACTATTATATGTAGTAATCATACATATGCTGATCCAGCTGCCCTCCATCCTACCTTAGTCAAGCAACAAGCAGGTGGATCAGGACCTATGTACATGGCTTCTTTATTAGTTCAGATGGCAGCTAAAAAAGAAAGAACAGATGCGGCTAATGATGCCGATGAAGCGATAACTGAAAGTAGAAATTACTCTGGTGTAACACTTCGCATGTTAACTGTAAAAAATAGATTTATACCAGCATTTTTACAAGCAGAAGCATATTTAAACTTTAGAACTGGATTAGAAAAATATTCTGGTTTAAAAGATATTGCAGTTGCTCATGGTATAATACAACAACACGGTTCTACATATAGCATGGGAGATAAAAAACTAGGTTACTATAAAAACTGGCGCAAAGACAAAGAAGTGTGGAATACTATATTACCTAAGATAGAATCCTCTATAAGTGAAAAATACCGATATGGTAAATCATTAGAAGATAGTGCTATATTAGAACAAGAAGATGAGTAAATTAATAGATCTTATAGATAATTCAAAAACTGATAAAAACACACGTCATACTTATATT
>JGI25129J35166_1000657_pt1 | contig 11335 bp, 24 predicted proteins | sample ETNvirnome_2_130_FD_35166 | JGI IMG/M metagenome (IMG submission 35166) | reverse complement strand
CAGCATACCACGGCGCGCCCCCAAAGTCAAGGGTTATCTAAGAATGGCTAGTTAGAGGCTGTCCTCTTTTTTCCACTTATAGCGCCAGGCGTCTTCGCATCTTCCGTAGTGGTTCAGATGATGGATACAGTCAGAGTTTTGTGGACTGATGTTATTACAACGGCGCAATTCACCACCGGGGCAGCGACGCAGTATTTCAGTAATGAGGTTCGAGAGTTTTTTCCTCAAATCTTTCGTAATCATCGCTGTGCACCAAAAGTTTTTGGGTTGTCCCCGTAGGCTCTACACGTATATAGCCCCTTAGCTGAATTGCAACCACCTTACTCGGCTGGGAGGGTAAATTTGGTTGCTGGGCATCTTTGCATGGAACCACAATCTCCCCTAGCTGAAACTTAAAATCATTCATGCTGCCTCCATTTTTCAAGTACTCCTACGACTCCCCGTAGGTTTTGTGTAAATCTATTGCTTCTTCGTAGTCAGCTTCTTTTCCCTTGATTGATTGATCGAGGGGTGGGTGCGTGGCTTCTGCTTTTCTCCAATAATCTTGGTTTAGATATTTTATCTTCCCAATTTCATCAGGGTATTCTCCATCCAAAACGACCACTACCTCACACACTTCCGCGCCACTTTTCGTTGTGTGAGTCATCGTGACGACTCCCAGGCGCTGTGGCCCCTGAAAATATCTGACAAGATCTCCCACTTGAAGTTTCATTGATTACCAAGTGGAACAACCTCCTCACATCCCAATTCGTCATAACGCAGCAGCATTTTCATTCGATGCGCGGGGGACGCGTTCCTCTTATAAGTAGAATCAATTTGTTCTTTTAGACTTTCACAAATCGTGGGACGATGTACTTCACAGTGTGATTGCACCATAATCAGGAAAAAAAAGAGGGTGACCACCTTCATTATAAGCCACTACCACCAGGTGCTCACTGAATCCGTGTTTCCAAAATCATCCACCACTACGAAATCAAAACTGTAACCAGAATAACAATCGTAGTATCCGCTTTCGAAGACTCGAAACCACTCGTCGTACCCACCATAATTGGTCCAGAATCTATCCCAACTGTCGATGTAGAAATATACTTCAACTTCATCCGAATAGTACGAGTAGTCAGACACCACTTCAACCTCTACATACCATCGAGATTCATTCCAGTAAGAATCATACTGGCACTCAATATAGTAATCCGAAATCCAGATGCCGGTGCCCCCATGGGCGTGACCCCCGTGTGAATCTTCGTAAGAGGAAGCATCATTGTGGTGACTCTGTAATCCCGGGGGCTCTATTACCACCAAACAGCCCGAAAGTAGTAGAGCAGCACCCACCAATAAATTTCTAAACATTTTTAATCTCGGGAATTCCAATAACCCCGGGCGGCACTTGCCCCTCCGCTATTCCACCGTGCTTTACAATAACATTTGTAACAACATCTACGGGCACATAACCATATATACTGTCGGTAGGCTGTCGCGGATTTTCACACCACGGCATAATCAACTCTTCTTCCGCAGAAGGAAAACCAACCTCCACCAGATTATACTTCTTCTGGTTGTTCAGCCGCGGCTCGCAATACGCCCCCTCGTTACCCTGAACAGACATTCTAAATCCGTCTGCGCACACGACCGTATCATTCAAAAACCTTCTGTGACTCATTTTCTCTCCTTGATATTGGTGGGGCAGCCGGGACTTGAACCCGGGACCGGCGCTTTATAAGAACGCTACTCTGACCTACTGAGTTACTGCCCCGCGCTGGGCAGTCGGTCATTGCTGAGTATACTCTTAGGTTCGTAAGCACTGGCTAACTCATTCCTTTTTCTTATGATAGGGGCGTCGCGGCCTTTCGGCGGGGGCGGGCCAACAAATTTTTAAATCGATAAGCTCCTGCGCCGTTTTCTGAAACCAATCATCCATGCGCCGGATGTGGTGGCGGTCAATAAGAAACTGCCACGCTTCTCTAATGATCCGATGGTCATCGTACTCAATCGACCCCTCCGCAATATCACGAGCTTCTGTAAACGTCATCCCTTTCATAATTTTATTTTACCACCCAACTTTCATTTTGTCAAGGGCTTCATTTAGAAGCATTTCCACAAACTGCTCGGAGGAATTAAGATAGCCGCGATGACCTTTAAGCTCCTGGAGTGCGGCCAAGAGGGTATCAATGTGGCTTTTTTCAAAATTAAGGTAAGTTCTCGACATTATCTTTGTTTTTTTCCGGACGCTCGTTTTGAGACTTTTCTTCTTCTACTACGGGTGTTTGATTTCCGTCCTTATCAATCAGCACCAATCCCTTGTCTGTCTTCACAATCATGTGTGTTTGAACGTGTCGTCTAGGCATTCTTTTTCTTCTTTCTCTGCTCGTATGATTCTTTCGCCTGTCCATCCAGTGCCCCAATATCGCCCAGAAAATCTCGTAGCTCATCGTCTCCCTTTTGGCTCCCTGTAAAATGTCGAGGGCCCACCCTCATCGCGTCAGGCGCATTTGGCATCTCTCCTGTTTCCATATTCTTGCGGATTTCTTCGTCGGTATTGCCGTAAGGCGACCACCAACTCCCATCGGGTTGAAAGATTTTTCCGTCTGGTCCCATTACACTCATTTTTTTTCTCCCTGTTTGGTAGCGCGGGCGGGACTCGAACCCGCAAGCCCAGAGGCGGCAGATTTTAAGTCTGCTGTGTATACCGATTCCACCACCGCGCCGCGCCAACTATCTCTTTGGTTCCGTTTTGTATTGTAAATACACCCAAGCACTTACACCGAGAATACACAGTGAAAGTCCAATAATTTCAACTATATCAATCATAAGTTTTCTGGTTGGTGAGCCGCCAGGGACTCGAACCCTGAACCTAAGGATTAAAAGTCCTTTGCTCTGCCTGTTGAGCTAGCGGCCCAGGTGCTCTCCCATCGTGCTTTCAGCATACCATAAAAAAGAGGCCAAGTCAACGATTATTTCGGAAACTCCGCATTAGCCACACGGGCCCCCAGCCCAAGAAGAGCACCAGCATAACGATGCCGAATCCGGTTTCCAGTGTGATATAAGTGTCAAGACGTAGGTCGTTAATTACTTCCGTCATAAGAATCGTATTTATGCCCACGTATGCAACACACCCCAAGATCAATACACAGGCCAACAAAACATTTATGCCCTGCAACAGTAGTTGCTTTGCTCTACTCCACATACTCTTTAATCCATTTCCTAAGCAAATTGGTTGCCTCATCCACGTAATGATCATCGGTCGGCAAATCCAAAAGGTACTCGTGCATCTCTAAAATAATATCTCGATTAGGGAGAGGGAGGGCCATATCGAGTCTTATCGCATCGTTATGCACCCCAAACAAATTAAATTTATCGCCATAACGGCGCGCATACTTATCGGTATTCTGCCACTCCCACTTAATGCCTATACGCCACAAAGAAGTCCAGACGCCTTCCCAGGCGTCTATCGCTTCGGTAGTCCACGTAAAATTAGAAAACCCCTGACGATAGTGAGTGGTGCCGCCGGATGTTACAAAGTCATGACTCGTCATCGTTGTCTCACAATCTTAATCTGGTTCTTGCTCATGCTGAACCGCCCAGCGCGGTGGTTGAAGGTCCAGTTGTCTATGTTTCCAGGACAGTCAAACCAATGGACATCAAAATACTCGAGCGGCTGATTTCTATAATATCCATGTACGGTTGTATACTTTTCCTCCGGTTCACTTACAATCATGCCAAAGCCTTTCCCATATTTTGAATTCCGCGCTTCTACCAGCGCGCCCTTTATGTACTTACGTCTCGCCATCGCGATCTCCCATCGTACCTATAGTGTAGCATCCCAGGAGGCTTTTGTCAAGGTCTTTATCGCAATCAAAAGATCGTCGTAACTCCATTATCCGTCTTTGGGTATACTGGGTGACCTCGTCAATATCCTCTGGGGGCGACGATTGCCCTGTGAGAACCCCAATTCTGCGCTTTATGTATGCCTCCATATCAAACTTTTTCAAGGTAATCTCCGTGAAATGTTATTATTCTCTCAAACTTATTAAAATATACATCAAAGCGCGCGCCCTCTATATCTGCGTCCGCCTCCGTGGGCCATGGCTGATGGGTGGGCGTGGGGGAATCTGCCAAGATTCCCCGGCTCCCTATTCGCACCACCACGCCTAGCCCGTAGGCTCCGTCGCCTGAATTTAGCACATCGCGTACTAGGTCTCCTACATCAAAATTTTTCATTACCGTTTTACTATAATAGTGTCAGGAGGCCTCAGTGGCTTTGTGCGGCGGCGGGCGGTTCCAGGCTTGGTGCCTCCCTCTAAACGCTTCACACAACGCCCACAGACTATGTGGCCGGCCGTCTGCCTTCCGCTTGCTCGANCATGTGCTGGTGAATAACTACAATATTCACACGTCAATCGCGATTGTTCTCGGGCTGCGACTATAATGTCTGCCACCGGGGGACTTGTGTTGCGCGCTTCCACGTGCAGCGTTCCATCTTTGTTGCGTGCAACCTCCGTAATGGCGGGTGCAAAATCTCCCTCACTGGAAATTTTATCAATCTTTTTCGACATGTCGTAGAGGATTTTATACCAGCCGTCCTCGCATTGAAATCCCCATCCCATTTTAGAACTGTCGAGGGGTGCGCTTCGTTCTCTATATAAATGTGAAAACCTTTCGTAAAGTTGCTTCGTTTTCTGTTTGTCCATATTCCAGACTCCTACCGTGAGTACAGTCTACCAAAGTTGTAAAGAGATGTCAAGGAAATAATTCATGTAGTTGACGAGGGATTTTCTTTAAGTTTGCGCAAAAGACGGAAATCATTCTCGGACAACACGATCTTCTCGTCCCCAAAAAGAGCCGTCACCGTTTTCATATGGGCATCCTCCTGGATGTATTCTAGTTCTCTCACTTCCACAACCACNCCNACCGCATGNGCGCTCACGATTTCAGGGCCTAGGCGACCCGGTATCAAAGCGACAAGGTCGCCTACTTCAAACTTGAACATACCCCATGGGGAGAATAGCTTCAATTTTTTGAAGTTGTTCGGTGGTTAAATTGTTCTGTACCGCCCAGCGTTCGCGGGCTTCTTTCGCTGTCATAGCCGGAACGCGGCCGAGATACTCGGTGCGCCAATCGTCGCACCGCTTTTGGTGAATCTCAAATTCTATTTCGTAATCACCATGAAAAACCATAGCTACTCCCTACTCTCTTAATATAGCAAGATGTTAAAAGAATGTCAAGCTTTATTCTTCTAAACCGGAGCCAGGGCTTGGTTCAAATTCGAGCGCCTGCCTTAATGCCGGGCCCTGATCAGGAAGGCCCTTCTTTTTCAGAGCGGGCGCTAATTTACCACGTGGGGCTGGCAATCGAGCGCTCCCAGATCGCCGTCGCGTGGCTACTTTGCGAACCAAATTCTGAATTTCTTGCTCTCGTTCAGGATTCTTGATGGCCCCCGCTAACGCTTGGCCTAATGTCTTCTGCTCTCGCGTCCACTCTTTAGGGAAGGGGTCCCATGGGCTCCCGGGCCGAATGCGTATGCCGCGGCCTCCTATTTTTGTGCCGGCGTAAGTGTGACTAATCTGGTTGTGCGGGTTAATGTGCTTATAGGCTACAGGCGTCTCCATCGGATGCGCTGGTTCGCCGGCATCATCAATGCCGGTTGGCCCCTCACCATCAACACCAACTGTTTGTGTTCCGTAGGGNGTACGCTCTTCGGACCGAATCCAATCAACCACTGCTGCGGCGCCTTCGCCAGTACTGCGGAGTTCCTCCCACGGGATCTCTAGCTCGGGAGGAATGGCAGCCGCGGGGACTTCCACGGTTTCTTCGCCCTGTTCAGCTGCCGCTGATTGGGCTACCTTCTCTGCGCGTCCGGGGCGAGCAAAGAAGTCTTCTTCCGCTTCCTTCTCTTTGGCTTCCTTTTCGTCCCATGGATTCCACGTTTGGGTTCCAGTGGGGCCTACTTCGGTAAGGCCCGCTAATTCGCAAAGACGTTGTTCAGTCAGAATCTTTTTCATCTTCAGTTTTTTCCTCCTCACTAAATAGTCCGAAACGTTCTTGTTCGCCGTCGTCGTACGTTATAATCGTGCGGTTGGAAGGGTGAGGTAGAATATGTACCTTGATGAAATCATTCATAGAATCAAAGATAGCAATGCCCCCGCGCGGTGGAGGGTATAACCAGTGCACGACACATTGGCCGGTTGCTAGAGTGAGACCTTCGATGACAACTCCTTCTCCCGAAACGCCCGTTTCATCGTACTGGCGCGCGACCGTAAACGTACGAATTCCTTCCGGAGCAAGCTTGGGAAGCTTTTTGGGCTTTAACTGCTCGCTCTTCTCTTCAGTTGACTCTTCGATTTCTTCTTTTTTATTAGCCATGATTCAGTACCCAGTCATACATAGAAAGCAACTTCGGCGCAAGATCATAATTTTCTATTTCGTGTCTTCCCACCCAGGTCCAATCTTCGTGTTCGTGATCAATTTGTATAATGCCACTATAGTCTCTAGTATAGTACGCGAAGAGGCCTTTGTCAAGTGGTAATTTAACATCTCTCAAATTTGTAAGCTCCAACATCGTTTCTTCCTTTGCTTCGCGCGAGGCGGCTTGCTCTGGGGTTTCACCTTTTTCAATTGCACCGCCGGGGAGCCCCCACAGGCCCGGCGCCCAGGAAACCCAAGCGGGTCGCTTTAAGATTAAGAGCACATCGTCGGTTCCTAACACCAGCACCATAGCTCCCCCTCGTTTTTTAGTAGTTTGAGTCACTCTATTTTTTTGTTATTGATCCAAGCTATACACTTGATCGTACGAGCGCGTGTAAATATCAAAAAGGCGCTCGATATCTCCAGACCGTCGTAGCATTTTAAACGCCAGATTCTCGGGAGAATATATACCAGTTTTTTGCAAACCGCTTTTACGCATCCTTCCGATCTTGTCCTTTATCCTTTCTGCCAGTTCGAATGACTTATCGTAACGTCTATTATCGTATAAAGAACTCAGTTTGTCAAGCTCTCTTACGATTGAATCCATTTTTTTCTGAGCCGTTTGCTTATCAATTTCCGGCTTGATCTTCTGTGGCTTCACGCGCCACTCGCTATCCAACAAGGAGTACACCCCCGTGGATGTGTGGGGCTCTGTATCGTCTTGCACATAAATTTCTACCTCATGCCCTTTGACACGTATGTCGTGCAATTTATTCCAACGCGATCTCACCGCATCAAAAAACTTTTTCACCATTGCGGTGTTATCGTTTACCTCATGAAAATTTAATAGTATGTGGATATCAATGTCGGAGAACTTTGACCAGTTATAGTTAGCCAGCGAGCCAGTAACGACTACGTCCTTAACCTCCACTTCCAAATCCAAGCCCTCTAAAAATTCTTCTACGATTTCTAATAATGCGTGCCTGACGCTGGGGTACATGTCTTCGTCGCCCTCCCAGATCTCTTGTTGGAGGTGCGGCTGCACATCAAACGCAAGCAAGTCGTCGGAGATGGAACCCACTTTCAAAAGAATGTCTTCTTCGAGCGACGAAGCTCCCCACCCGCCGGTGTCTCCCACAACAGGGGGTGCCGATTTGCCTCGGCGCTTCGTGGACGGCGGAGTTTTCGTAAAAGGCGTTCCCCCCGTCTTTTGAGGAGCGGCTTCGCCCTTCTTCCCGTAACCCAAATACTGTGCCTTCTCCTTACCATATTCCGCTGACTTCTGCCGGCGCACCTTTTGGTAATCCAGTTCGTTAAGTTCGTAGGTACCATGAAACGGCTTGCGGCGCGGCTTCGGCTTGTGCTCCTTCCAGCGTAAGACTGTTACACCTCGGAAACCACTAATGCGTGAAACTGCGCTTTTCATGAGGATTGTTTTATCCACGTCTTTCGGTTTGCGCACGTGGAGTTTCAGGGTGGACAGGTATTTACCTCCCACGTCTCTCTGAATTCCCCCGCGTTCAGGTTCTACCAGTGTCACGGTCAGAACCTCCGGCAGCGCGCGAATATCATTTTTCGTTTCATCACGAGAACCGCCGACGTCCTTTGTCATGGAAATTAATATAGTAAAATAAAACGTTTCCTGGTAATAAGTCGGGTCGTCCGCTTCATTAATAAACTGTTGAAATGTTTGTAAGTGACGTTTCATCTAAGTAAATAGTTCGCTCGCGCCCTATTAGAGCGGTTGTTTCGTGGTGCGTGTTCGTTATCTAGGCATCGCCGCGGGGCTTCATGTTTCTGACCATCATGTCAGAAAATTCTTTTTCAAACTCTTCAGTCGTTCCCACAAAAACTTTCTCCATTTCTTTCTGTTCCTCCAGGAACTGCCAGAGAGATTCATTTTCGTCGACTATTGTTTCAAGATCGCTGATTTTTTCTTCTAATCGATCGAGGCGATTAAAGAGTCCGTCTAAAGAGAGTGCCCGTTTTAGTATTTTCTGGATTAAAGAGAACATCAATCAACTCCTGTCTAGTAATTATACCTGAGTTACGGCTATAGATTAACTCCAATAAGCGTTTTTGACCATCAAGGGAGATAGGAAAGGGATTATGGATATAAGTATCTTCTGTAATCTCGACCATTTCTAACGACCTGGCAGATGGTGCATCAGTCGCTGCTGTGGTCCATTTTTCTCTGAGCATAATTGTTTTATCGTGCTTCATTTTTAATTCCTTTCATATACTAACTAGGTTAAAAGCATTAATTTCCCGACGAGTCGTCGTCGTCGCCCGCATCGGGGAGGAACGTATCTATTACATATCCTATCTCAACGAGGCTGCCCTCCGGGGGGAGCACGTCAAAATTTACTCTGTTGCTGGTTACATCATAGGTCCAGTCCACAAACTCCACAAAATCTACAAATACTATCAAAGTGTCCGAAAGCGGTATATACGTAAGCTCCCAGTACTCGTGAGGCTGCGATTGGTTGGCCGCTTCTGTTACTCCGGGCGCCCAATCAGGCGAACAAATATCGACGACGACGCCTCCGAAATGATTGGTTGCGTCAATGTAACGATCTCCCACGCTCAAGCCAGATGGAGGCCATGGACACACCGATTCGGCGCCGGGCACGTGCACAATACTCGCCAAGAACACCGAAGAGCGAATGTGCCCATACCAATTAATGAAGTCATAAAGACCCGAAGTCGTAGAAGTAAACTGCTGATTACTTTGTTCATCTTCGTCACTCACAAAGACTACAAGCAGCCCAGCATCCTGGCGCAACCACGTGTGATTATAATTATTGTCGATCACATAAGAATAAATTGAATCAAAGCCAGCCTCAGTGGGTCCTGTTAAACTATTGTAGGCATCCCAGGCATCCTGAACCGTATCGCCGGGAACCAGCGGAAATTCCTGGACTTGCGACGAAAAATACCAAGAGCCGGACGTAATGCCCAAACGCCAGCCCGAAGGTGGCAGTGCATTCATCATGGCTTCGATGCCATCGATCACCGATTGGGCGTGCTGATGCATCGAGCCGCTTAAATCAATAGCCCAAACGATATCAATACCATCCATTGTATACGGTTGTTCGAACGAGTCGATCCAAACCTCCCCCCCCTCACCCGGTACCTCTACGGGCACCTCCACGATAACTTCTACTGGGACTTCAACGATAACTTCTACTGGAATTTCAATCTCGACGATCTCTGGTTCGTGCAAACTGTAGAGAGCATAATCCCCCTCAATGCACCCTATCACCATCAACATCGCAAAGAGTAGGGTGATGCGTTTCATCCTAATTCCTCAGGCCCCCTCTTCGGGGTGCGGCTGCGCCCGGAAAGGCGTTCATGCCCCCCGGCTCGGGGGCAGTTAATATTCTCACTTTAAGCATTTCCGTATCAATTTGACTAACGGGGGCTACCCATACGATGACCTCAAGCGGCTGCGGCATGAGGAATCTCCCAACGTCAATGCCGGAGACAACCCCCACAAATCTCCCCCACTGATCGAACACACCCGAACCCGAAGACCCGAACCAGCCGAACATATTTGTTACAATATAGTTATGTTCCAGGGAAGCGACATAGCCCCGAATAGTCAATAAATCATGGTGAGAAGGAAAGCCCGTATAAGTGAGATCGGCGCCAACCAGCCGCTCATCATAGACCATCTGCGGTCTACATCGTACGGCCGTTCTGCTCTTAATCTCTGGCACTACTATAAAGGCTAAGTCGGTCTCCTCATCCCGGAAGACCACACGCCCTACAACGGCTTCATCCCCTCGGCCTTCAACGAGCATAGTCGTTTCGTCGCCCACTACGTGGGCTGCGGTAACTACCACGCGGCGTCCATGCATAATCATATAAGTGCCGGAACCATGGCCCTCTATAACCAAAGACTTTACTTTAACTGCAGCTGTGCGTGCGCGCTTCTCTGCGCGAGAAAGATTAGCAACGTCTAAAATTTGAAAGGCGTCGCCGAAGTAGTTAATTACTTCAACAGTGGGCTCGGGCTGCGAAGTATGAGGGCTAACAGGAACACCAGCTAGGTTAACTGTATCCGGTGATATATCAGCGGTAGGCTCTTGGGCTACCGGTGGGCAACCTAAAGTTAATAAAATTAATAAAACACTTGCTGTGTTTTTAAACCATGTCGACACGAATGTACCTCCGTGCTGTGGCCTTTACATCACTAACTCACGTACTTTTTACCTGCAACTCCCGCGGGACGCAACATCTGCATACAACCTATCAAGCCTTTCTAACCCTATAATGTGTCTACTAATAATTAGGGGCCACAAAGCCTTTCCCGGCAAATGGATAAAGTTTATTTAATAATTTGTTGCCAGCGCTGTATAATGCGCTGCTCGTCGAGCTCTTCTTCGGGCTCTCGCTCGGCATCTATTTCACCAGCAATGTCATTCCAAACGCCGGCTTCGGTGAGATTATTTTCCAAATCCTTATAATATTCATTATAGGCAGCTGTACCGGTGCTGACGAAATGTTCTGAGAGCTTGGCTAGCTTCCCCAAATAATCATCAAGGGCTTCTAATGTTTCCGCCCGCTCTTGGTCCTGGGGACCCCCAAAGTCTTGGGAAAAATTGAGAATTAAACGCAACATGGCGGTTTCGCTATCGATTTCCCCTTTCGCAAAGAGGTACCTCGTCGCCGAGCCGATGCCCTGAATGGATGGCCTGGGAATAAACAATACGGAATCTTCTAAGGCTAATTGATGGAAATTCCAGAGTACCTCGCTGTTACTTTGATTCGATCTGAACTCCTCGTAGAAGCTTTGCTTTACCGGGAAGTGCATATAATGAGTAAGACTAACTTCAAGTCCCAGCCCATCGTCATAGATCTCATAGTCAAAATTAGTCTCGTGATCAACTTCGATGTCTGGCTCCCACTGAAGTATTATTTCTTCCAT
>JGI25129J35166_1000652_pt1 | contig 11358 bp, 10 predicted proteins | sample ETNvirnome_2_130_FD_35166 | JGI IMG/M metagenome (IMG submission 35166) | reverse complement strand
TTGCCAGCAGCTCCCGGCGTCCACTTATAGCCCGAAAAGGTACCGGCAGCGTCCCATCGCTCCGTCCCCCAAGTCGAATCTACTGTTGTCCATATACTGCTTGAATTTCCTGTTATGTCCGTGGTTAGCAGGACATTAAACGACGTGGCTATTTCAGAGCTTAATTGCAATCTAGCATTAGCGACCGTTATCTTTTTCTGCGCTCCGTCGTGCACAGGGATAAAGTTGGCATCTCCGAGTGTAGTTACTGCCGTCTGGTCGTGTATCTCAAGGTTGGGATTGAGCACAATAAACACGTCACTCGTAGCGTCGTAGCTGAATATATAAATGCCGTTTATTACCAGTTGCCCGGCAGCTAGTGCGGTCTGACTTGTGGTCACAACAGATTTTACGCCGACGCTATCGACGTCCAAAGTTACCGCGCCGGTATTGGTCGCATTGCATACAACAGCAAAATGGTCACCGGCTGCGTATGCGCTTATGGTCTGACTCGCCGCTAACGTGTACGCGGTAGTTCCGCCCCCGAGCGAGGTTACAGCGTGGTCGTCGGTCCACAGCCGCTTAAGCCTTGCAGCGGTCTCACGCCAAACATTGTTTGTTACGCTTGGCGCGGCGCCCTCTGCGAACCCGCCAGGCGAGGCGCCGTCGTTGCTGCCAGCTACTACGTTATAGTCTTTGATTTCAGCCATGATATTACCTTAAAAACTGAACAGGTCGCCGATACCGCCAAGCCCGCCCATTGACTGCAAGAAGCCTAGACCAGCCATTGTGCCGCCTGCTAGGTTTTGCAGGGTCGACGGCGTGCTGTAGTCCTCGTTGCTCGATGAGCCATAAGATCCTCCCCCTATGGAGGCCATGTAGCGAGACAGCGCATCATACGGCTGCTCCTGGTTGAACTGGTGACGCTGAATGTCTGCACTCAGTTCCTTTTGAGCCTGCGTGTCATAGAGCTCTCCGACGTTCAGCATCTGCGCTGCGTCCAGGTACGACATAGGCGCAATCTCGGGCGCCAACTGTGCAGCCTGCAGCATGCGGTCACGCTCATTGTTATACGCTCCACCATAGATGGTCGTATTTATGTCGCCGAGGCCCTGTGCGAGCGCAGCACGGCTTATGTCCATCTGGTTTTGGTACAGCCCGCTACCATAGCGTCCGGCCGCATCAAAGCCGGCGCCGATACCCGGTGCCACCGCTTCGCTGTACTGCCTCCCCATCTGCCGTCCCGCCATATCCGAGGTAGCTTGGAGATACGGATTGGTCGCCGGGTCGAGATACTGTCCACTTAGTGTGTCAGCAATCATCCCCTGCGTGGGCGCTGTGATCGGGTTGCCTGCGTTGGCAATGCGCAGGTACTGACTGAGCGCATCCTGCGTGGTGCCACTCAATGGTGCCACGGTGCTCCCGCCATAGTAGTCAGGTCCGCCTGTCGCTAACAGGTTGCCGGCCGCATCAAAGCCGCGCTCAAGGTACGGCTGTTGAGATAGCCAGGGTTCGGTGCTGCTGTGGAGTGTCTCGGTTGCCATTTAGGTGTAACCTCGTAAGAACGGGTTGTGCGAATAATTAAAATACTTTGAAGGGTTGGGCGTACCATACATGAACGGTGTGTACTGATGACTAAAGTTGGGGGACCTGCCTGCGACGGCTCGTATTCCTGCCATCTCGCTTGCAGACCGCGGGGTCTGCAAGCGAGAGCTTGCAGTGTCGCCGATGCTGCCCGTCGTCGTCGGCATTAGTAACGCGTTAGCGATAGTGGCTAGTGCGAGCGAGTCTGGCTCCTCCTCCTCGTTGCTAATAACATCGATATCGGGCCATAGGTCAGGCCAACTGCCGATAGTGGCTGGGGCAAGCGGATCTTCTTGCTGATTATCATCATTGATAATGTCGGTACCAGGCCACAAGTCAAAAACGCTTGTGCCTTGCTGGTCTGGCGGGACCTGCCCATCACCGCCCTGCCCTTCGCCATCGCTATCGTCGCCGGTAAGGTCTGCAATGGTTGTTGCGGTATTAATAGCGTCTACCGCGTCATGCGCCAACGTCCAGGCTGAACTGCCAGGTGATGCGTCGTTCACGCCTCCGTAGCCGCCGTGCCGATTGCGCCCGGTCAATCCTACAAACGGCGAGCCAGAGCTGCTGCTATACATAATCGGGCTAGTAATGCGCTGCCCCGTGAACGGGTTGGTAATGCCCATATTCAGAGCCTCGCCCAAGGAGAACCCTGATAATGCGTCAGTGGCACCACCTAACAAGTCAAGTCCGCCACCCGGTTGCAGGCCGCCAGTAAACCCGCCCATCAGCGCACCACCAAACGGACCGCCGAATGCAGCGCCCAAACCTGTAGCAAGCAACCCGCCGAAACCGCCTAGCGAGCTACTGATACCTCTGGGCGGCAACTGGTTCTTCTCCTCCTGCATCCTCGTATAGATATCGAGGAACTGGAGTTTTTTCCGCGGGTCGAGTGCGTTAATAGCGTCCATTGACGCATAGTCGGACGGACTGATGCCGGCCGCCGCAAGCGCGTCAGTGAACATGCTATCCGCCAGGCTGCTATTGAGCGAACCCCGCGCGCCTAGCACATCCAAGTTGTACTCGGTGTTCGCTGCTGCTTGTTCGCCCCACATCAACTCAACATAGTCCCGGCCACCGCTTCTTCCGCCGAGGGTTGGGCCTGCCATTATCTTGTGTGTGTCTGATCCTGGTATGTCCGCAGAGGCCGGCGGCGTGTCTGCTAACGGCGCGAACGGCGACCCGAATAATTGGTCAAACCACAAGGCAGGGTTCTGTGTGCCCGTTACGCCGGACCCGGTTTGCGTGTAATCAAACCGATCTTCACGCGGGCCAGAGTTAGTGAAATACGGATTGACAAAGTTTATCGTTGCGTCGGAATACACGCGAGGAGTAAACGCAGCTAACGGGTTCTCCTGGATGTGCCTCTCCCTCTCTGCCGCCTGTTGCGCCATGCCCTCATCGCGCAGTCGTACTACCCTTTCTGCTGCTGTCTCTACGGGAGCAGCAGTCGTTCCCTGCGCTATTTGCGCCTGCATCGCTAAGATTTGCGCTGGCGTTAATAGTCCTCCAAGCATTACCTTATCCCCATCGCTTGCGCCGACACCCGCATGCCAACAGCATGGTCNAAGCCGCCCGCGGTATCGCAGCGAAAGCGCATGTACCGCCCAACATCGCGCGTGTTAAATTCCCCGATTGTGTTCGCCGTTATCGCAGAGCCGTACACTACGCTATCAGTCAGCGAGTCGCGCGACCCTACATACACGGTGTTAGTCGAGCCCGTGCCCTGCACCAGCGGTCGCATAGAATTGACGAATATCATTGCCGCGTCTTCCAACGCAAGCTCTGCGGTCTCGAGCCTCGATGTCAACGCCGTGCCGCCAAACGACCCGCTGGCATGCGTCAGGTCGAATCCGTAGAGCGCCAGCGCTCCACCTTTCCACTGATCGTCATCGAGCGAGGCCATGCCGGCAGTGTCGATGCTGTTGCTGAACAGCGTGTCTATATTGTCTATCGTGTAGCCCTCACTGCGGCCCGCAAAGATAACTTCGGTGTCGACCTCGGCGTATGACCAGCGCGCTGTCTTGTAGTCGTATATAAGCAGCTCGTCACAGTCGCCTGAGCCTGTCGGATATGCCCAGACAATCTTGCCATTGGGTATGTCGACCGCGGCACAGACCCTGTGCATATTTGTCTTTTCCACACGGCTGTCGAACCATAGGTCGACCTTTTTATCTCCAATCGGAGAGGCGCCTTTGCCCGGCACATATGAGTAGAAGCCGTCGTTGCCCAAGAAGTAAATTGTGTGCCCGAACTGCACCACGCTTCGGGGGGATGGAGTGCCAAGCCCCGGCGCTGTCTCTATGACGGAGAATATAGTCGGGGGNCCCTGATACNGTAACTCCCATATGGACCGCTCGCATATGACGGTTCCGACGTCGCCGCCCATGATTGCCTGGACTGCGCCACCGTCACCAGCAAGCAACTGAGAGTCTGCCTGCGTCGCGGGGTTCGTGCCCCAGCTTGTCTCCAAGTTCTGGCCGGACCATTGGATCTTATTTGGATAATGCGTTCCATCGTTTATGTCGCCGAGCACTATAAAGCTTTTGACTGACGCTATGGCCTTTGCCTTCGGCGGGCTGCCCCCGAGGTTTGCAAAGTCAGTGCCGGGGCCGAATGCTTTTGTCTGTATCGCATCGCCGACAGGGCCGTTGCATGCGATCACAGCCTCACCCCATTTGAGAAATGCCCACCATGCTTTTGTCGCTGTCGAATACGTGGTGCTAGACTTGTCAGCCCATGTACCCGACCCGAGGCGATATAACTTGGTCTCATCGCCGGCATACGCCTCCACCGCCTGATTCGAGTCTTCCATTGCGGCGGCTCCGCGGCAGTACGCGGTAAGCGCGCTCGAGGTCGTCACCAGGCCTTTCATCTGACGGTAGCTGTCCTTATGAGGCACCACATTCTTTGCCTCAGTGTAGGTGACGTCGGGCAGGTCTGGCGTAAACTCGCCGAATGGCAGCGTTGTGTTTAACATCAGAAGTCTGTCGGTATGACCCTGGTAGGCTGCTTGCTCTCTTCGCGCCTGCGTAGCTCGCCCAGTGCTTCCTTTTCCAGCAACTTGAATCGCTGCATGATTTTATCATCGTGCAGGTATCGCATGGCGACGTTCGCAGTGACGCGAGACTCTATCAGCTCCTGCGCGTTGGTGGTCCATACATTGCTGTCGGTGGTCGCCGAGAGCGTAGCCGGCTTAATCACGCCGGCAATGGTCGTTGTGTATACAGCGCTCGGCGACGGGTACGGTATAAACGCGCCACGGTACATCGAGTACCAGGACGGGTCACCGCTGACGTTGCTCGAGTCGTATCGCAGCCGCTCGCTCTCAGATATTGGGTCGATGGTATACGTGCTTTCGTTGCGCGTTATCTGTACCGCTATGATCTCAAGCACAGAAGCCGAGAGCGTGTACTCGCTGATAGTGCTCGAACACGAGAGCGACACCCGGCCCTCGTTGAACCAGAATCGCTCGCTCTGGTAGAAGCGCACAGCGCTGTGGACCTCGAGCTGGATCTGAGAGCTCAGGTCAGAGCGCGCGAGCATGTCTGCTACGTTGTCCGATATTACGCCGAGAGTAGTCACTTGTTATGGCGCCTCATATGTACATGCATTTTCTGGTAGCGCTCACCGCATACCGGGCACGGGCTCTTGCCGTCGTCGACCGGCGCCGGTTGCACTGCCTGTTGCGCCCTGTGCTGGGCGAGCGGCCTACGCCTTATTGGAATCTGCGATAACAAGGAAGCTCACTCCAAAGTTTTGGTATGTTTGAACATTGAACCGGGCAAAGAACTTAGGCAGCCACCACTCGGCTGGCTCTTGTGTTAAGTGCGCGTTGCGCCCGTCGGGCAGTGTCTTAAGCGCAGCCACAGGCGTAATGACTGCGAGTATCGTAGACCCGGTAACTCGCTTGAGGTCATCGAGCACTTCATCTACGCACTCGGGCTCTATGTGCTCGAGCACGTCGGTGCAGACCACGAGCGTAGCCGGCGAGGGCATATCATCGAGCCCGTCGATACATGGGTCGTACCCGGTGACGTAGGGCAGTTTCTTTTTCAGCGTCTGCTTACCGCAGCCATAGTCGAGCACGTCGGTAGTCTTAAGCGCCTCGGCTATGCTGGCGACAGTATCCGCCCAACGGTGACCGCTGGCGCCATAGTCCCCGCTGTCGCTATGCAGCTTCTGGTTCTGCTCGCGATATGCGTCCGAAATTAGCATTGAGCTCTTCCTTCACTGTGTCAAATACCTGGTCCCAGCCTTTGCCTTTTTGGCGTATCAGTTTGACCGAGTTATACCAGTCCATCTCGCCTTTGACTTTATAGCGCCACGCTGGGGCCTCTGGCGTCAGGCACCAGCACGGTGTGCCGACAGCGCCTGCGATATGTACTGCGGTCTGACAGGGCGTGATGACCAGGTCCAGGGCTACTATCAGAGCCGCTTGAGAGTCGAGGTCGTCGATTGCATACTGCCAGTGCGGTATGCCCAGCTCTTGCGCCTGAGCAGGCGCCTCGGGCCCGTACTGCACAGAGATGAACTGTGCGTCGGTGCTATCAATAAGTTTCTGCCAGTGCTCGAGACCGGGGTTACGGAGCTCCTGGTGCGTAGCTTTTGTGCCGCCGTGCCAGGCTATCCCGATCCGGGGGCCAACTCCCCACTGGTGGTTTTTCAGCTTGTTGTGATGCTCGTGTATCACGTTCTTGTCTGGCACTAGATACGAGTGACCTGGGAAGTCCTCCGACGTGTTACGGCACAGCGCCGGCATCCCCCCCATTGGGAGGTATGCGTCGACGTCGGGGTGCATCTCGATCAGCTCTTCATGCGTAGCGTAGAATCGCACCTCGGGCCATGTCCGCTCGAACAGCTTAAGCAGCCGGCCCGCAGCTTCGACCACTACCACGTCGGCTTTGTCTTTGAGCTCGTCGAAGCAGGACATGAACATTATCTCATCGCCCAGTCCTTGCTCGCCGTGTACCGCGAGTTTGCCGACCTTGCCGCCGTTCCATCGCTTGCAGGTATACGGGCGGGCCTGGATAGAATCTGTCAGCGCGTAGCGTGTTGCGTAGTACGGCCAGGCTTCTTCGTAGCGGCCCAGCTCGAGTAGCGCGAGCGCCTTGTGGTTGCGTGCGTGCGGGTCGTCGGGCGTGATAGCCAGCGCCCTGTCGGCGTAGTCGATAGCCATGCTTGGGTTGTTCTGATTGACGTATGAGCCGGCGAGCATAGCAAGCGTGTCTGCTGACCCTGGCTCGAGCGCCAGCCTGTTCTTGTAGCACTCACGCGAGAGCTCTGAGTGCCCCTCGTTACGATACGCGCAACCCAGGTTGTGCCATGCCTCGGGCAACTCTTTGGGTTCGATTTCAACCGCCTTAGACAGGAGCGCGATGGCAGTGCCAAACTTTTTTTGTTGAGTGCAGAGTGAGCCGTAGAGATACAGCAGCAAGCTGTCGCCCGGCTGCGAGCCAAGCAGGTTCTCGTACAGGTAAGCAGCCTCGGCGAGCTTGCCGGCTACATGCAGCTCCGTCGCCTCGGTGATCACGTCGCGATAGAGTCGCATGTGTCTCCCTGGTGCGGGGCCCGGAGGCCCCGCGGTTACAGGTTTACTTATGGGTGTACAAGACCGTCAAGTCGACCGTCGCTGTAACTGTCCACGTCGCCGAGGACGGCGCCACAGTGATAAATGTGTACTGCGGTTGCGCGTCATCAGACAGACTGACGCGGAACTTGGTAGCACCCTCATCTGCCCACGCAGGCGCGGTACCAGAAGCCAATGACCCGAACTGGGTATTGGCGCCGGAGATACCGACAGTCGCGTTGGCGGCAGTGGCTGCGGTCGTTATCTTGCCGTAGACACCGATAATGTCCACGCCGCTGGGGATGCGAGCAATTAAGATCGTATCACCAATCGTGGTCGTCGCTGGCGCAACGTATCGGCCTGTAACGGAGTTAACACCCGCATGTATCAGGTACGGGCCAACGAGCGCGGTCGAGGCCGTATGAGTTGTAGTAGCCATTAGCTATACCTCCTAAGGCGTCGGCGCGTAGCCGGAAAGAACGATGGTACCGAAGTCAGCGGAGTTGAATACCGACTTCTTCAGACCGTAAATGCAGCCTGCCGCCACACCCAATTGGTTGCCGTAGTCGAAAGCCTCCTCCTCCCACGACATTTTGTTGGGTTTGTTATCCTGGCCGTAAGCCAAAATAGCAGCCTGCGCTCCGCAGAATACGCCGCGGCGGTAGTTCGACCCATCAGAGCCAGGCGCCGAGGCGTCGGGCACGTTGGGCAGATAGTCCCATTCATGGACAATCACGTTGTTGTAGATGAACGAGGCGCCCGTAACAATCGGGTTGTCGCTTATCTTGCCGCCCGACAGCATCGCCTTGTTGACGTCGTAGAAGTTACCAGCGGTCGAAGCGTCCCGACGTAGCTGAAAGATCTGATACGGGTGGAGGAACGTGACCCACATGTTCTTGCCGTCAACATTGATAGGCCGAATACGTGGGGTGATAACCTTGGCCCGAGCAACTGCTCGGTCGAGGTCAGCGAGCTTAACCGCGTGCGTGGTAGTCGCCGACAACGAAGCCTCGGTTGTGATGGTTCCTGTGTCGCCGCCGCCAACAATAAACTTGTTGGCCGTAGGTGCAGTCGTTGCCATGTTGCCGCTGTACTTGGTGTCGGACTGTCCGGTGTTACCCGTCAACTGATTAGCGAGCGATTTTTCCATGCGCTCGATCCACCAATCTTGGAGTCCCGCCCGAGCCTCTTCTCGTACTGAGAAGCTAACCCGCTGCTCTGACATCTTGCCGGAGCTGCGAACCGCATGACGAAGCTGGTCGATGGTTACGGCATCGTTGTAGGTGACTAAAGCCTCTTCGTTGCCTTCCAGGCCGTTGTCGCCGGCAGTACCGTCGCCGGTTAAAAGATTACGCAGGCCGACGGTGATTTTATCACCAGGGCCTTTCTGCGTTTCGGTTTTGATCTGTACAAGGCTCTTGTCGCCCTTCCCGGTAAACTTACCAAAGAAGCTCGTTCCAATAATTTCATGGAACAATTTACGCGACCAGAGTTTGACAGCTAATGGATGGTTAACACCATACGCTGTAGTAGCCATGAGTGGTCTCCAATATGCGTTGAACTGTAGATAGCTGGTGCTATCCGTTTATCTCACAGTTCCCTGTCGCATATGGGATAAGCGAAAGCCGGGTTACGTGCCGGCTTCACGGTAGCGATTTACGTCCGTCGACGAGAGGTCACCCGGTGCCCACTATCTTGTCCCAGTTCGCCTCGAAGTCCTCGTCGCTCATCGCGCTAAGTGCCTCGAGAGTCTGACCTGCCGGGGGCTTGCCACCTGACGGTGAGCGCCTGCCGGCGGTCTGGCCCTTTGCAATCGTCGCCGGATCTGGTCCGGTGTCGGCTGCAGGGGCTGGGGCAGAGGGCGTATAACCACGTGCCTGCGCGATAGCATACACCCGTTCCGCCGGAGATGCACCCTCCTGCAGCGCCCTGATAATGGCCGCGGACTCCTCCTGCCTGGCGATATGGTTCGCCTGCTCCTCGTTGGCACCACCAACCCGCAGCTCTTTGACCCGGCCCTCCTGCCAGTAATTGTACGCCGGTATAAACTCGGGGTTCTTGGCTGCCAGGCGCGAGGCGTCATTGTGGTACTGCGTCATAATGCCCTGCCACTGCTGGGCCTGCTGCTGCTCCTGGGCTGTTCTTGCGTTCTGCTCGACCTGAGCCTGCCCCTGCTGCTCCAAAGCGGCCATACGCTGGTCGAAGTGCCCGATGGGGTTCTCACCCACGGGTATCTGCTCAGGCTCCTGTGGGGCTTGCTGGGCCTGTTGCTGGTGATGGAGGAACTGCTGGAACCGCCCCTCCATCTGACTCATTTTTTCGGTCAGCTCTTTGCGCTTGACGCGCTCCTCGTGGAGAGCATGGATCGGAACCGTTTTTTCTTGCTCGCTCGTTTCCGGCTCTGCCGCTGCCGGCTGCTCTGCAGCGCTCTCGGACTCCTCTTTGTCTTCTTCTGGGGCTTCTTCCGACGCACCGGCTGCTTGCTCCTCGTATAATGTGTCTAACTGCTCCTCAGAGTAGCTCTCGACTTCAGTCGTTTGATCATTGTCGCCGTCCATTGTTGTTTGCCTCCCCGCGCTAGTGTGTCGTATCGCCGCCCGGTGCGCGCGTAGTTGAGACCGAGCTGCCTGGGCGCTCGTCGAGTATGTCGGCGCCGGTAATGTCTCCGTTTGAGTCTCGCAGGACTTTGACGGTCCTGGTCTTCGGTTGTTGCAGCTCTGCCACAGCGGCTTGGCTCTCAGCTACCGCCGAGGTAACAGACATGAGCGCAGCATTAATCGACTGCATCTGACTGTCGGTGTTACTTATGATCTGCTGCAAATTATTGAGCATGTTCTCGTCGGGCACACTGCCGGCGAGCTTCATGCGCTCGATCTCAGCCGCGGTCACTGCCCGTATGCGTGCCACCTCGATGTCGGTCGCCGCCTCAATCTGCGCCTTCTCGCGCGTCATCTGCATGTCGGCCTGTACCTCAGCACCAGGTGGTAACTGCGCCGCAGGTGGCTGCTGTATATCGTGCATCGCCTTCTGCGCTTCGGCCTGGGCCTTCATCGCCTGGGCCTTTTGCAGCTCGGCCTTCGACTGCCGCTCGGCCAGTAACACCTGGCGCTCCTGGTCCTTCTCCTGCGCCTGCTTCTGCTGCTGCTCGGGGTTGGGTCTGGCTTTTTGCAACCACTTCTCCATCAGGCTCTCGGGCACCGGCAGGTACTCGAGCACCTCGGGCGGCGGAGGGGGCATGCCTGACTCCATCAGCACTGGGGCCAGATGTAATAGGATTTGCATCACTTTTTCTTTTTGGTTATGACTCGTCGGCGCCTCGTCGATCACAGTGTCATACCGCATAGCGACCTGGTCGTGCATCAGCGGCAAGTACTTCTGGCCCTCGGGTCCCACGACCCGGATCAACCGCCCGTCTGATATGTAGTCGCGGATAAACGCTGCCAGAATCCGACCCTGCTGCTTGCGGTATAACCGCAGGCTGTCGAACATCACGGTCAACATGGTCACGCCGGCTTGCTTACGCATCGACTCGAGCACGCCCGGCTGCTCTTTGCCAGTCAGCCCCATCAGCTCCTGGTTAATACCAGGCGTGTCGGAGATGGCGTCGACGGCGTACTTCATCAACTCGTGTACGCCCTGCGGAAACAGCGCAGCGTTACGCTCGCGCACCTTCTCCAGCCCGCTAGGATTCATCTCGATGAGAGCGTCGGGCTTGGCCCAGTCTCGCTTCGCCTTCTTCGGATCTGCGAAGGCGCCGGTCTCCGCCATCAAGCCGCCCTTGGCGTTGCTGTTCATTATGTGCATAGTCTGACTGAGCCACTTGTTGGCCCACATTTGTGGGTCCATCATTATCGCTACCAGGCCGAACCAACTGTTCGCGTTGCGGTCTCTCATGCCCGTCATCGCCTTCAGTGTGAAGCCGCCCTCCTGCACCGCGAGCTCACCGTCCTCGTAGACCGTGTCGCCAATCAGATACGCGTAGTAATACACCCGACGCTTCTGCTCGACCCAAGTCAGCCCGCTCTCTTCCAGTCGGTCCTTTATGCGGTTGAATCGGTCAGGCGCGAACTCGACCATGCCGGCGCCAGACTTGACCCGGTAATACGACTCGCGCTCGTACCACTGATAATGCACAACCTCGATATCTTTAGTGCGACCCTGCGGCTTCTCTTCGTTGTCGTAGAACGGCGGGCTCGCATCATGCGGCTCGTCCTCGCTGTCGAGCC
>JGI25129J35166_1000644_pt1 | contig 11462 bp, 11 predicted proteins | sample ETNvirnome_2_130_FD_35166 | JGI IMG/M metagenome (IMG submission 35166) | reverse complement strand
TATTCGGTGTTGGTGGCTACGCCCTGATTTGAACAGGGGACCCCATCATTATGAGTGATGTGCTCTAACCAGCTGAGCTACGTAGCCGTTCAACGGGGGCGAATATTACCCAGAGGTATGCCGCCCGTCAAGCATTTGTTTCTTTTCTCGCTTATACATTGAAGCGGAAGTGGATCACGTCACCATCTTTGACGATGTAGTCTTTACCTTCCAAGCGCCATTTGCCGTTATCTTTGGCACCTTGCTCGCCGCCCAGCGTGACGTAGTCGTCATAGGCGATCACTTCGGCGCGGATAAAGCCTTTCTGGAAGTCGGTGTGAATCACACCGGCTGCTTCTGGAGCGCTGGCGCCTTGTCTTACTGTCCAGGCGCGTACTTCTTTCACGCCAGCGGTGAAGTAGGTTTGCAGGCCCAGCAGTGAGTAGCCCGCGCGAATCACACGATCTAGCCCCGGCTCTTCCATGCCCATTTCGGCCAGGAACATGCTGCGCTCTTCGTCTTCGAGTTCGGCAATTTCGGCTTCTAACTGGTTGCACACCGGTACGACGACTGCACCTTCTTCGGCGGCGATCTCTTTGACGATATCCAGGTAGGGGTTGTTCTCGAAGCCATCTTCATTGACGTTAGCAATGTACATGGTAGGCTTGAGGGTCAAAAAGCCAAAGCTTTTTACCTGACGTTTTTCGTCGTCATCCAGGCCAAAGCTGCGCAGCGGCTGGCCTTCGGCAAGATGCGGCAGGATTTTGTCCAGCACGGCTTTGGTGGCAATGGCGTCTTTATCACCGCCTTTCACTGAGCGCAGTAGGCGCTGGCTGGCTTTCTCGACGGTGTCTAGGTCGGCCAAGGCGAGCTCAAGATTGATGGTCTCGATGTCGGCGCGGGGATCTACTTGGTTGGCGACGTGGATCACGTTGTCGTTATCGAAGCAGCGCACCACGTGGGCAATGGCTTGGGTTTCACGAATGTTGGCCAGGAACTTATTACCCAGGCCTTCACCTTTGGAGGCACCCGCCACGAGGCCTGCGATATCCACAAACTCCATGGTGGTGGGCAGCACTTTCTCAGGCTTTACGATGGCCGCTAGCGCATCCAGGCGTGGGTCTGGCATCGGGACGATGCCAACGTTGGGTTCGATGGTGCAGAACGGGAAGTTCTCTGCATCAATCCCTGACTTCGTCAACGCATTGAACAGCGTGGATTTGCCTACGTTGGGTAGGCCGACAATACCGCAGTTAAAGCCCATAAGTAACTTCCTGGCCGCTAGGGCGGCGCTACCAATAAAGCGCCTGCCAAGTGTGAAAAAAGCGCGTGCGTAACGCGTAGAGAATGTGTGCTGAAAACGTGCTGCTATTTTACGCTATGTAGGCGGTTCATGGCTTTAGCCCAGTCGCCGGAAAGCGCAAGCGGAAGCGTGGCTAGGCACTCATCCAATGAGCGCTCAATGGCTTCTTGTTCGGCTTTGCCAGGGCGGCCTAGTACATAGTTCACTACTTGGCGCGCCTCGCCGGGATGGCCGATGCCAATCCGCAGCCGATGAAACTGATTTTGGTTGCCAAGGGCGCTGATAATATCCCTCAGCCCGTTGTGGCCGCCGTGCCCGCCGCCGGTTTTATAGCGTGACTGCCCAGGGGGGAGGTCAAGCTCATCGTGAGCGACCAGTAGGTTGTCTGGGGTAAGCTTAAAAAACTGGGTTAGCGCTGCCACAGCCGCACCGCTGCGGTTCATAAAGGTGGTGGGGTTGAGCAGGTGCAGCTCATGGTCACCCACGCGGGCTTTGGCGTATAACCCTAAAAACTTTTTCTCAGGACGCAGTTCGGTGTGGGCGCTGCGTGCAATGGCGTCCACTAGCCAAAAGCCCGCATTATGGCGGGTGGCGTCGTATTCTGCGCCTGGGTTGCCCAGTCCTATAATGGCCGTTACCTGGCTCATTTTCCCACCTCCAACGGTTCTGGAAGATATATCGTTGACTCACTGGCAGCTGCTTTGCAGATAAGCAGGGTAGCGCCACGCTGCAAAAAAAAATCAAGCGCCGAAGCGCTTGATTTTAACATCCTTGGGCCATGCGGGCATGGCCCAGGCGGCACTGGTCAGCATACGCTGGCAGCACCTTTAGCAAGGCTTACTCGGCGCTGGCTTCTGCGTCGCCTTCGCCTTCTTCTTCGTCACCGCCACGTACTTTCACTTTGGTGATGCTCAGAATGGCGTTGTCGTGCTCTTCACCGTGGGACAGGTCAACAGAAGTGACGCCAGCCGGCAGGGTCAGGTCAGACAGGTGCAGGGTAGTACCCAGCTCAACGTTGCTGATGTCCACTTCCAGGAAGTCCGGAAGGTCTTTCGGCAAGCAGCTGATGGCGACTTCGTTAGCCAGGACGTGCAGTTCGCCGCCTTGGTCTTTGATACCTACACACTTCTCTTCGTTCACCACGTGCAGCGGCACGTTCATGGTGATTTCGTGAGTAGCATCAACACGCAGGAAGTCAGCGTGGGTCAGCAGCGGCTTGAACGGGTGACGCTGCAGGTCACGAACAACCACTTGCTCTTCTTTACCGTCGATCACCAGTTTGATGACAGAGGAGAAGAAGGCCTCGTCTTCAATCGCTTTGTAGAAAGCAGTTTTTTCTACAGAGATAGACTGAGCGCCTTTCTCACCGCCGTATACAACGGCCGGTACTTGTTGGTTCGCACGACGCAGGCGGCGGCTCGCACCTTTCCCCAGGTCGTTACGAACGCTGGCTTGCAGGATAAAATCAGACATGGAATTTGCCTCTTGGTTTAAGTAAGGAAATGCCGCCGTCCGCGACCAGACGACGACGTTTCCAGGGCCCCAGTTGGGGGCTTATAACGTCAGGCGTTAGTGGAACATCGCGCTGACGGATTCTTCGTTGCTGACGCGGCGAATCGCTTCCGCAATCAAGCCAGCAACGCTCAACTGGCGAATCTTTCCGCTACGACGCGCATGGTCGGCGAGCGGAATGGTGTCGGTCACGACAACCTCGTCCAGTACAGAGTTGGTGATGTTGTCGACCGCAGGGCCGGACAAAATCGGATGCGTAGCATACGCGACGACGCGCGCAGCGCCGTGGTCTTTCAGCGCTTCACCGGCTTTACACAGTGTGCCAGCGGTATCAATCATGTCATCGACGACCACACAAGTGCGGCCTTCGATTTCACCGATAATGTGCATCACCTGGGCTTGGTTGGCCTGGGGGCGACGCTTGTCAATGATAGCCAAATCAACATTCAGCTGTTTGGCGATGGCACGGGCACGCACAACGCCGCCAACATCGGGGGAAACAACCACGAGATCGTCGTAGTTTTGACGCTCGATGTCGTCCAGCAGGATCGGTGAGCCGTACACGTTATCAACCGGTACGTCGAAGAAACCTTGAATTTGGTCGGCGTGCAGGTCCATGGTCATTACGCGATCAACGCCTGCTTTCACCATCATATCCGCCACAACTTTTGCTGAGATGGGAACGCGGGCGGAGCGTACACGACGGTCCTGGCGGGCATAACCAAAGTAGGGAACCACTGCCGTAATACGGGCAGCCGAGGCGCGACGCAGAGCGTCGACCATCAGGATCAGTTCCATCAGGTTGTCGTTCGTCGGGGCACAGGTGGATTGCAGGATGAAGACATCCTTACCACGCACGTTCTCATTGATCTCGACCGCGATTTCGCCGTCGCTAAATTGACCCACCGTGGCGTTACCCATACGGCTGTCTAAGCTCTCGGCAATCTTTTGAGCGAGTTCGGGATTGGCGTTCCCGGTGAAAACCATCAATTTTGACACGCGCAGCCACCTTTGCAGTGTTGGGGATCAGGGGAGAAAACGCAGATCAACATTAGAATTGGCTGGGGTACCAGGATTCGAACCTGGGAATGCCGATACCAAAAACCGGTGCCTTACCACTTGGCGATACCCCAGCAATAACCTAATGCGATGACCGGGCGCTTTCAGCAGCCCAGAGCATCTTGTAGGGGAGAGGTGTTAAGTCCGCGCGCGACCCATGCTTGCCAGCGCTGATTAGCCAGTTCAGCCACCGTTTGCGCAGCCTCTTGTGACTCAAAAGCTGCAAACAAACAGGCGCCAGTGCCCGTCAGCCGACTAGGTGCGTGCTGCGCGAGCCAGTCAAGTGCTTCCGCGATACGCGGGTAGCGTTTTTTGACGGTAGCTTCGCAGTCATTACGCCACTCGGCCACTCCCCCCTGCAGTGCGCGCGCCATAGTAATGGGGAGGCTGTCGCGTGTCAATTCCGGGTCTTGGAAGATTGCGGGGGTTGAGACGCTAATGCCTGGGTGGATGACCACAAACCACGGGGTGTCGAGGGTCGCGGGTGTTAATTTCTCGCCCACGCCTTCGGCCCAGGCGCTTTTGCCTAAAACGAAGACGGGTACATCGGCACCTAGCGCTAAGCCCAGCTCTGCTAGGGTGGCATCGCTGAGCCCAAGCTGCCAGAGCTGATTGAGTCCTTTAAGTACGGTTGCTGCGTTGGAGCTGCCGCCACCCAGGCCACCGCCCATGGGCAGGTGCTTCTCAATTGATATAGAAGCACCAAGGTGGGTGCCGCTGGCCTGCTGCAACCGCTTTGCTGCACGCACAATAAGGTTGTCATCGTGCGCTACGCCATCCATCGATGTGGTCAGTTCGATAACGCCGTCTTGGCGCAGGTTGAAGCTTAGATAATCGCAGAGGTCGATAATCTGAAACAGCGTCTGCAGTTCGTGGTAGCCGTCTTGACGGCGGCCCACAATATGCAGCATGCGGTTTAACTTGGCTGGGGCGGGTAGAGTGAGTGGGCGGGGTGTTGCGGGCATGCCGGTTCTCTATTGGCTAAACGTATGTAAACGTATGAAAGAGGGCCGGCGCTTGCCAGCCCGAGCGCTCTATTCGGAGGCCTGCCACTGATTAACTACCAGGGTAATGCGTACATCGCCGTAGTTCATGACCAAGCGGCGCGGTAGCCACATACCTTCAGCCTGCTCCCAGTCACGGTAGTCAATTTCCCAGCCGTCTTGTTGAAGGTGGCTCGGGAAGCCGAGTTCGTCAGTTTCGAGCTGGTAGCTGGCGTGGTCGCCGGGCAGGCCGCGCACCCAGTCAGGCATGGCGCGCACTGGCAACGACCAGCCAAGCTGCTCTTCCATTAAGGCTTCCGGGGTTTCTGCTTCAAAACGGCCTTCACTGGTGGTCAGTGAGAAGCGACCCTCGCGGCCTTCCAGTACGCTGCGACCNCCGCCAAAGGGGCCGCTAATCAGCATGCGGAAGTAGTAGGGGGTTTGGTTCCANTCCAGGTTGGCGCTGGTGTTCTCTTCTGGAGTGCGTAGGCCCGCTTTGCCGACCAGGNTCCAGCTCTCGAACGCTTCCACATCTGCCTGTTGGCGCTCCCACTGGCCGGCTTGGCGGCCGCCTTCATCCGTCGGCGCTTGGCTGGCACACCCGGTAAGGGCAGCCACCGCCAGGGCGGCCACCCATAGGCGGGAAGAACGATAGAGTGATGCGGAAGGGGTGCTCACTGGCGCGCTGTTCAAAAAAGAAGTCAACATAACTGGCTCCATGTCAGTGCTGTCTATTAAGGGTAAAAACTAGCAACGGTAAAGAAGTAAGCCTTAGGGCGCGCTGGGTGGCGTAAGTTCAGGGTAACGCTCAAGTAAATCATCAATGTGAGGATGGTAAGTGGTTCGTTGCAGAATGCGTGCAATCAGCAGGCGCGCTTCGTCACTGCGTCCTAGTGAATGAAGCACCTCGGCTAAGTGCGCGGCAATTTCTTGGTCGGGCATCTGCGCGTAGGCGCTTTCTAGCCATGCCAGCGCATCGTCGGGTTTGCCGAGGCGGAAATACACCCAGCCCATGCTGTCTAATACCGCCGGGTTATCTGGGTCCGCTTCGTAGGCACGCTCAATAAGCTCACGAGCTTCTTCTAGTCTTCCGGGTAAGTTAAGGTCAGCGAGCGTGTAACCTAGGGCATTTAGCGCGTCAGCATTGTTGGGCTCGGTGCGTAAGATTTGCCGTAAGTCCCGCTCCATGCCTGTTAAGTCGCCCATCTCCCAGGCGCGCATGGCGCGAAGGTACAGCAGGCTAGTGTCATCTGGGGTGCGGGTAATTTCCCGATCCAGCAGGGCGGTGGCATCTTCTTGAAGCGACAACTCGTCCAGCAGTTGCACTTCTAACCTTACTAGGTCACCGAAATAGGCGTCGTGGCGCATGCGCTCAATGCGTAGAAAAGCGCGGGCGTCGAGTAAACGATCATCCTCAATGAGCATGCGAGCCGCCGCCGACCTGGCGGCTAAAAATTCATCACCTTCATACACTTGGCGGTAGTAGAGGAGGGCGTTGTCGACCTCTCCTTGGGATTGGGCAATAGCACCTAATAAGAAGTAGGCAATGTTGGGTATGTTCTCTTGACTAATGAGCGGCTGCAGCAGCCGGTAGGCAGGCTCGCTGTGCCCTTCTTCTAAATAGAGCTGCGCCAAGGCAATGCGTAAATCCTGGTTGCCACCGTGGCTCTCTAATAGAGCATTGGTTTGCACTTCGGCGGCGGTAATGTTGTTGAGGCGTATTTCTGCTTGGGCCAGCATTAAGATAAAGCGCACGTCGTCAGGCGCTAGGCTAAGGCCTTGCTGGGCTGCCTGCTGTGCGCCGCGGTGGTCGCCAGTTTCCAGNGCAAGGCGTGCTTTAGCTAGCCACAGGGCGGCTGACTCTGGCTCTTGCTGTTCTACTTCATCTAAATAGCGCTGGGCGGTTTGCGTTTCTCCCAGGGCAGCTTCGATCAGGGCGGTACCCAGCAGCACATCGCTGTGAAACTCGCGCTGGGAAACCTCCGGCTGTGAAAGATAGCTGCGTAGCTGCTGTGCTAACAGGTTAAGCGGTGCCTCTTCGGCGACGGCGATTTCAGCGAAGGGGGCAATTTCACCATTGCCGCCTGATTCAGCAATGGCTAGCCGCTGCTCTAGGCTATCCAGCCAGTCGCCCCGTTGGAGTGATAGTGAGGCAAGCAGGCGGTTGGGTGTTTCTGCCCGAGGGTCTAATTCACGCCAGCGCAGCGCGGCGGCTTCCATTAGTGCGGCATCATTACCAAAGCGTGCGGCGAACGTGGCCCGTTCGGCCAGCCCTGGTGACGTGTAGCGCTGGGCGGCCTCAAGATATCCCTGGCCCGCATAGCGGTAATCGCCGCGTTGTCCGGCCAGCTCTGCGGTTAGCAGGGTACGTAACCCAGCGGCATCCAGCCCGCTGGTAATAGGCGGTGCCGTCACCATTGGGTCTTCAACATGAGCGTTGGTTTCACCGTCAAAAAGAGAGGGTGACAGCTGGCAGCCGCTCAGTATCAGCGTGGCGGCCAAGGGCAAAAGTGGAAAACCCGAAAACGAACAGGGAATACCCAGTAGTGTTGCGCGATGGGGCATGCGTATCTCGATCAAGTGGCCGAGTGTTCAGCATAGCGGCTTGGTTGCCTGCGGCAAAGTGGTGTGCGCCAGAAGATGCTCGGCTGTGATAGAATGTCCCACCTTGAAAAAGAGCCGAGTCAGCGCAATTCACTTGATGAGCTGCTCTCTTAGACTTGTATTAACAAGCCAAGAAACCATGACCGACAGTGAAGTGACGACCGATCCACTAGCGAAGACGCATAACCCATGACGCTTCTTGCCCTGGGAATCAATCATCGTACTGCCACCGTGGCTGTGCGTGAGCAGGTGGCCTTTACGCCGNCGCAGCTGGAAAGCGCGTTGGCTGAACTGCGTAGCCTGCCACACATTAGCGAAGCGGCGGTGCTTTCGACGTGTAATCGCACGGAACTCTACTGTGTGACGGATGCCGCCGGTGAGCAGATTGTGCTGGACTGGCTGGGTCGTTTTCATAATTTACGCGTTGAAGAGCTCGCCCGCTGCGCCTACCACTACCACGACAACGACGCTGCTCGTCATTTGATGCGCGTGGCCGTGGGGTTGGACTCCATGGTGTTGGGTGAGCCGCAAATACTGGGCCAGTTAAAAGATGCTTATCAGCAAGCGCGTCAGGCCAAGGGCCTGGGTGGCGAGCTGGAGCGTCTTTTTCAGCACACCTTCGCCGTGGCTAAGCAGGTACGCACCGAAACCGGCATCGGTAAAAATCCGGTGTCCGTTGCCTATGCTGCCGTCAGCATGGCCAGCCGCATTTTCGATGATTTCAGCCGCGCCAACGCGTTACTGATTGGCGCAGGTGAGACCATCGAGCTAGTGGCGCGCCATCTTCATGAAGCTGGTGTCCGTCAGCTCACCGTGGCGAATCGTACCCGGGAGCGGGCCGAGCAGGTTTCATCGTCGCTGGGCGGTACGGCGATTACGCTGCCGGAGATTCCTGATGCCTTAGAGCATGCCGATATTGTTATCTCCTCTACCGCATCTCCGCTGCCTATATTGGGCAAAGGGATGGTCGAGCGGGCGCTGAAGAAGCGTCGCCATCGTCCCGTGTTTATGGTCGATATCGCCGTACCCCGGGATATCGAGCCAGAAGTGGGTGAGCTGGCGGATGTGTTCCTGTATACCGTCGATGACCTGGAAGAGGTGATCGAAGAGAATCGTCGCCATCGCCAAGTGGCAGCCGACCAGGCCGAGTCGCTCATTGAGCACGGCGTGGGTAGCTGGCAGCATGAGCGGCGTATTCGTAATGGCGGTGAGGTAATTCGCGACTATCGCCGCCACGGTGAGGCGCTGCGCGATCAGGCGCGGGATCAGGCGCTTGAGCGTTTGGCAAAAGGCGAAGACCCGGCCAAAGTGGTTGAGCGCCTAGCGCATCAGCTGGCCAGCCGCCTAATGCATCAGCCAACGCTCACCATTCGCGAAGCGGCCTCTCAGGAAAACCACGATTTGCTTAGCGCCGCACCGCGCCTGTTGCTGCCACCGAAGCCCGCCTTTGAGCAGCCTGCGCCCCCGGCAAAACGCCAGAAGGATGATACGCCCGCATGAAAGAGACTTTGCGCCAACGTTTAGACAGCTTCTCCGACCGGTTTGAAGAGCTGGCCATGCTGCTGTCAGATCCTGAGGTGATCAACGACCAGCAGCGCTTCCGCGACTACTCTCGCGAGTACTCGGAGCTGGAAGAGCTGGTCGCCGCTTGGAAGCGCTACCTTGAGGTGGAAAACAGCATTGCCGAAGCCGAGCAGCTAAGCCGCGACAGTGACCCGGAGATGCGCGAGCTGGCGGAGATGGAAATTCTCGACGGCCGCGAGCAGTTGGAAGCGCTCGACGTTGAGCTCAAGCGCCTGCTGATTCCGAAAGACCCGGACGACGGTCGCGGTGTCTTTTTGGAAGTGCGCGCGGGCACGGGTGGTGATGAAGCGGCCATCTTTGCGGGTGATCTCTTCCGCATGTACTCCCGCTATGCGGAAAAGCGCGGCTGGCGCGTAGAAATTGTTAGCGCTAGCCACGGCGAGCAGGGCGGTTATAAAGAAGTCATTTCCCGCGTGAAGGGCGACGGCGTCTATGCCCGCCTCAAGTTCGAGTCTGGCGCTCATCGGGTGCAGCGCGTACCGGCGACCGAATCCCAGGGCCGAATCCACACCTCCGCTTGTACCGTTGCGGTGATGCCTGAAGTGGATGAGGTGGGGGATATTGATATTAACCCTGCGGATTTGCGGGTTGATACCTACCGTTCAAGCGGTGCCGGTGGTCAGCACGTTAACACCACAGATTCCGCGATCCGTATTACCCACCTGCCTACCGGCGTGGTGGTGGAGTGTCAGGAAGAGCGTAGCCAGCATAAGAACCGCGCCAAAGCGATGTCGCTGCTTGCCGCCAAGCTCAAGCGTAACGCGGTGGATTCCCAGCGCCAGGAGCAGGCCGATGCCCGCCGCTCGCTGGTAGGGTCTGGTGACCGCAGTGAGCGTATCCGCACTTACAACTTCCCTCAGGGGCGCATTACCGATCACCGCATTAACCTGACGCTATATAAGCTGACCGAAGTAGTGAGCGGCGAGCAGTTGGACGACGTGATCGAGCCGCTGATTCATGAGTACCAAGCGGAACAGCTTTCGGCGCTGCAGGACGCTTAATGACGTTCGACGCTTTGCTGAAGAGCGCNGCCCAGCGGCTGCAGCTGGCAGGNTCGCCGTCGCCTCGCGTAGATGCCGAGGTGCTGATGGAGTTCGCTACTGGCCGCAGCCGCACATGGCTCTATACCTGGGGCGATAGCGAATGCCCGACTTGGGAGCATGCCCGCTTTGACGCGCTAATTGCCGCCCGCGCCCAGGGCCAGCCGGTGGCCTATTTAACCGGAGAGCGTGAGTTTTGGGGGCTGCCGNTGNCTACCTCNNCNACNACGCTGATTCCCCGTCCCGATACCGAAACCCTGGTAGAGGCCGCGCTAGCGCGAGCAGGCACGCCAACCGGCAGGCTGCTTGACCTGGGTACGGGCACCGGGGCTATCGCGCTGGCCTTTGCCAGTGAAAAGCCGGATTGGCAGGTGGTCGGGGTGGATGTTCGCCCAGAGGCGGTGGCGCTGGCGGCTGACAATGCCCGTACACTTAATATCACTAACGCTACGTTCCTGGTCAGCGATTGGTTCAGCGCTTTCACGCTTTCTTCTCCTAGTGCGTCCTCACCTGGTTCAACATTTGAGATTATTGTTAGTAATCCGCCCTATATTGCCGCCGATGACCCGCATTTGGGCCAAGGCGATGTGCGCTTTGAGCCACGCTCGGCGCTGGTGGCCGAGGCCGACGGTATGGCGGATCTGCTGCACTTGATTACCACCGCGCAGGCGTTTCTCTCGCCCGGCGGCTGGCTGGCGCTGGAGCACGGCTATCAGCAGGCTCCCAGTGTGCGCCAAGCGCTAAAGCTGGCGGGCTATCAAAGCGTTGAAAGCGTGCAAGACATGGGCGGCCATGAACGGGTTACCCTAGGGCACCTCGAATAACTGTCTGATTCATCAGTATTGGATCCTGCCATGAAAGCAAAAAATAGAACGCTGGACCGTATCGACCTGAAAATTTTGCGTTGCCTGCAAGAGAACGCGCGCATTTCCTATGTAGACCTTGCCTCTGAAGTTGGTTTATCCACAACCCCTTGCTTAGAGCGAGTGAAGCGCTTGGAGCGCGCGGGCATTATCCGCGGCTATCAAGCCATTCTCGACCCCAGAGCATTAAAAGCTAACTTACTGGTATTTGTTGAGATCAGCCTGGAAACCCAGTCGCCTGCTGTGTTTGACGAATTTCGGCGTGCGGTGGAGAAGCTGCCGCAGATTCAGGAGTGCCATCTGGTCTCTGGGCAGTTTGACTACATCTTGAAGTGTCGTATTCCTGAAATGGCCGCTTACCGGCAGCTGTTAGGCGATGTGGTGCTGACATTGCCGGGTGTGAAAGAGTCGAAAAGCTACGTGGTGATGGAGGAGGTGAAGGAGAGCTTTAGCCTGCACATCCCCGACTTTGAGGAATTTGAGGATAAGTAACGCGATGATGGACGATCAGGCGCTGCTGCGCTATAGCCGCCAA
>JGI25129J35166_1000635_pt1 | contig 11542 bp, 8 predicted proteins | sample ETNvirnome_2_130_FD_35166 | JGI IMG/M metagenome (IMG submission 35166) | reverse complement strand
TGTTGGCTAGCGCTTTGCGCGTTAAGCGTCGCCTTCAACTCGAACGGTCGTGGAAAGCTCGACACCTTCCAAAATTCCCTCTAGCTGCTGAGTGGGCTGCGGCTCGGGTTCCTGCTCAGGGGCGGGTTCCTGCTCAGGGGCGGGTGCTTGCGGGCCATATAGCGCCACAAAGCGGCCGTCTGGTGCTTCCACCGCGCGTTTGACTTGCTCGTAATCCACTTCTGCTTGATCTTCTGCCAGTTCGCTGACCCGCTCAATGGCATTAAGAAGCGGCTCAAAGTTGCCTACGTTCTCTTCCAGCTGAGGGTNGGATTGCACAAACAGTGTGCCGTCTGCCGCCCAGCCTGCTTTAAAAGGCGCATCCATCAGGTTTACCTTAGTGCCGCTTGGTAGGCGTTCATACAGCGACTCGATATCTTCCGGGTACATGCGAATACAGCCACGGCTGACACGCATACCCACGCCATCAGGGCGATTGGTCCCATGGATCAAGTAGCTCGGCATAGCCAGCAAGATGGCATGACGGCCAAGCGGGTTGTCAGGCCCTGGTGGAACGATAGCGGGTGCAGGCTCGCCTCTTGCAGCCGCTTCACGACGCATCGAGGCGGGCGGTGCCCAGGCAGGGTCTTTGACTTTGACCGTGGTCCGCGTGATGCCTACCGGAGTCGCAAACTCCTCGCGGCCAACGCTGACAGGGTAGGTTTCCACAATGCCGGGNTTGTCGGCAGGGTAGTAGTAAAGGCGCAGCTCGGAGAGATTGACCACCACGCCCTCGCGTGGCGCAGGCGGCAGAATGTACCGCGCAGGGATCACTACCTCGGTGCCTTTACCCGGTACCCATAAGCTAACGTCTGGGTTCGCCATGCGAATCTCTTCGTAGCCAATATTATGGCGACGAGCGATGTCGATAAGCGTCTCTTCGGGGTCCTCCACCGTAACGGTGTAGTACTCACCAATAATATCGCCGTGCTCGGGTAGTCGGAAGTGGCCGCGCGGTAGTTCCTGCGCCTCAGCAACTTGCTCTGCACTAGCAGTGGCGTCGTCAGTAATCGCCGCAGTGCTTTCGGCCTGCTCGGCCGACGGCTGTGCATAAACGGGGCCCACAAGGCTCGCTGCCAGCAGAACTGCCAGGCTGGTAGGTCCCCAACGGGTAATGTTCTTACGAATGTTCATGGTCGATCCTAATCAATGTATGCACTGCTGGTACGCATGGTAATGGGCAGCGATGCGTTACCGATATGTGCTGCTTAATGACAAGTTTGCCCCAAGGTTCACGCCGCCGCTACTTTTTGATTAAGGGTCGTTAGCAGTGCTTCAATCTTTTCGAAACGCTGTTCGACCGTTTCCATTGGAAATTCAAAACGTAAAGTATCGGAACCATCTAAGCGGTAGTGCTGGGGAGATTTTTGAATCAGCGTGACCAGGGTCAGCGGGTCTACCTGGGTAGTGGTGTTAAAAATCACGCGGCCGCGCTGTTCACCTGCTTCTATGCGCGCAACACCGAGCTGTTCTGCCCGGTGGCGCAGCTTCGTCTGCCGAATCAGGTTCTTCAACGGCTGTGGCAGTAGACCAAAACGGTCGATCAACTCTACCTGCAACTCTTTAAGCTCGGTATCTGATTGCGTATTAGCGATGCGTTTATACATGACTAGGCGCTGCTGTACATCGTGAATGTAATCATCGGGAATGAGGGCAGGCAGATTCAGGCTTATTTCGACGCCTGTGTTGAAGGGCGCGTCGATGTTAGGGGTTTTGCCTGCGCGGATTGCTTTCACCGCCCGGTCCAGCATTTCCATATAAAGGGTGTAGCCAATGGTTTCCATTTGGCCGCTTTGCTCGTCGCCCAAAAGCTCACCCGCACCGCGAATTTCCATATCGTGGCTGGCCAATGTAAAGCCTGCCCCCAGGTCGTCGGAGGCGCTAATCGCCTCAAGGCGTTTTACGGCATCTCGCGTCATGGCTTTGGGTGGCGGGGTTAGTAGGTAAGCATAGGCCTGATGGTGGCTGCGCCCTACGCGGCCGCGCAGCTGGTGTAGCTGTGCTAGGCCGAACTTATCCGCACGCTCAATCAAAATGGTGTTGGCGCTAGGTACGTCAATGCCGGTTTCTATAATGGTGGAGCACACCAGCACGTTAAAGCGTCGGTGGTAGAAATCAGACATCACCCGCTCAAGGCTGCGCTCTGGAAGCTGGCCGTGGGCCACAGCAACGCGGGCTTCCGGCACTAGCTCGCGGATCTGTTCAGCAGCATTCTCAATGGTTTTAACTTCGTTGTGCAGGAAGTAGACCTGACCGCCGCGCAGGATCTCCCGCAGTAGCGCTTCCTTAATAATGCTGTTATCGCGCTGCTGTATAAAAGTTTTTACCGATAAGCGCCTTGCGGGCGGAGTGGCGATGATAGAAAGGTCACGGATGCCACTCATGGCCATATTGAGCGTACGCGGAATGGGCGTGGCGGTGAGTGTGAGAATGTCGATTTCCGCGCGTAGGGTTTTCAACTTCTCTTTTTGGGCGACGCCGAAGCGGTGCTCTTCATCGATAATCAGCAGTCCCATTTTGGGCAGCTCGACGCTTTTCGAGAGCAGCTTATGGGTGCCAATAACGATANCGGTTTGGCCGCTTTTGATGCCTTCCAGGGTTTGCGTCATCTCTTTGCCACCGGTAAAGCGCGAGATTAGGCTGATATTGACGGCAGTGTCGGCAAAGCGGTCGCGGAAGTTCTCGAAGTGCTGGCGTGCTAGCAGCGTTGTCGGCACTAGCACTACGACCTGTCTGCCGGACTGTACGGCGAGGAAGGCGGCGCGCATGGCCACCTCGGTTTTACCAAAGCCGACGTCGCCACATACCACGCGATCCATTGGCTGTGGCGACACCATATCGCTAATCACCGCCTCAATGGCGGCTTGCTGGTCGGGTGTTTCCTCAAACGGGAAGCTGGCTGAAAAGCGAACGTACTCATCCCCCGGTGAGTCGTATACCGTGCCTTGCTGGGCTTCACGGCGGGCGTAAATATCCAATAGCTCTGCGGCGGTGTCGCGAATTTTTTCAGCGGCTTTGCGGCGGGCTTTCTCCCACTGGTCGGAGCCCAGCTTATGCAGCGGAGCGAGTTCGTCATCGGCGCCGCTATAGCGTGAAATAAGGTGCAGGCTATCCACCGGCACATACAGCTTGGCACCGTCTGCATAGGAGAGGGCGAGAAACTCGTTGGCCTGGCCGCCCGCTTCCAGAGTCTCCAGGCCCAGGTAGCGGCCTACGCCGTGGGCTTGGTGAACCACCGGTGCTCCTTCGCGCAACTCGGAAAGGTGACGGACCGCTAGTTCGTTATCGTCGGTGGCTTTTTCCCGCCGACGGCTTTGCCGCACGACGTCGCCAAACAGCTCGGTTTCGCTAATTACCGCGACATCGGGCTCGGTGAGCCATAGGCCACTACCCACCAAGCTTTCCGTTATAGCGATGTGCTCGCTGCCTGCTAAAAAAGCCTGGAAACTATCGCTATGGGGCAGCGATAGTTTCAGCGGGGAGAGGACTTCCTCCAGTGCTTCTCGCCGCCCGCGAGACTCGGCAACAAACAGCATGCGGGTCTTGGGATGGTTATCTAAGAAGCTCGCCAGCTCGCTCAGCGGCTGTTTGGCACGCGCATTGATGGCCAGAGAAGGGAGTGCTTGGGCCAGAGGAGCAAGCGCATGGCGTTGGCTGTCGTCCTCAGTGAACTCAAGCCGAGGCCGCGCTTTAATGGCTGAAAACACTTCGTTAACTGGGAAGAACGCCCGGTGAGGCGGTAGTAGCGGCCGTGTAGGGTCAACACCTAAATTCTCATAGCGCGATTCAATCGACTGCCAGTGCTGCTCAGCCGCGTGGAAAACGTCTGGGAGCAAGGCGATGCGAGTGTCTTCGGTGAGATGCTCAAACAGCGAGGCGGTTTCCTCGAAAAAGAGCGGTAAATACTGCTCTAGCCCAGGAGAGGGAATCGCTTTCAGCGCATCGTTATAGAGCGGGCACTGGCGCGGGTCGACATCAAACAGGGTCTCAAACTGCTCACGAAAGCAGGCAATCGCGCTGCGGCTGAGCGAATACTCATGGGCAGGCAGCAGTTCGATGACATCCACTTTGTCGGTAGAGCGCTGGCTGCCGGGGTCGAAGTGGCGCAGTGTGTCGATCTCATCATCAAATAGATCAATACGAATCGGCTCATCCATGCCCATGGCAAATAGGTCGATAATCGCGCCGCGCATGGCGTATTCGCCCGGCTCATAAACGGTCTCTACCGCACGATAGCCTGCCCGGGAGAGCGATTCGCGGAAGGTTTCGCGATTCAGCGTGGCCCCCGCCTTTAGCGTCATCACGCGGCCAGCGATGTACGAGACAGGCGGCAGCCGCTGCATGAGGGTATTGACTGGCACAAGCACGATACCGCGCACGCCATCCTGTAGCAGGCGCAGCGTTCTCAGCCGAGCAGAAATAATATCTTGGTGGGGCGAGAAGCTGTCGTAGGGCAAGGTTTCCCAATCGGGGAAGGGGAGAACCGGCACGCTGCTATAAAAAGCGAGATCTTGTTCCAGCCTCTGGGCGCTGGCGGTGTTGGGAGTGATCACCAGTAACGGTGCGCTTGACGCTACCTGAGCTAGCGCCAGGGCAGTCGCACTGCCCGGCGGCGCTTGCAAATAGAGCGTATCGCGAATCCCTTGCGGCTGAGGCGGTTCGAGCAGAGAGAAAGAAGGCATAGTAAAGGTATCGTTTTGCACAGAAACGGAACCAAGATCATACACGATCCGCCCTTTCGCGCAGAGGCTTTGGCGCCATGGGGTGTTAAGATCGCTTGGTCGCTGCATCATTGGCGTTTGTAGTCAATACCCTGTTTCTGTAATACCCCTACATGTTGTGCGACTATCCATCCATTGCGGCACCTTAATAAGCTCCGGATAATGCTCGGGACATCCCCGTTCATAACTCAATGAGGCCGCACGTGAGTCAGCAAGCGCTCGAAAACGTTTTTCAGGAATGGCAAAACAACGAAGCTCTGGCGGAGCAAATGATCCCACTAGTGGGGCAGCTCTATCGCCAGAACAACGTTGTGGCCACGATGTTCGGACGCTCTCTGATCAAGCGGTCGGTCATTCGTATCCTTAAAGATCACCGTTTTGTGCGCAAAATTGAAGGCACAGAGCTGTCGGTAGAAGACACGTACCCCATCGTAAAAGCGATGAGTGAGATGAATCTGGGGCCTGCTCACGTCGATGTGGGTAAGCTAGCAGTGAGCTTTAAGCGCCAGGGCGGTGGCGACCTTGATGCGTTTTTGCGCCATGAGCTAGGCGAGATCATCGACGGCTTTCAGCCGGGCGGCAACAAAGGCGAGCCTCAAGACGTCGTGCTGTATGGTTTTGGCCGTATTGGTCGCCTGCTGGCGCGCGTGATGGTCGAGAAGGCTGGCGGCGGAAACCTACTGCGTTTGCGTGCCATTGTGGTGCGCGGCCGTGGTGATGTGGCGAAAGACCTGGAGAAGCGTGCCAGTCTGCTGCGCCGCGACTCGGTTCATGGCCCGTTTGATGGCACCATCGCCGTGGATGCTGACGCGCGTACGCTGACCATTAACGGCAACGTGGTGCAGGTCATCTACGCCGACTCCCCCAGCGAAATTGATTACACCACCTACGATATTCACAACGCGGTGATTGTTGATAACACCGGTATTTGGCGTGATGAAGCGGGTCTAGGCCAGCACCTTGAGTGTAAAGGTGCAGCAAAAGCGCTGCTGACGGCGCCGGGTAAAGGTGACATCAAAAATATCGTATTCGGCATTAATCACGAAACGATTGGCGATAATGACCGCATCGTGTCGGCGGCTTCCTGTACGACGAACGCCATTGTGCCGGTGTTGAAAGTACTCAACGATGAGTACGGTGTGGCGACAGGGCACGTAGAGACCGTTCACTCCTATACCAACGACCAGAACCTGATTGATAACTATCATAAAGGTGATCGTCGTGGCCGTAGTGCGGCGCTTAACATGGTACTGACCGAAACAGGCGCAGCTAAAGCGGTTGCTAAGGCGCTGCCGGAGTTAGAAGGCAAGCTGACTGGTAACGCCATTCGCGTACCNACCCCGAACGTATCTATGGCGATTTTGAANCTGACGCTGGATAAAGGTACNGATGCAGACGCGCTGAACGACTACCTGCGCCGTATGTCGATTGATTCTGCTTACCAAAAGCAAATCGATTTCGTTGACTCTGCAGAAGTGGTTTCTTCTGACTTCGTTGGTAATCGCCACGCGGGCATTGTTGATGCCAAAGCNACCATNGCTAACGGCAATCATGCAGTGGTCTACGTCTGGTACGACAATGAGTTTGGTTATAGCTGCCAGGTCATTCGTATTCTTCAGCATATGTCGAATGTGCAGTTTTTGAAGCTGCCACGTCAGGCGAGTTAATNNGTGCNGGTCCGTAGTGCGCTAAATTAGGGCATTACTTAAAACGTTGAATCAACGCCACCTTCGGGTGGCGTTTTTTGTACCAGAAACAAATGCACTACAAATGCATATAGCACTTTTGGAGGCCATCAGGGATGTGGTCATTGGCCGCGCTTATCTTTATAATGCGATAGATTTTTCGGGGTGGTTCAAGCTTGCTTGGGCCTGACTGGTAACAATCTGAACAGAAAATAAGAATTCACTGAGCAGAAAATAAGCATTCGAACCCCTTACCTTCGTATATCCGATCCATCAACTGGGCGAGACTATGATCGAAGTCAAAAAAGGCCTGGATCTCCCCATCACGGGAGCGCCCGAGCAGCGTATTGAAGATGCGCAGCCTGTGCGTCACGTGGCAATCCTGGGCACTGACTATGTTGGTATGAAACCAACAATGGAAGTTCAGGAAGGGGACAAGGTCAAGTTAGGCCAGCTTCTCTTCACCGACAAGAAAATTGATGGCGTGCGTTTTACCGCGCCTGCCGGTGGTGAAGTAGTCGCAATTAACCGTGGCGAAAAACGTCGTCTGCTGTCTGTGGTTATTAAAGTCGATGAAAATGAAGAAGCGATGACATTTGCTTCTCATGATCGTGGTGCTTTAGGACAGCTTGATCGTCAAACCGTTGTCGACCAGCTTGTTGAGTCAGGACTTTGGACTGCCCTGCGCACCCGTCCTTTCTCACGCACACCAGCCATCGATAGCGTTCCTGCTGATATCTTTGTCACCGCTGTAGATACTCATCCGCTAAGCGCTGACCCTGCCTTTATCATCAATGAAAATGCCCAAGCATTTGAAGACGGCCTCAAGGTGCTAACCCGCCTGACCGAGGGCAACGTTTTTCTGTGCACGGGTGCAAACGCCTCAATTCCGGGTGGTGATGTCAGCGGTGTAAAAACCGAAAGCTTTGCTGGGCCGCATCCGGCTGGTTTGGTAGGCACACACATTCACTACCTCTCGCCCGTGGCGCTGCATAAGAAAGTGTGGCACATCGGTTATCAGGACGTGATTGCCTTCGGCAAGCTGTTTGTAGAAGGTAAGCTGGACATAAGCCGCATCGTAGCGGTAGGTGGCCCGCGTGCAGAAAAACCGCGCATTCTGCGTACCCGTGTGGGTGCCAGCACTCAAGAACTCTTAGCAGGTGAAGTCATCAAACCCGATGACACCCGCGTGATTTCCGGCTCGGTTTTCTCTGGCGCTGCCGCTGAAGGCAAACTGACTTATCTGGGTCGCTTCCACAACCAAATCAGTTTGCTGGAAGAGGGCAATAAGCGCACCTTTATGGGATGGTTATCTCTGGGTGCGAATCGCCACTCCGTTATGGGCATTTATCTTTCCAAATTTAAAGGCCTGAGTAACTACGCGCCGACTACTTCTACAAATGGCTCCGAGCGTGCCATGGTGCCGGTGGGTAACTACGAGCGCGTCATGCCGTTGGATATCATGCCAACGCAACTGCTGCGTTCGCTGATTGTGGGCGACATTGAGGTTGCCATGCAGCTCGGGTGTCTTGAGCTGGACGAAGAGGATCTGGCGCTGTGTACCTACGTTTGCCCCGGCAAATATGAGTACGGCCCCATCCTGCGTGACAATCTCACCATGATCGAGAAAGAGGCCTGATGATGGGTATTCGACAAACACTCGATAATCTCGAGCCGCACTTCCACAAAGGTGGTAAGTACGAAAAGTTCTATCCGCTCTATGAAGCGGTAGATACGATTTTCTACTCGCCCCCCAGCGTTGCAAAAACCACCGCTCACGTGCGTGATGGCGTCGACCTGAAACGCATCATGATCACGGTATGGATGTGTACCTTCCCGGCCATGTTCTTCGGTATGTGGAACGCAGGCTGGCAGGCGAACACTGCCATCGAAGCGGGTTATGCCTCCATGAACGGCTGGCGCGATGCCATCATGATGACCCTCGCGGGCGGTCATGATCCCAGCAGCCTGTGGGCTAACTTCGTTCTTGGCGCGACATACTTCCTGCCCATTTACCTCGTGACGTTCGTCGTGGGTGGTTTCTGGGAAGTGCTGTTCGCCATTAAGCGTGGTCACGAAGTCAACGAAGGTTTCTTCGTGACTTCCGTGCTGTTTGCGCTGATTCTGCCAGCCACTATTCCACTATGGCAGGTTGCACTCGGCATTACCTTCGGTGTCGTGATCGGTAAGGAGATCTTCGGCGGCACGGGTAAGAACTTCCTGAACCCTGCGCTGACGGGCCGCGCGTTCCTCTACTTTGCTTATCCGGCACAAATTTCTGGTGACGCAGTATGGGTAGCAGCCGACGGCTACACCGGTGCTACTGCGCTTTCTATGGCGTTCCAAGACGGTATGACTGCGCTGACCAACACCTATAGCTGGTGGGATGCCTTCCTAGGCTTTATCCCTGGCTCTGTTGGCGAAGTATCGACGCTGGCCATCCTGATCGGTGCTGCCGTACTGCTGTGGACCAAGATTGCCAACTGGCGCATCATGCTGGGTGTATTCCTGGGTATGGTGATTACCAGCACGCTGTTCAACCTGATCGGTTCTGAAACCAACCCCATGTTCGCGATGCCGTGGTACTGGCACCTCGTCATTGGTGGGTTTGCCTTCGGTATGGTGTTTATGGCGACTGACCCTGTGTCCGCTTCCATGACTAACCAAGGCCGTTTGGTATTTGGCGCGCTGATCGGTGTGATGACCGTTCTAATCCGCGTGGTAAACCCGGCGTTCCCGGAAGGCATCATGCTGGCCATCCTGTTCGCCAACCTGTTTGCGCCGCTGATTGACCACTTCTTCGTCCAGGCCAATGTGAAGCGCCGTCTCAAGCGCACTGGTACACCGGCCGAGGAGACTGCCTAATGGCACAAGGTAACAACTCCATCAAGAAAGTCCTGATCGTAGCGTTCTCGCTGTGCATCGTGTGCTCGGTCATCGTTTCGACGGCGGCCGTAGCACTGCGCCCAGCGCAGCAGCTCAATCAGGAGCTGGACCGTAAAACCAACATCCTCAACGTGGCGCGTCTTTACGAGCCGGGTATGGATGTGGAAGAAGCGTTCAGCAACCAGATCACTGCGCGCGTCGTCGAACTCGAAACCGGTGACTATACCGATCAGTTCGATCCCGAGACCTTCGATGGTTTCGAAGCTGCGCGTGACCCGGCCACTGGCCGCACGCTGTCTGGCGACCGTGACATCGCGGGACTCTCGCGCGTAGAAAAATTCGCGACTGTGTACCTAGTAGGCGATCCTGAGAATCCTGACCAGATCGTTCTGCCTATTCGTGGGCAGGGCCTGTGGGGCCGTATGATGGGATTCCTGTCGGTAGAGGGTGACGGCAATACCATCGTCAGTATCACCTACTACGACCACGCAGAAACACCGGGTCTAGGTGCTGAGGTAAACAACCCGCGCTGGCAAGCCCAGTGGGAAGGTAAAAAGATTTACAGCGAAGAGGGCGACCTCTCTCCTGAAATCCACCTGACCAAAGGCGGCGCGAGTAACGAGTACGAAGTCGATGCGCTTTCCGGTGCCACGCTGACCAGTAACGGCGTGACCAACATGCTGCAGTTCTGGCTCAGCGAAGAGGGCTTTGCTCCTTACCTGGCTAAATTCCGCAGCGGTACCGAGCCATCAGACGCCGAAGACACCGAGACTGACTTCGACGACGTTGAGGGGGCCTGATCATGGCGGATGTAAATGCAAAAGGCGTTTTAACGGCGCCTATTTTTAAGAACAACCCCATTGCGCTTCAGATTCTGGGGATCTGTTCTGCACTGGCGGTGACCACCAGCATGAGCGTGTCGCTGGTCATGTCGCTGGCGGTTATTTTCGTAACCTCTTTTTCGAACCTGTTCGTATCGTTGATTCGGAATCACATTCCGTCTTCGATTCGTATCATCGTTCAGATGACCATCATTGCCTCGTTGGTTATCGTGGTCGACCAGATCCTCAAAGCCTATGCTTACGAAATGTCCAAGCAGCTGTCGGTGTTCGTCGGTCTGATCATCACCAACTGTATCGTAATGGGCCGCGCGGAAGGTTTCGCGATGTCCAATACGCCGGGCATGTCGTTCCTGGATGGTATCGGTAATGGCCTGGGCTACAGTTTCGTCCTGATGGTGGTAGGTTTCTTCCGCGAACTGCTGGGTGCTGGCAGCGTGTTCGGCTTCACTGTACTGCCGACCATTCAGAATGGTGGCTGGTACGTGCCGAACGGTCTGCTGCTGCTGCCGCCGTCTGCTTTCTTCATCATTGGTCTGTTGATCTGGGTACTGCGCTCTGTCAACCCGGAGCAAGTCGAAGAGAACGAGTTTAAGATGAAGCACAACACCAAGCCGAAGGAGGCCGTGTAACATGGAACACTATCTAAGCCTTTTCGTCGCTTCGGTATTCGTTGAGAACATGGCACTTGCCTTCTTCCTGGGCATGTGTACGTTCCTCGCGGTATCCAAGAAGGTGTCTTCTGCCATCGGTCTCGGTATTGCGGTAATCGTCGTACTGACAATCACTGTGCCGGTCAATAACCTGGTATTCACGTACCTGCTGCAAGAAGGCGCGCTGACCTGGACCGGCATTAGCGGTGCTGAAAACATCGACCTGTCATTCCTGGGTCTGCTCTCTTACATCGGTGTTATCGCGGCACTGGTACAGATCATGGAGATGTTCCTTGATAAGTACGTACCGTCGCTTTACAACGCGCTGGGCGTTTTCCTACCGCTGATCACCGTAAACTGCGCCATCCTGGGTGGCGTACTGTTCATGGTAGAGCGTAGCTATAACTTCGGTGAGGCCGTGGTATATGGCTTCGGCGCTGGTACCGGTTGGGCGCTAGCAATCGCTGCTCTGGCGGGTATTCGTGAAAAGCTGAAGTACAGCGACGTGCCGGGCGGTCTGCAGGGTCTTGGCATCACGTTTATCACCGTTGGCTTAATGTCACTGGGCTTTATGTCCTTCTCTGGCATTCAGCTTTAATCGGAGCCGGTTTTCTCGGCAGCCCAGGCTGCCGAGGTACAGAAAACCTTCAGCAATAGGAAACCGACATGGTTGATACATCTGTCATCTTGCTCGGTGTTGTCATGTTCACGGTCATCGT
>JGI25129J35166_1000634_pt1 | contig 11548 bp, 19 predicted proteins | sample ETNvirnome_2_130_FD_35166 | JGI IMG/M metagenome (IMG submission 35166) | reverse complement strand
TCTTCAAAATCATCATCATAATACTTGGACTCGTGCTGCAAGACTGCCCGATCGCCAAATTCTTCACGCACATACAGTCGATAGGTCATATCAGCTCCAATGTAAAGGTTTGCTTACTACCGCCCACGCTGCCGCACCACCAACGATATAACTTGCTGCCAGCCAATAGTTGTCTGACACTATAAGTGTGCTTAAAACGAAGATATGGGGGCTTAGAAACGATATCTGCTTCACGATGTGCCAGCGGTTGCTGAACTTACGCCGCAACATACCAGGCACCCACCACGGATATTTATAATACGTATGCCACGATGGATACAGGTGCCGGTCTGCTCGCTTGTCCCGATACGCATCCAGCCATACCGCGATCACCATCCATACCACCACGATGTGCGCTACCGTCATACCAATTCCTCCATTCTGTTATACAACCCAGCCACTTCGCCCTCTTCGGCAGACCTGTCCAGGTCCGATGGCTGGATAAAGGCATTCTCGCCCGTTACCCACTGGTTGAGCCACAGACGTCTATACTCCGCATCACTGACGGCCGGGTCACCGCGCACGCCTTCTAAGAACTCATCGGTCACCCACGGCACACGCTTCGGATTGGTATCCCAATAACACAACGTCTGTGGTGCCTCATATACCGGCAGGCCACCCGCCGCTTTTAATATCGGACGCGTCGCCTCACCGGTTACCACGTCGGGCTCCAGACACGTGCTGTACAGCTCATACAGCAAATTGCTCTCACCCGCAAACCCGGCATATGATGTGACCACTCTGATGCTCTCGCGGATCGTCGGGATCGGCTGCAGCTCCGACCAGAACCGCTCGGCCGCCTCGCTGGTATATCCGTGGAGCTCGTCGAATACCACCAGGGCATTTCTGGCACCTGCAATACCGCGATAGTCCAGCGCCTGGGGTAATATCGTCGCCTTCGGCGTGCCCGGGAATTGCAGCTCTATACGGTCTTTGGTGTTCATCACACATATATCTGCATACCTGCCCTCATCATTGAACTGCATCCAATCCAGCAGCTCCAAGATACGCTGATACAGCCGGCCCTGGGACTGCTCTTTATCATTTGAGCATACATATATCTCACCGCCGAATACCTTTGCAAATGCCCACGTAATCGCTGCCGACAGCTCCGTCTTGCCGTGCTTCTTAGGTGCCGAGTATATCAGATTGCGATATGGCAAGGTCCGTATATCTTTGGGCTCCTTAGGTGTGAAAAACAAGTTCAATATCTGGCGCTGATGGTCGCACAAGGCGATGTTCTTGCCGGTCTCTGGCAAGATATAATCGGTCATTATCTCTTTCGTGATCGCCGCGTCTTTCACTTTATCACCTCTCCCAACTTCTTCGGACTCTCACCTTCTCGCAGGGCATCGCCTATATCATCTACCATCTCTCTGCACCTGTCTTGTGTTGACCCCTGCATACCCACAAATGCTATCTCACTTAAAAGATTACTTGCATTTTTCGCCACCTCACGCAGTCGCTTATTGCCTGCTTCTAAATCTTCTATCCGCACCAATAGCTGGACAACTTGTATGTATGTTTCAATCGTCATTGCCACTCCTCTTCAGTTGACCGTTGCCTGTCTTTCCACTCTGCCACCTCTTGCTCTAATGCCTCTATGCGCTTGCGTATCTTCTGCTCATTGGCTGTCCACGTATGAGCTTCTCTCTCAGACATTGTCTGTGCCCTCCACCGTACGAAGAAAACGCTCCCAAGGAAATCCCGTGCCGGGGTCTACCTTGCGGCCGGGAGACAAGTCGCTGTGCCGCTTGATACGCGTCGGGCTGATACCGTGCGTATCCACCAGGCTCTTACACAGCGCAACCGTCGCGTCGAACTGCTCATACTCCATCCACCCCACATCGTTCTTCGTGTTCTCCGCAGCGATCGCCATCACAAAGGTCGCATACGTATGCAGTCCCGGCACCAGCACTTCTATGCCAATATTCCCTTCCCACCCCTGCTCTTCAGACAACCACGCATTGTGGCCCTTCGCGTGATAGCATATCTGCGTATCATCTACACACCGCATCGTCATACCGGAAGGACTGATCAGGTAATGAGCTGCCAGCCCCTGATTCCGCAAGAAGTCATAGGCCGGCTGGTCATATGGGTCCAGGTCCAGAAATTCTGCCATCGCGTGGATGACAATACCTGTCGGGTGCATAGGCCCCCGAGCGTTTATCCTTGGCATCTCTACAATCATCGTGCACCCCTTCGTTATGGTAGGTTGGCCAGTGACGTCCCGTGCGTCACCTCGTCGTAGTCGGGATAGTGGTGCGTGGTGCGGTCATTCACACACCCATACAGCGCCATCGCATCGGCAATGACGACGTCTATCTGCCTGCTCTGGTTCTTCTTCGTGATGCGGAAGCCCCGCTCTGTTGCCACCGTCACGCACCACATATAATGCGCCCGCCGCTCGGGATCACCATATGTCAAGAAAGACCCGTCGATGAAGGCCTGCTGCAGCAGATTGGCGAATTGCACATTCTCGGTCTGCTGGTTGACCTCTTGCATAAGCCGCTCATAGCCCTGGTCCTCCAGGCGCTGTGCCTCCGATACGAACTGGTACGGGTCATACAACACCTTGCCGATGCGCTGCTTCTCCAGCATATTCACCGTCATACCTGTCACCTGCTTGGAGATATTCACGGGGGGACGGAAAATCTTATGGCCCCACAGGCAATACTTGTCCCGCGTGCTGTCGTAATACACCGCACTGATTGCGCTGGTATCCCGGCGGTAGGCCACATCAATGCCGACATACAATACCGGGTCTACTTCAACGGTAGCTTCCGTATTTTCTTCCATATGCGTCTACCACTCCCATCTTCGGCGTCGCCTCTGCCATTACTGCGCTGTAGTCATTAGACCCCATTATCTCTTCGAGCTGCTTGAGGTTCGTTATCCGCACCAGCTCACGGTCGTGGTGTCCGTGCCCCGTGGTGATGCCCTTGCCCGGCTTGATGTTCACCGTCCACACATCGAAAGAGACATCCTCCAAGATGATGGGCACCATATCGTCGACCTTTATCCACAGATCACACCGCATCGTCGGCATCCCCAACGACAGGTTATTGACGATTGGCGGCGTCTTGACCTTTATAAACTGTGGCGGGATCGGCTTACCCGTCGCAGCATCTGTCCCTCTGACGTGGTAATACTCTCCCACCTCTATCTGCGTCACACTCGTCACAGACACGCGCATCGGCAAGNTATTCATCGCTCTTCCTCACATATCNTTATCACTGTGGCCTCTCGCTCGCTCTTGAACTTACCCGCAAAGACGGCGACGACCTGCTCATCACCAATCGCAAAGACCCCCGCCTTCTCCAAATAGTCCTTCATCAGCTTGACATAGTTGTCCAGGTCGGGCTTCGCCGTCACCTTCCGGTTGCGGAAAAACTGCACAGCAACAGACACGGGGCCCTCGAAGGCGGTGACCTTCTGCTTCTTCATCGCCAGCTTGGCGGCCAAGGCGCCCNTCTTCTCTGCATTGCGCGTCTTGGAAGGCGTATATACCTTGCCCTTGCCAAGGCGTGGCCGCTCCTTCGGCACGGGCGCTCCCAGCACTGTGATGTTTAAGACTTTGTCTTGCTCTTGCGCCGCTTCAGCCATCTGTTCACCGTGCTCTTGTTTACGCCCATCTCTCGGGACAGTTGCAGTGCGCCCTTCTCTTTGACAGACATAAACAGCTCGTCGTCAGACAGTGGGCAACGGTCTCTCTTCGGTCCTCTCTTCATAACCCTTTCCTTTCAATTTACGGGCGCTGGGTATTGTCGAGCCTCCCCCGAGTTCGACACCCAGCGCCCTGTCACGGAGTTACAGCACAGGCTCTCCTCACACACCAAGCACCTGTGCATCCCTTTACCCCGCGATATTATCTGCCTGAGAAGATGGGTCCCCGCCAGCAGTCACAACTCCCGTTATACCACTGGACTTTTCCATCTTCTCAGACAATGCTTCGTGCGCCGCATCATAGTCCATACCGTGGACATTGCCATAACATAACACTGCCACATTCAACAATCCCCTGTCCATCTTGGCAGTCGGGTATGTGCTCTGCTTCGGCCGCAGAGACCCATCGGGCAAGACACCGCCCCTTCTCAGATGTATGGGGGGCACCTGACGAAAGCGGCGGTATCTGCCCCTGTGCAGCTGGACCTGCCACGGATCTTTATTTGTCCGAGGCATAGATTTTTGCGCCCGCCGGGGATATAAGGACGTCATACTTCAGCCCCTTGGGCACCTGCTCCATCACCAATGCGGTGGTCAGTATCACCTCTGACACCTCTCGACTGGTCATCGAGCACAGTAAAATCGGCTTCTTGGATTTCTTCTTTCTCCGTATCACGGGGACCTCCATACAGTTTACCACAATGTGGGCAGCTCATATTCTCTTTCATCTTCTGGATAGCGGGGTTGTTCTCCCGCATCTTGGGAACATACTTGGCCATCAGGTCTACAGCCGACAGGCCCTGAGCATCTTCTAAGACACGCTCGACGAGGTTCTTCTTACGGCGCGCCACCGCGACAGGGTCTATCTCCAGATTGGCAGCCAGGGCATCTTCGCGCTCTTTGATGACGGTTATCATCATATCCATTTTGGTATGGCCGGCGACGTTGAGCTCGTCAATGGTCACCTTGCGGTCTATGATATAGAACTGTGCCAGGCGCATAAACCGGGAAGCCGTACGTGATCCGATGCCCAAACCACCCGAGTGCACAGGCGCAGCAGCAAACTCCCACAGGTTGTCGAAGCCCCACGCACGCCAGCAGCCACCCTCCTGTGCTTTGAGAAGCAATAGGCCCATACGATATACCGACTGCTCTATGGTATTTCTTAAGTCCAGCATCTGATCGCGGAGATCATATGCATCGCGGACTTCCATATCTGTCATTGGCTCTACAGATGCTACGGGATATGTCACGGTCTTGGGATCTGCCATTGGATTCTTTCTTGTAATGACCGCAAGGTGCCTGAGGAACACCTTGCGGCCTGCATTCGTTAAGGACTACGGGACGGCGCTAAAACGGGAGATCGTCGTCAGAACCTGCGGCACCAGCTGGCATAGCCGCCACATTGGCGGGAGTCTCTACAGCATTGGAGGCCTGAACATCGGGCATTTGCGGGGGTGGAGATACCGACTGCCCAACAGGCACGGCGATGTTCTTCATAGACATCTGGATAAACATCGTCGACGCTGTGCCCTGAACGTTGTCAGAGGTAAACTCCAATCCACTGGCGGTCCACATATGACCGGCCTGCTCGATGCAATACATCATAGAAGTAGCCATATCGTCCGCTGGTCGGCTCTGTGCCGATTGGCCGTTAGCCGGCGCGAGAGGCCTGCTGTGGTCTGGCTGGTTGTTGTGTGCCGTAGTTTGCTGCACCGGCGCACCAGCAGAGGGTGCGGTCTGCATAGGTGCGGCCGGCGCAGCGGGCGGTTGCTGGAGCTGTTGCTGCTGTTGCTGCTCTTGGGGAAATGTATCTGGTATCACGTCTACCTGAGCACCCCCACTGTTGATGCACGACCAATATGCCTTGCCCTGTGCCGGCTTGATACGCTTCATACGTATCACCGAGCCTCCCGACAGCGCCAGCTGGCTCACCAGCGTGTCGTGCAAGACATAGTTGAGGGACCACTTATACCGGCCGCCATTGATGTCTACTGTGCACGTATACTGTCGCTGGTAGGGCCCATCTTTGGGTTCATAGCCACTCGGGCCATATGGAAAGGTCACGTCTACATCGACGTTGAACGGGAACATCTCGGCTTCTTTGAGCCACGGAACCTGCTGCTGTTGTTCATTCATCGCTTACACCCCGTCGGTAAAGGTTATCGCATCGCTTACTGGCTTGCCTATAGATTGTAGATAGTGCATCGCTTCTATCCCGCCCATCACTTCTTCGACTACACTGCTGGTAATCTGCTCACGACTCAACATCGGATCACCGTCTATTTCGTCGATCGCCAGCCCCACCGCCTCACCCATCAGCTCTTTGAACTTCTGCTCTGTAATCTGTATCATTGCACACCCCCTTAATCACACGACTCATAACGCTTCATCACCGCTTCCCACATATTGTCCTTCTTCATCACTGATGACACCCGCGTGCCATAACCCTGCGGATGGTATTCTTTCATATACCGCTCAATCTCATCTTTGATGCCCTGCTCCGTATCGGACGTCAATACCGCCACTTTTGTCATCTCACACCCCTTCTCAGGTCCTGGGCCAACATCATCGCATCAAACTCTTTCTTTTCTCTACGCAAATCTGGCTCTTTCTTCTCTACTTTCCGCTCCTCCTGCTCTTGTTTTACCATCTTGCACCCCTTCCAAAAGATGATTGTTTGTCGCTGTCAATTCCAATATAGTCAATTTCTGCACCACTGTCCAGATAAATCTTGCACCAGCGCAAAAAAATTCTTATATTGCCATTACACAACAGAAACCAACGTGACACGATCATACCTTGTTCCAAAGTTGCAAGGTATGACGCCCTCGGGATGGACACCAGGTTTTCCTTGATCGCGGATTGGCCTTACCGCCAATATCTTTGTGGGCCAGTAGGAGCCTCGCTCACGTATGGTGACCGAAACACCCACAAAGGTTGGTCTTTTAAATAAACTCTTGACGTATTATCACCCATTGACTATATTGCTGGTGCGGAAAAGTTTTATTGGGTGTATCGTTTAAAAACCATATATTGAAAATAGGTGCCTTGGCACCGATGCCCCTACACCCCCTATGCTTTTCCGCGAAAGCGATACAAAGTGTAGGGGTATTTTTTGTTGTGGTGCATTGAGGGCATAGCATTACGCGCAGGTTGGCCTCTCCTAAAAAGAGGTAAAAGTGGACAAGTCCTTCTAATGCTATGAGCGACCTGAACACCGCAGCAACTTAAATCGTATGTGTCGGGGCTAACTGTAACCGAAGCGCATACGCAACATTGGTGGAGCTTGACAGGATAAGGCTCGGAGATGGAAGGCTAGACCTTCACCTTGCTGTGACAGTCACAAGCTCCACCATAAGCCTCTACTTGGAAGTGCCACAGGGGCAAGGTCAGAGTGAAATCGGAACGACCGGCACACGGCTCTATACGGCCAACGAATCCGAAACCCCATCCAGTATAGTGGTGATGGGGGCCATAACTAAACGAGCGACGACGCGACGGATTAGTGAACGGCAAGCCTCCCAAACCCATTTCTGTGGGTAAGGGAGAGCTTTGCCAAACACACTCGCAACTCTGCTCTGGATTAGGTTATAACACACAATTAGAAACATTGTTGTACAACACTTTTTATGGGGGTGCAAGATATGGACTTTAAACACAAAAGGTTTTTAGACGACATCTTAGCGAGCGGGTTTGTGCCTACCAAGGCAGGCAGAGGCGGCGATGACATTGGCCTCCTTCTTCGTTTTGACAATATGTTCACCAGCTTAAACCCTGCCAACTGCATTGACATATCTGCCATATGCGGACGTAAGCCAACATCATATGATCCCTGCCTGTCTCCCCCCTTCGAGAAATATTGGGTAGAAGCAGACGAACAAGTGGGATGGCTGGTCGTCGCCGAAGAAGTCTATGAACAAGAAGAGGACCGCCTGGCAGGCATCGTAGCAGGCCAATACGATATGATGGTGCTCAAGAGCAACAGCCCCAATGCCATCGTCGATAAGATCTTCCACGACGGCGAGAGCATACGCGCATATGTAGAAGTCAAATCGCGCAGTGACTACTACTCCAGAGAGAAGCTGCTGGCCTTTCCCGATCAGTCTTTCCAGATCGACGCATCCAAATACACCGCCGGTATGGCGATGGCCGCTTTCCAGAAGTGCGCCTTCATCATCATCGGCGGGATGGTCGATGGGATATCTATCTGGCAGCTCGCCAAGGACGGGTCCCCATATAAGCGACTGCCTTCTTCCCGCGACGTATGGTTAGCAGAAGAGCGGCGACAGAAAAACAACCAGACACACCAGATGGTCATCAAAGAGATGGCAAACTTACCCCTTGAAGATGCCGAGCATATTCCAGACACGGGCATACGGATGGTCCAATGAACAATAGAACGTGGCAGTTAAGATGTGCCTATGCAGATATTGAAAGGCTCAGATGTGGTGGGTATGACACCATAGCGATCGGCGACAAGGTCATCACCAAGAAAATCCCCAATATGCCCCAAGAGAAAGGGCTCTTCCGAAGAATACAAGGATCGTGGGATGGCGAAGATCTCTTCTTCATACGGACGTGGCTGAAGATAGAGGCAGAGCGCCTCAAATCTATCGAGAAAGAAAAAGAGCGTGCCATTGTAGAGGCACGCATAGAGGAGAAAAGTGGCGATGTCCAAGACGCTATTGATAAGCTGTCCGCATTGCAGCTGGACGACTGACCTCGTCGACGACGAAGCACGCCCGCTGTGGTGCCCGCAGTGTAAGTCGTGGCTCAACAGCTTTCCGCAGGTATATGGCCCAGCTGGCCAGCTCGACTTCAGAGCATTAACCTTTTACAGCGGCATCAGAAACCATAGCCAGCCATCTGAGAGCTGTTCCCCGACAGACGACGGATCTGCTTGATGAGCTCGTCCATACGCTCTTGGTCACTCTTACCTGTCAGCACCGTATTGGCATAGTCCTCATCCAACGGCACCGCCTGGTATTGCTTCTGCTGTGGCGGTGCCAAGATACGCCCGGCCGTCTGCTGACCCATCGCACCAGCCATCAACCCTACCTGTAGCATCTTACCGCTCAATCCCATATGCTGTGCCAGCAACGCAGCGGGTCCTACCGCCTGGCCGGCAGCATTGCGGACGGTGGGCCCTACCACTTTGTCCCACTCGACCTCTTCACCGGCTGCTACATTCTTGGCCACGCGGCCGAACATTCCCATACCATCAGCAGCAGTACGCACAGCACCAGACAATGACGGGCCCATCACCATCTCGAAGGCCTGCACGCGCCCTTCAGACATCGACCGCATCATCTCTATGGCGATGCCTGCAGACCCTGCTGTCATCATATTCTGGAACAACCGCTCGCCCATCTCATCGGGACGTCGCCGCGCTCCCAACATCGCTTTGATATCGTTGACCACCTCACCACCAGCCATTGCCATACCGGGGAATAATATTAGCCGCGCCAGCGCAGGCATTACCCCTTGGTTGTTCTTTCCCTGCAATCCCTTGGGCAATGCCGACCACGCAGGCATCACCAGGTCACGCATAAAACGTGTCTGCATCAGCAGGAACCCTTTGAACATCGTCACCGCACGGCCTATGGGGCTCTGCCAGAAATGCGGCAGGTTCTCACTGCGGTTTAGAAACTGTGTCTTATTGGACAGCTGTAGCCCGGCACGGTTGACGATCTTGTCCCACGCTGCGGGATTGCTCGCACGGTCTCTATAGGCACGGTACATCTCACCGGGGTCTATGCCCAGCTCACGTGCCTTGTTGATCTCTCGCGCATTGCGGGGGTTGGCCTCTAAAGCTCTGCCGATATCGTTCATATATGGCACAGCCGCCAATCCCGACACATCGCGGATGAACTGGTCGGTATGTGCAAATGCCCGTAGGTGGGGGGCATACTTCATCATCTTGGCATTGGGTTTGATATCTAATCCAGACACCATCAACCCGTTGAGCCGCTCAATAAACGAGGCGCCTATATCTTCGCGCTGCTCTTTAGACGCTGCACGCATCGCATTCATAAGCCCGCGGAAGGTATTGCGGTATCCCGCTATCGCTGCGGTATTGTTGAGCTGCAACATCTGCGGCAGGTAAGACATCGTCATACGCGTCAGTGCGGTGAACTGGTTGAGGCCCGCCAGCACATCGGCGACTGCTTCGCTGCCATTGCCTTCTCGGCCGGCAAAGCGGAAATACTGATGTGTCGCCGTTTCACTGGCCCCTTGCACGCGCGCTTCTCGCAGCAGGGTCTCTGCTACTTCGTCGTTGCTGCCAAACAGCTGGGCACGCAAGATACGGTTGGCATTGCGATAGCTATACTGCCCCCACATAATCTCGGGGTTTATAAGATACCCCTCCTCCGGGGACATATCGCGGGAACGCTCCAGGTTGCCAGAGCGGCGTATGCGCGGGTTGTTGAAGTCCGACGACATCGTAACAATCTCTTCGGCATCTTTCTTTGGCACCCCTTCGCGCACCAGCTTGGCGACCTGCTTGGCTTTCCACGCATCGTCGGTGAGGCGCTTGGGATCGTAGTACATCGGAGCATATATATCTCGCGGCATAAAATCCATTGGCTCGCCGTGACCGTGGATCTTCAGATTGGCACGCGTCGCCGCATCGGCGAATACGTTGTTGACAGCTGTAAAGGCTTCTATATGCGGGCGATACCACGCCGGCACACGGCCATCAGCAATGGCGGCATCCAGGTCGTCTATCGTTTTTATGCCATCGCGCTGGTGTAGCACGTCTAACATCGACAGGCGGGGAGACTCTTCGCTGTCGACCCGCTCGCTCCGCTCATCCAGGTATGGGCTGTAGATATCGGATAATTTCTCATCGCTGACCATTGCCCACGCCTCTCCCTCGCTCATTCCGTGGGCCTTGGCATCTGCGATGAAGTCGTTATACGCATCTTTATATGCCAGCCGCTTCTCATTGACCAGTGCGTCGGCATACTGCATCAGGCCCATCTTGAAAGAGATCGTCTGCATCGGGTTCTTCTGTACCAGCTTGTCACCCGGCTGCATCTGGTATGCTTTGCCACCACCATCCATATCTGTCTCAAACTGTCTGACGCCGTCCATATCTATATTTGCTATGTCGGGGTCCGCGTCGAATACGATATTGTTCTCTGCGTCGATGACGTGGTAGATCTCGGGATGGAAGTTGACCTCTCCGTTGATGTTCTCGATACCCGCTTCTACCTGTCCGCTGAAGCGCACGGTGTCCCCCTCGCGGACCTCATATTCTTCGGTAAAATCTCTGGTGCCATACATCGACTCGCTACCAAAGTCTGTCAGCTTGCCCTCTGGCGTTATCAGCCCATCGGCGACGAGCTGCTGATGCACGGGAGACTGTGCGGAGAAGTCCCCACTGGCGACCTCTATCAGCCCACCCCACTGTGTGCTGTTGATAACCGGGCTGCTCTTCAGCAGGCGAATACCTTCGCTGTCAAAATAGCTACGAATTGGCAGGGTAACACTTTTTAGCACATCGCGCATCTGGTTGTAGTATCTGACGTGGCTGCGCTCTTCATATGCCCGTCTGTTCTCTCCATATATCAGAGCACTCAGCTTGCCGATATCGTCAGCGCCGAGATCTTCTACTTTCGTAATCGGGTCCTGTCGGTTGTGGGCATTCCACTTCTCCACCAGGGCAGCGTCTACATCGTAATCGGACATCTGCCCTTCTACCCCTTCGCTGCGGCGAATCGTCGGCATCTCCAGCTTCATCGCCTTACGCATATCTTTGCGCAGCTCACCCAAGGGCTCTTTACCGCCCGGCCCCAGCTGTGTAGATGACATAGCACCTGGTGGTTTCCCCGGA
>JGI25129J35166_1000610_pt1 | contig 11779 bp, 7 predicted proteins | sample ETNvirnome_2_130_FD_35166 | JGI IMG/M metagenome (IMG submission 35166) | reverse complement strand
ACCTCGACAATATCTTCCGCTTTTTGCATACGTCTTATTACTTTAGGGTCAATGTCCGCATCACGCAAAGCGCGGTTTATTTCAGGGGACACACTATGTGAGCGACCACCCAAAATTACTTCTTCCACACGGGTAAGATCGTTGGGGTGCCAAGCTCCTTCTGCCAGTGCTATTAGCTCATCTGCCCTCGGCTCCCCAATAGCAGCCACTAACTCAGTACGGGTTGTTGGGCGCAGAGCTTCGCGAGGACGCCAGATGGCATTGAATACCTTCTTAATACCCACATACACTGGCATCTCCGCGAACTTATTCTCCTGTATCTTCTTCCATTGGCCCGGCATTTCGATAACTATGTCCGCCGAGCGCCCCAAAGTCGCTGCCAACATGGGTGATTTCTTTCCCATCTTCGCTTCTATCTTGCCAACAGTTCTGGGTCTACCTGCCCCAAACCCAAACAGCTTGCGCACTCGCTCTGGAACAAGGCCCGATACATAGCCTGGCGCACCGAGTTGCGCAGTGCCTATCGCTAGGCGCTCACCGCCCGGACCGACACCGCGTTTAATGCTTGCGGGACTTGAGCGCCATACGTCATCATACCAATTCCTGGGAACCGGTCCCAGAACACCATCCATCAGACCTTCTGTAACACTGACCATGGCGTCACGGCCTACGCGCCCGAACGAATTAAGTTGGGTCCAGCGTGCAAGGACGCCCTGGTATGCGGCCATAGCGCGATCACCATACCGAATGACCTCGCCTATCCATTTCGGCACAGCCCCCGCCTGTTCTACTTTTGTCAATTTGAGGTTCCCAGAAATCTCATCTGTGGCACGCGCAAACAATTCAAGTAACTTTATAGCTGCCTGCTCACTGGCGGCACGGGCTGCGGGCTTGACCTTGGACGAGGGGCCAACACCCCTTCCAATGATATTTAACAGGGTACGTATCTGCGGCCCCTTCATATTGCCCAGCACAAGACTTGCTATCTGTCCGTCAAGCGAGTCTAGTACGGAAACCATTGCGTTCTTTGCTGCAGATCCTAATAGGCTTGCCTCCGCAGGCGTAGGTGTACGCCTTAGAAGCTGTGGATATTGTTTTAGTATCTCGTGGGCTTCATCTAGCCTGCCCGCGTGGTACAGCTCTACACCGGTCAAGATTTCCTCCACCTCTTTCGGTGTACGGCCTATCACCAAGGTTTCTAGATGACGGTTAGTCGCCTCTGCTGCAAGGCGCGAATTAGTCGCGGGAGCGCGCCTAATCACCTTCTTTAGCGCCGGAACTTGGTCCAAGATCCGTGCTACGGGTTGTGAGAAGAACGCTGTTCCCGCCTTGATTGCCTGTGGAACTTTCAGTGCGCTCTCCGTGGATAATGCCACTAATTGCCGCTTGAAAGTGTCGCGCATCAGTTTTATGTGCTTTGCATTCCTGAGCGGATGTATAAAGGCGCGGAGCGGGTCTAGCATAAACGGCGCCATCATTTGTATGTGCAGCGGTACGGTCATCTGGAAGTATTCCTGTCCGACCTCCCATGCACGCTTTCTGTCAATCTCGGTCGTAACTCCGTCCCGTGTGACCTCTCCCGTGAATGGATTAAGTCCTGCCGTACCGTACCTATCGGCAAGATAATATGCCGCTCCGACACCTCTAGCCGCACTGTTCCAAGCCGCCTGCCAAGCGTCCCACCCTATTCCTGTCGCAGCAGCAAGTCTGCGCCGCGCTACCAGTCCAGGGGTGGGTTCTTGGCCGGGGTGCAGCTTGTAATCGTCGCTGTAAATTTGTGCTGGCATGGTTTCAGGTAGGTCATCTGGATCTGCCATGCCATATATCGCCAATTCCCTCTGTGGGCTTTTCTTGAAAAGAATGGCGCTTCGTGCCTCTTTCTCGGTGACTGGCTTATCGGGCGCTTCTCCCAATTCTTCCCAGCGTCGCGCTACATTCTCCGCAAGAGGGTTCATACGCATTTCTTTCTCTTTGCCCGCACCAATCGCCAAGTGTTCAGGGCTTATGACCGCTTCTTCTGCCTGNCCCATCTTCTTTGCGCGGTCGGTTTCCTGAGCGCGACTGGCTAGATCCTGTGCAACGATGGGNGCCATCGTTTTGACGGCTCCACTTTTCCAACCTTTCGCCGCTTGGCCTGCTAATTTCAATAGGGGTGGGACAGTGCGCCCTGCTACGGTAGGTGCAAGCCTTGCTGCGGCAGGTGCGCCTCTACCCAAAATAGCCCCTAAAGGTGTTGTAGCAGCAATCCCATAAGCAAGGCGTTGTTGTTGTTCGGGGGGTAACCTTTCATACTGCCTCAGCCCTCGCCCTGTCTGCGCCCCGCCGGGAGATAGAAGGTTCGCGGCAGTACGCGCTGTCTCGAAATACTTCCAAGCATCTCCTGCGAACCCCCACTGATCCGGCGTTACTTTCCCTAGTAAGTCTTGCCAACCACTAGGTGTTACGGGTTCAGGTTGCTGTGCCACCATCCTCGGCGTTACTGCCCTTGGTGTAGTCAAGGGCAACCTTGTCGAACTAACGTCGGGCCTGACACCGCCTTCCCGCAAAAACTGTGCTATGTTGCTTTCGGGCGCACGCCGAACGGGGAGCTGCCTAACTGGCGCACGGGGTGGGGCAGGATCTCTGCCCGTCCTGCGCCGGAACGCCGTGGCTACCTGACTGGGTGGTTGATGCGGATAACTAGGTGCAGGAGTAACCCCCACGCTAGGTGGTGGCAGCGCCTCCCTAGTTTCTGGGTGCGTCGGTCTAGAACTCCGAGCATACCTTCTTGATGCAAGCCATCCAGCTCTGGCCTTCGCTAGTATTTCTTTTAGCCAGTCTGCGGCCTCGTCGTGAAAAGACATTTATTACGGTGCTACGGCGCCCGGATAGTTCGCGGTGGCCGCGTAGCCCATTCTACCCATCAACCATTTAATCCATGATTGAATCTGCGGGTCTACTATGTCCTTAAAGTCACTGGGATTAAACCAGATCGGTCCTGTAGTCCCAGATGGTCGCTCATATTCTTGCTCTCCGTAACTGCCATATACTCCCTGTGGGTCATAACCCATTCCGGTCAACCAAGTCCCTAGTCGATCTCTCATGGTCTGGGTCGGGAATGCCCCCAGGCCACCCTCCCTGATATTCAAGAAGGGGTCTGAAAGGTCCGTATCTTTCGCAAAACTAGGTTCACCCGTGAATGTAGGCGTTGTTGGATACGTCGATGTTTCGGTAACAGGGGGTATGCCGCCGCCAGTCGGGAAACCAGTGTATGGGTCATAGGGATAGCCCCCGCCAAAACCGCCCCCGAAGGCGCCCCCGCCGAAGGCGCCCCCGCCGAAGCCGCCACCACCATACATATCGGCAGCCATTTGGTCAATCATCGCCTGTTTCAGTCTTCGGTCTTGTTCCGCATAAACTGCTTCGTGGAACGCCTTTTGGTTCGGATATTGGTCTACTGCATCCCAAGCGACTTGACTAAATGCTGGGTCTACTCCCTGTGTGGGAGAATAGGTTCCCGGCACGTAACCAGGCTCATATATGTCGATCCCCATGTGTTGACCGAACTGTTCTGGATTGAGGTAATAGCCTTCCCGCATCAAAACATCTTGGTTTGCTGCCATCTGTTCGTATGTCCACCCTTCTGGCTTTCTATAGACAGCACCGCCTGGTGTGAACTGAATCGTACCGCCCCAAGGCTCTGTGGCTGTTTTTTGCCAATCCGGTACTACGGGGCCGCCGCCACCGCCACCGCCACCGCCACCGCCACCAGAAGGCTTGTTCAGCGGCCAAACCTTCTCGCGAAATATGCCCTTTTGTTCTTCTAGCGCACGCTGCCCGCTGTATCCTGGCTGCCTAGCCATCTCTTCTTCAAGAGAAGGAAGCCCTTGGTTACCCAATTCCCACTTCCTGCGCCACTCATCTCTTACATTAATGTCATAATCAACAGGCTGAGTCAGGTAAATCGAAGCTGTTTCTTTTTCCTCTGGCGTCCACGCAGGCGTAGCTTCTCTTAGCCACTGTCCTCTAGCGGCGTCTTTACCCCAAGTACCCTCGAACATTTTTTTAACATCTTCTGGTTGGTCTTCCCATCTTTCCATTTTCTCTTCTCCTAGCTAGGTGGTCGCCCGTAGGCGGCGCGTCTATTCTGGTACTGCTCCAATTCTGGTAGTTCCGGTACTACGTCCTCTGGGGACATGCCCATCTGTGTCGGCATCACTTCCGGCCTTACGCCGGGTGGTTCACCGCCGTTCTGCGGTAATGGTTGTGGCCCTTGCTCGGCTGCTGCCATCATCTGTGGTAGTTGGCCGCCTTGCCCCATCATCTCTGCCATTCTCTGCTTCACCATCACGTCCACCAGTTGCTGTATCTGTTCTGGGGACATACTCGGCAGGTTCTCCGGGTTAGTCCGTTTCTCGGCTAATTTTACCACTTCTTTGTTTTCCGTGAGCCATTCCTGCTCCGCTGCCTGTACACTGGTCTGCGCGATTTCCTTAGACTGTGCCGGAAGCAGTTGTTCTCTAATCCTCTGATTAATCAGGTCTGGATGCTCGAACTCCAACATCTCCAGGATGCTCTGGTCATCCACCAGCGGTTTACCGTCCACGCCCGGTGCGCGGTATGCCTGNGCTAGTTGTGCCTTCACCATCCTGTCCTGCGGCAGTTCAGGCGTAATGGTCACGGCAACGTGGTTACGTCCGTCCACGTCGTCGGGCTTAATGTCAATCAGCATGGACTTACGCGAACTCGCGCCATACACCTTGGCCGCGTCTCCTGCTGGAACCATGAGGTTTACGCCTTCCATCAGGCCAAACTTCTCAATCAGTTGCAATTTATGCGAGAAGTCCCATCCCATCGCTAGTTCGAGGTTGGTCTTCTTGTCGTGGATCTTGTCCAGTATCTGTGATAAGACCTGCGAAACGGCAAAGCCGGACTGCAAACTGCTCGGTTCCGCGCCCCAGGCTATCTCAGGAATACCGCCTAGTTGCTCGTCTGCCTTGAGCCAGCCCATCAACTGGGCAAGCACTGCGGCGTTGGGTGATGGCTGAATGACCGTCACCTTCGCATCCGGGGGTATATGGGTTTCCACTCCAGGCATACCGGAGTCGAGAATAACGGCCTGGCCTGTGGCAGACTGCACCAACACCTTGGGCCAATAAAATAGGTCTACGCCTGTAGCCAGTTTGGAGGCCGCGGCGTACTGTTGTTTGAGACTGTCCATGATCGGCCCAAGCACGGAGTTGTATGCCCAGCGCATATCCGCTAAGGGCGTATCCATGCAGTGTGCCTCGCAAATGGGAACGAAGCCGTAGTCGTGGCGGTTCACCCAGACGAGCTGCTCATCCACAAGCAGAGCGTGCCATTCCTTGTCCCAGTATTCGACGACCGGCACCTTCTGGTTCTCGTCGTCGGGTAATTCGGGCATCTTGCGCTTCTTACTACCCGAAAGCTCGCTCAATTCCGCGCTAATGTCCCAGACATAACGCTTGTATTCCTTCGTGTACCAGCCCACTCCGTTCTCGCCCCACACGCTGAATACCATGTTCGGGTCCGTAACGATGGTGCGGATGGGCATGGAATCGCTCCCCAGACGGTTCACATCGAAGCGGGTTTCGATCACTCCCCTGCCCCTGAGCAGATACCAGTAGACGAACTTGCGCCACGGGTTCTGTTTTGTCTCCATCATGTACTGGCGCTGGTAACCGAGTAGCCAGTTCTCCAGCTTCGTACACGCCTTTTGTTCCTGTTCACCAGTGCTTCGCGGTATCACCTGCACCTTGGTGGTTGCACGTACATTCAGCAGGGTAAGGAACTTCTCCAGTATCGCCCTTGCTCTGGCCGGTTTTAGCTGGGTTGCCCTGCCACCTGCCGTAGTCTGGTCAGCCGCATCACGCGGGACACTCCATTTGGCGGTAAACAACTCCTCTACTTCTTCAGAGAAGTCTATTGCTTCGTGGTATAGGTCACGCGCAAAATGGTGCTGGTCTAGCACCCACTTGGCGTCACTCGGTTTCTCTTTTCTTGCTGGCATATTATTTACCTGTCTCTATGAATGGTACACCAAGTTCCTCTGCGATTTCCCGCCACCTCCGAGCATCCGGTGAAAGACCTATATATTTGTAGTAATTCGATCGTGTCCTAATAGGTGGCCCGTACACGCCCGCTACGCGCTGCGTGGAGGGGACGGATAACGCCCCAGGGTTTTCCCTTAGATAATCCTGCCACGTATTCAGTCTGGTCTGTTCTAAAGATATTCCTGACACGTCCTCATTGGGTATAGGGATGGAGACAGGCAGCCCTTCTCCACCCCCCGGGAATATAAATGGGTCTGAGCCTGCAGGCATTATTAGTACATGGGTGGTGTATGAACCCTCCGGCCTAAGTCTTACCTCGTACCCAGGCGGCCACCCCGATGGTATTCTCGGCATCCCATAATTCGCAATTACCTCGTTCATGGGGTGCGTTGGCTTCTCGCCGGGTCGAAAATATTGCCCATACGGGGACCCTTCAAGACCCGTGGTGATGAGTTCCTCAATAGGGACATTCCTAATCGGTTCAGGCTCTGGTATGCGTTGCAGGGCGAATTGCTGCGCTTTCACTAAATCGTCCCTCACTGCCTCAAGGAGTCCCTTGGCGTTGGCAGGGGTGGGAGCAGACCGGTATAACTTCCAGGGGATTGTATCTGTTATAAAATAGGCGTTGAAGATTCTTGTAATAGCCTGTCGTAACTGTTCTATGGCCTCGCCTGTGTTCCCAAGGTATGAAGGGTACCGGCGTTTTTCAACTTCCGGTTTGGCCAGCAACTGATTAGTGCGGTCGACGAGCGCGTTGATGCCCTCAAGCTGCGCGGCATGCTGCTCCTCGGTTCCCGGTGACATAAACCTCGCCTGTGTTCCCAAGGGTATCTCATGCTCCCACGCTCTGGGATTAAACCGGATAACCTGCCCCGGAGCGCCTATGACCTCGTGCTTGGGGTCAATCTGTTCTCCGGGTCCTAGTTGTCTCTTGCTGGTATACGAATCCAACCAATTGGCGAACTTTATCCGGCTATGGGGTATGAAGTGCAGCCAGCCGTAGGGCCTGAACTGTCCTAGAGTCGGATGAAACCGTGAAACCGCCGAGGCACTATGTAGGCCAGTCGGCTGTTCCCTTCCGTACTGCCCCCGCTGCAAGAGGGCCTCGCCGCGTTCCTGCCCTAGGTCCATCAACTGAGGTAGGGTCGTACTTCGCGTTACGCCCGGCATACGGGCGGCGGCCAGACCCATACGCTTAAGCTCCTCTTGCGCCCGGTATGCCGCAGTCATTTCCGATGGGGTCAACCCAGCCTGCCTCATCGCGGCAGGCACAGCGGCCGGTGGGATGTAGGCTCTCCCGGTTGCCGCTTGTAGTTTGGTTTGTGCGCTTCGGGCATCGGTCTGGTACTGCTTGTATTCGGGCGTGAAAGCCTCACCGGAAACATATCGTCCCAATGGCCCCTGCAAGAATGGCTTACTGGCCTCCGTCCATATATTGCCCAACCCCTTCGCAACTTCCTTTAAGCCCCCGCGCTGGAAGTCGTGCCGGAGGCTATAACCAGGCGCCTTCGGCTTGGTAAGCACCTGTCTGGGCTGTCGCCGCAGTCCCTGCAAGATACGCGCACTTTGTGGCGTCCAGCCCACGTTGGGCGGTGCGGGGACGACCCTCGGAGTTGGCATGGCTGCCATGCCCACGTCAGGCCGTTGCGGGATGTCTTCCCGGCGACGTATAGGTCTATACGGCATACCTAGCCCATAAACGAGGATAGCAGATTGGCGAGGTCATTGTAGTAACTGCCTGCCACGGTATTGGGATCGCGCTCGGTCCACTGGTCCAGCAATTGCTGTAATCCCGTCACTAGCCCTTCCATACCCTGTGGGGGGGCTTGTTGCTCTTGCATTAATTGCGCCATGAGCCACGGCGGGGGCGCACCTCCAGCGGGGGGCATCGGGCCACCCATTGGGCCTCCCGTTGGTATAGGAGGCATCGGGCCTCCACTGGGCATGTATGCCATATATGCTCCTATAGCCCGTAGGCCATTTCTATCTGCCTGCCGACGGAGTTGCCGACCGGCTTAACTGCATCGCGGTCAACCATTGTTGGTTGAGTAAGCAAATGGTCAGACGCACGCCAAGCCCAGTATACCGCATCTAGCGTGTCATCGTGCGCCGCCTTATCCCCAAAACGGAGCCATTCGTCCTTAAATGTCTTTAAGAAGGTGGTCTGGGCATCACTCACCTTCACTCTGCCGAACTGGAAGTCGGGCAACATCTGGTTTATGCGTTCCGCTTTTCCCTTGATAGCCTTCCTTCCCAGGAGCGGTAAGCGCAGTCCATTCTCGCGCATACGCCGCATCAATGCCTGATAGAACACCTCTCCCCCCGCATTAGTTTCGAGCAAAATGCGCTGGGGCTTATCGTAGGCCGCCATCGTGAACAGGGCATTCTCGGCCTCGGCCTGGTTCACCCTACCGACGAAACCGTCCTCCACCACTAAGACGGGACGGGTATCGACTATCTTGGCGATCGCGAAGTTGTCCCCTTTCCGGTAGCGGGTCCCCACCATCGACTGCTGCGTTATGGCGAAGTCCACCCCGTAAAAGCGGGCAAACTCCTGCTTGATCCATATCTGCGGGAAGTCCGTCAGGTACTCCGCTTTGAGGATGTTACCCCTGGTAGCGTTGGCATTGGCGAGGTACACCAGCTGGAAGTCCACTTCACCCACTTCTGCCCTGCGCCGCTCCAACCGTTCCAACGGCCATTGTTCCGGCCAGTAACTCTCGTTGTCCTCTATGGCCGGATGCACGAATACCTGGTACATCTTCTCGCCTTCCCACTCGACTGAATCGAGGTATCCCACGATGTCCTTCGGGTTCCAGCGCGTCTGCACTATCACCGCATGGGCATCCTCCATGCAACGCGGCAGGAACGTATCCTTCACGAAATCGACCGTCTGAACACAGACAGTCTCACTATTCTTACTCTCACGGTCGTGCAGGTCATCCCCTATGGCTATACCTGTCACGCGCCTTCCGTTCACACTGCTACTGCCGACACCGCCAGAAGCGAGGGTCGGGTCCTTCTTAGCGGCCGTCAGGAGCGCCCAGTCGCCTTCAGATACCGAGCTGTCCTTGACCTCGTAGCCGTCGCGGGACCAGCCGCGGTCCTTGGCCGGAACCACGTTGGGGAAGACCATTTTGAACTTTTCATTAAATTCGATGACATCAGCCACTCGGCGGGCGATATTATTGGCGAGGTTCTCACCGGCACTGCAAATAAGGTTAGTGGTCCAGGGTTTCTTCCCGATCCACCATGACAGCAGTACGATCGAGATTATCGTGGTCTTGGCACTCTCTGGCGGCGCCACAATGACGACACGGCGGTTATCCAGCACCTCTTTTAGCCACTTCTTATGCGCTTCGGCGGGGTCTACACCAAAAACGAGTTGAGCATAACGGCACACGCTCTCCACGGTGTCTCCCCGCGCAGAGGCCGCCATCAACTGTTCTATCTGCTCTTCGGCACTTAAAGAGGCTAAATACTCCAGGCCATCTTCCATGCTAGTTCATGCTAANAACACTTAAACGCAGGCGCTCACATGTCTTTATGTGTTCCATGCCTGCGTACATCACCTCTTCACCGGGCATATCACATTTAAACGGAGGCCAATACAATAAATTGAACCCCAGAGGTAACTCGTCCTGGTGACCTTCGTCCACGATCACGAAGTCGTCAGTATCCTTGTTTTTAGCTATGTAGTAAAGCACTTAGGTTTCACGCGGAACATCTTTTAGTACCTGCGTCAACAGGATCTCAGCCTCACGCGCATCTATCTGCACCAGAACCTTCGTACCACCCGTATCAGACTGCTGATGAGTGCGGGGTAAAAGGTCTGCCGCCTGCCCTATTAAACGCGCAGCCTGGGTAGAACCGCGCCTCTCAGTGTCAGCGGCCAATGACGCCTGATTACGCATTACCTCACGCCAGGCATCCTCCGGCGTCTGCTTGTCCAAAGCCTCAACAAGACCCGCAGCAGCAGCGTCCCTAGCCCGGTTCCACCTACTCTCATTAGCAAGTGCGCCAGTACCTTCAGGCCCACTGGTGTACGGGGGACGCAGGTTAGCAAGACTGTTGGGATGCACGGGAGTATTATAGCATACCGGAAGCGGAGTCCGTGAGGAGTCCGCTTTTATTGATTGTGCAACATAGGCGCGGTAAAAACTACCCAGGGGGGGGTAAGAATTACCTAGGGGGGGAGTAAAAACTACCCCACATAAGCATACAAGACTCTAGCTTCTCTCTATCTTCTCTCTAGCTTCTCTACGAAACTTCCTGAAACTTCCTGAAACTTCCTGAAATATCGGGGTTGCAGGGGCTAGGAAGCAGAAAATAGGGGGCTTGGTTAGAGAAAATGCTGCAATTTTGTTGAGGCACTACGATGGGGGTAGAAGGCGGTAAGTTGCTGGTGGTGGGGGCTGGAGAGCGATGGCCGAAAGACAGGCGGTAGGTCGCTAGGCTTCGCCTGCTCCCGTGCGCAAACAGATTTCCCCACGTCACGCTCGCGCCGCGCCGGCTTACCCTACCACCAACACTGCGCCCAACCCCGCGGCTCTGCGCGGCAGAGTACTACGTCACCCGCAGTACTCCAGGCTGCAGAGTGTACGGGATCGCGGCCGCGCACACTTGCGCGTCACACGCGCACACGACAGCGGCACGGTCCACGTGTAATCCGCTGCCGATAATCCGCGACACCATCCGCGATATCGCAACACTCCGCGCCGACTCCAGGCCGACTCCGCGCACGTCCCCAAAAAACCCGCCGACCGTATATGGGTCACTTGTTGCTGATACCCCTATATACAGCGGTTCCCTGTGACAGCGTAGGGCTGGCGTAGGGCAGCCGTACAGCAGCGCCGAGGCTCCTGTGTTATGCTTGAATTTGTATCAGCATCAGGTATCACGCGTTCGGGAGGGCGCATATCATGACCTACAACCGCACCGCACTGCTGGAGATAGCACAATCCGCCGCAACAACTAGCCATAGCCAACTAATCAACAATCTGCATGCTATGGAGACTACTGGGACCCGGGTGAGAACGTGGGGATACCATGCGCGAAAGTTGCGCCTATGGCTGCAGGACGGGGCAAAGGACACTACGCCATTTAGTATTATTGCTGACGGAAACTCCAAACTCGGCATATTGCCATGCTTTAGCACGCTGCCCGTTGTAACTTGCCCGGGCGCTGGCGATTGTCTCAACTGGTGCTACAGTTTTAAATCTTGGCGCGCACCGGCCGCATATATGAGACAAGTGCAAAACACCATCCTGCTCCAATCAAAACCCGGCCGAGATAAGATCTCGGCTGAATTTTACAAACTGCCCCACGGCATCAAGTTTCGCCTGTACGTAGACGGAGATTTTAACAGCGTGGAAGTGCTGCACTTTTGGATGGACACCATCAAAACCCGGCCCGATATCGTTCATGTAGGAGACGCGGCCGGCCTGGTCCCATTCGGCTATTCAAAATCCTGGCTTGAGTTTCTTGAATTGGACGCGGCTGGCTATGACTGGCCGACAAATTACTTCTTGAATATTTCCAGCGGCAGCCTACATGGTGACGATATTAAAGAGCGCATGCTTGCCCTGCCTATTGCACGGGGTGAGTTTGTAGGCGTCAAGGTGGACCATAAGCATATAAAGAGCAGTGCCTATCGTGGGCCTGATAATCCTGGCAATAAAGAGTACAGGCACGCTGTATTGATTGCGCTAAACGAGAAGTTTGGC
>JGI25129J35166_1000609_pt1 | contig 11783 bp, 10 predicted proteins | sample ETNvirnome_2_130_FD_35166 | JGI IMG/M metagenome (IMG submission 35166) | reverse complement strand
TTTAAAAGAAAAGCACGGTGTGGTTATTTGGTGTAAATATTATGCTTGTGTTAATAACAAGCAAGTCGAAGACACCCAACGTACAACAGGGTCGCTTCGAAAAAACCCCCAGTACAAACCCATTTCTGAAAAAAATAATGTCTGGAAAGGCGTGTGTACCAGAGATGAGATTGGAATAGACTTTAAACAATTTTTCTCTAGTGGAGCCAAATTTAAAGTACCAGCTTGCTATAACGCAGCTACTAATAAAACAGGATATATGGATTTCAGTAAGCTGTTGCAATCAGACGGTTCCCCTTACGGCGGTAGCCTAGAGTCCCAAAGCTCCGACTACTTTTCGCCGCCCACCGACAACCAAGACTTCCAAGACCGCCCAATGCCTGACCACGACGGCGTACTATAACTTATGCCTAAAACTATTCCCCAAGAAGTTAAAAATCGTGCTATGGAATTATACCTAAAAGATGATTCTTCAGCACGGCAAATTGCTGACGCTATTTCTACAGAATATTCTGTTCAAGTAAGTAACCAAACTGTGTACTCTTGGGCTAAGAAGTACGATTGGGATTCCAAGAGAACTGACGTAAAAACTAAAGCTTTAGAGAGAACTGTTGAAACTGAATCGGGTAGGCTTGCTAGACTTCAACAGGAACACTTAGATGTTTACGGAAACATACGAGAGAAGGCTACAACTGAATTAAATAATCTCACATTCGACAGAGCTTTTGACGCTGTAAAGGCTGCATCTATAGGTATAGATGGNGAGAGGCANGTAATTGAAGGCTTGATTAATCTNCAATTTGTACAGGATGTTATTCAAATTCTAATTGATGAGATTGACGATGCTGAANTAATGCAACGTATAGCAGCTAAACTTAGACTCCTTGTCTCTACTGCCAANCAAGATCAGAAAGCAACAGTCATTGATTAAAGCGGAAACGGTTTCAGTTGTAGATGCGTTAGCTTTAATGGCTGACCAGTTAGAGACGAATAAAAAGTTTGCTGTCGGCNGCTTTTGGGACTTTGTAAGAGATGTGTGGTCTCAAAGTTTTGATAATCCTTCGTTATTTAATTCTTGGCATGTGGGGCGAATTTGTGAGGATGTAGAGTACGCACTAGAAGAAAAATTGAATTACGTGAGCGTGTTACCACGAGCGCATTTTAAATCCACTATTTTAGGTCATGCCTTTGCTGTGTGGCGGTTGCTGAAATTAGGGACTAACTCAAATACATTGTATCTTTCTTACAGTGCTTCAATGGCTCAATATCATATAGGGGAGTTAAATAAAGAAGTAGTCCGGAATCCTATATTAATGCAGTGGATGGTGGATAAAACCCCTCGTGGGGATTTCACTTTTAGGTATTCAGTTGACGGTAAAGTTGCTGAGATTTTACATGGGGGCTTATTCTCATTCAAACGTGGGCTACATGTTAACGGGGCGTTGATTGCAGATGACATCCTCCGTGACCCCGACAACCCGTTAGCTGTCGGTCAGATGAATAAAATTGAAGATCATTTCATGACTGAATCTATGTTCATACCTAATCAAGGTTGCCCAATTATGGTGGTGGGTACCCCGATGATACCGGGTGACTTACTAACCGTCTTGGAGAAAGACGACCGGTTTTTTACACGGAAGCTTCCTGCGTTAGACCCGGAGCCGGGGCGTAGAGTTTTGTTCCCCGCTATGTACTCTGAAAAGTTTTTACTTGATACACAAAAAGCTAACCCCAAATCTTTTGCATCTGAATTTTTGTTACAACCAGCGTTTAGTACGGAGGCTTATTTTTCTTATGATGAAATTTCCAAATGTGAGGATGCCAGCTTACGTAGTTTATCTGCTACGACAGAGCATCTCTTTAATGAAGATGACGAAATTTACGCTGGGTTTGATGTAGGGAAAAAACGACACCCATCGCACTTAGTTGTTTTCAAAAGAAACGGTAGCTACCTAGAGCAAATTCATCAATCATTCCTAGATGGCTGGGATTATTCAGCGCAGATTGAATACTTGAATGACGCAGCGAAGAATTTTAAAATTACTAGAGGATATATAGATAACACCCGAGGGGAGCTAGAGGACAGAGGTTTAAACTCAGCTTGGTTCCCAATGTCGTTTACAAGTAAGAGTAAACATACAATGGCTCAAATTTTTGAGGAAACAGTACATAACGGTACCTTAAAGCTGCTACGGGACGAAAGACAGAAGCAGCAAATACTTTCAGTCAATAATGATTTGAAGGCTCCCGTAACCCCGATGGGTCACGGGGACGCTTTCTTTTCAATTGGAATGGCTCTTACTGCCGCCTATGAATCTGGCAGATACAAGGTACAAGATATAGGAAATTTAGCTACCGCTTTTGAAGAGGAGAAAGAGGATGAAAGTGGGGTCAAAAAGATGATGGAGAGGTTGCAAAATGCTGGTAAAGAAGGGTATAATAATACTAACCCCGTAGAGGAAAACCATCCTGATCGCCCTAACCCCNATTGCACGATCTCAGAATGTTCNCCCGCTGTATGGGTTCCAGAGAACAAACTTTGTCTATTGTGTTTACACAGAGGTTAGTAGGAGATNTACATGGTAACTTTAACTTCCCAAGCTCAAATCGTAGCTGAAAAACGGTACTTCCAGAAAAATGACACTGGAACTCCTATTGAAGATGCGGACGAGTTGTTTAGAAGGGTAGCTAATGCGATTGCAGTACCTGAGAAGAACTATGGGAAACTTGATGTAGAAATTAAAATGATATCTAATGAGTTCTTTCAGATGATGAGTGCCCTAGATTTCATCCCTAACTCTCCCACCCTAATGAATGCCGGTACTAACCAAGGTACTTTATCGGCTTGTTTCGTGCTACCTCTTGAAGATAGCATGGAAGGCATAATGAAAGCCGCTCATGATTCAGCCATGGTTCAAAAATTTGGCGGGGGGACTGGCTTTGCTTTATCTAAATTACGTCCACGGGGGGACAGGATAAAAACGACACATGGAGTTTCTTGCGGCCCGATAGAGGTTCTTAAAACCCTGTCCCGTGTTTCTTCTATGATTACCCAAGGCGGTAAACGTGATGGCGCAAACATGGCGGTTATGGATGTTCATCATCCGGACATCTTAGAGTTTATAGACTGCAAAAAGGTTGAGGGGGAAATCCACAACTTTAATATTTCTGTAGGTGTTTCAGATGACTTTATGAAATCTGTCGTAGCAGGGACACATTTCCCTTTAATCAACCCACGTAACAATACAATAGTGGGGGAGTTAGATGCGAGAGATGTTTTCAATAAAATAATAAACGGGGCATGGAGAAATGGGGAACCGGGCATGGTTTTCCTAGATACTATTAATAAAGATAATCATGTATCAGATCAATACGGGGACATGATTGCAACCAACCCGTGTGGTGAACAGCCCTTACTACCCAATGAATCTTGCAATCTAGGCTCTATTAACCTAGCCAACTTCGTTGAGGAGAAACCGGATACAGATAATTGGAAGGCAGGGATTAGCTGGAACCGATTAGGGGCGGTAGTAAAAAGTTCTACGAGATTTCTAGATAACGTAATTGATGCTAATCATTACGCAACTCGTGACATAGAAACCATGACTAAAAGTACCCGCAAAATAGGGTTGGGTATTATGGGTTTCGCTGATCTTTTAACTCAGTTACATATAGGATATCATACTAAACTTGGTCGAGAGGTTGGCGGAGAAATTATGGGGTTTATAAAAGATGTTGCAGATAGTGAATCTAAATCATTATCGGATGAACGAGGGGTGTTCCCGGCATGGGGCAAGAGTGATTACGCTTCCTCCAAAAAGCAGTTTAGAAATGCTTGCAGAATTACGGTTGCGCCTACAGGCACCATCTCTATGCTAGCTGATACATCAAGTGGGGTAGAACCTTTGTTTGCTTTAGCGTGGCGCAAGACAAANATCCTTGATGGAGAAACTTTATATTACGTAAATAAATATTTTGAAAAAGATGCAANGAAACATGAGTTCTATTCGGATGAGTTAATGGAGCACATCTCTAATGGAGGGTCAATACAAGATAGACCTGATGTGCCGCAATGGGCTAAGGATGTATATGTTACATCAGATGAAATTTCCGCAGAAGCGCACGTACTTATGCAATCAGCTTTCCAAGAGTCTTGCGACTCCGGTATCTCCAAGACGATTAATTTTCCAAACAGTGCTACAGTAGAGGACGTATATTCTGCGTATATGGTTGCGTGGCAATCTAAATGTAAAGGTATCACAGTTTATCGTTCTGGAAGTAGAGGGAAAGAGGTTTTAATAAAAGCGGAAACACCTGAGTCGGGAGATGTTCTAGATATCACAACTTACGATTATTTAGGAAATTTAGTAAATGCACCCTTTCTGACTAAAGGTGAATCAGTACAATCGGATACCTGCTGCGGCTCCCCATTTATTGTAGAAGAAAGCGGTTGCTCATCTTGCAAAGCTTGCGGGTGGTCGAAATGTCATATATCATAGAAGAGTAGTATAATACTATATTGTAGTAAGGAGAAAAGTTATGCCTATAGGTGGACTGTTGCGTGATCGTGATTCTCAATATGTAGCTCATAGAGACGACTTGGGTACATGGAGGATATTAGATGCGTGGGATGATGAGTTAGGCGGATTTGAGCCTGACGCAGAAGTACCCGATGATCATGATGCTGTAACGATATTAAGTGAGGGNGCGTATCACGCACTGCTAAAGGAAGCTGGTAGGTTAGGAATTCTATCCGGGGCGGTTCACGCCGAAAACTTTAGTTTGCGTGACTATTGTGCAGAATTAGAGGAGAAGGTAGATCGGCTAGGAAAAGAAAATAAAGAACTTTTAGATACACCTGAACAGAGAAGGCCCCCAGATGAGTTATCTGAAAGTTATTTACTAAAGGAATCCGCGCTGCAAGCTATAATTAAATTGACGGCACTGGAAGAAGTGTCCGGTCTAACTAAAACCAAACAGTTAGAGGACTAACGTATGAAAATTCTGGATTACTTACCTGAAGCTCCATCCTTGGTAGGAAAGATGGATGACCTTAATGCGAAACTTGGAATGCAGAGTATGCTAAATCTAAGTAAATCCGCTGGAGATACAGGTAAATCACCTACATTTGGTATTGATTACATTGTTAATCAGTATATTAAAAACCAAATTGGGTTCCGTAAACAACTTATTCAAGATTTGCAGACCATTGCTTTTTCGGTAGANGAAATACGAGGCCCTATAGGGCATATTACGGGTGAGGTTTTTCGAAGAGGTTTAGAGTTCCAGCCTGTAACNGAAAACGCAGACGAAAAACAGTTAGTGACTCTAAAGAAAGTCCTGAAAGATTGTAACATCTTTGATCAAAGTTTAGAGGAAGTGCTTAGACAGTTCCATCTAGACTTAAATACAGTAGATGATGCGTTCATTTATTTAAACAAGGAATATTACGCTACTGAAAAAGGGGAACTTCGGTCAAGAATAATAGAAATTCGACGCTTAAACCCAGCTTTGGTAGAGTTCGATCTAAATGAAGAGGGGTTGCCCAAGAAGCAACATTTCTTATGCCCTGTTCATAGGGATTCAGGTCTGGGGCAAAACGCAGAATATGTAGAGCAAGCCAATACTGCGGCTACTGCAATGAAGCCGGGATGCTGCTCTGAGTCTGACTGTTCTGTCGATACTGTACCAGCGATGTATCGGTACTCTAATCGCAGTAAAATTTACTACCTACTTGATTCTGAAGTTATACACATATCTAAATTTTCCCCAACTGAAACATATGGGTGGTCGCCCATACTAACCATATTTGAAAAGGCTTTAACTCTCATAGGGATGGATAGAAACCTTTACAGGTACTTCTTTGAGCGTAAAATGCCTTCCGCTATGTTAATGGTATCTACAGATGATCCAGAAAGTTTACGTCGTGAAAGAGAAAACATCGCAGCCCAAACGAAAGCAGACCCCAACTATATTCCGATGGTTGCTGTATCTTCTAAAACGAATAGAGGTAGAGTAGACATGGTTAGGCTTTTCCATACTCTGCAAGAGATGGATTACCTTCCGGTGAAAGAAGAAATACGTGAACGAGTTGCCGCCTTGTGGGGTGTGTCCCCAGCATGGCAGGGAACCCCAGAGGCGTTTGGCGGGCTTTCTACTCAAACACAAGGTCTGCAAGTTATGAGTCGTGTGGTAGAAGCGGATCAACGGTTATTCCATGAAAAAGTATTCCCCTTAATATTAGAAGCTTACGGGGTTACGGATTGGACTTTATCTTTACCTCACCCAGAAGAAAAAGCGGAAGCCACAAGAATTAATTTTGCTAGCCAAAGAGTTCAAATTGCAAAGCAGTTGAACGACCTAGGGTTTGACCTTGTGCTAAAACAGCAAGATTCCGATATGGATGATGTAGACTTTATTGTATCTGGGGAACCAGTACCGTCTGCTCAGATTAGAGGCGAGACTGAGGTTCTTGCCTTAACTGCACAAGAGGAGCAGATGAAGCAACAGCAGATGCAGTTGATGCAACAGCAGATGGCTGCTGAAGAAGCGGGAGAAGGGGGAGGTGGAGAAGAAGAACCAGTTGAGCAATCTATGGATGTAGGTAAAGCTGAAGGGAAATACAAGGATAGAAACTTAGGTTGGAAAACTCCGGACGCTAACGATAAGATGCCATTAGATGAACGTGATTTAGATGAGTACGCTGAGGCGCGTGAGAGAAAAGGAGAGGATAGGTCATTTGGTTTAGTAAAAGGAGGTACATCAACTTGGATGGAAGGTCTTTACGATCTAGGTTATACGTCACCTCTAGTGAAAGAAATTACCTCAGACGGCAGTAAGTTGTGGTTCACGGACAACAACAGAAACCTCGTTGCATACTTAACGCCTTTCGGTGTTTCGAAAGTTGAACCTGCAACTTTCACAACGGCTCGCCCTCAACGAAAACGGGTTGAGCCATCTAACCAGTTACAGTCAAACGCTCCTTCCTCCTCCGGGGTAACGACTCTAACGGACATGGAGGAAGATGAATAATGTCTAACGAACTGGAGAAAGCAAGAGATGTTGGAGATGACCTTTCTCCCCGGGATATGGTCGGAAGACCGGATCAAACCCGCCGTCGTGACGGGAGTATTTTAAAGCCGAACCAAAGACATGAAGATGAAATTCATCCCGATTCTGATGAGGGACATTATTTAAAACCTGATGATTCCAATGAGTCAGCTAAACATTCATATATAGATAAGCAGGTAGATCGGGCCACTGGGACTGTGACTTATTTTTACGAAAACGGTGTACGGTCTATACATCACCCAGATATGACTAAAAACGATCCAGCTTTCCATAAGCGGCAAGCTGACACCCACAGGCGACAAGCTCAAGTCAGTAGCTTGATTGACGGCAAGGCATCTCTTAGTCATTTAGCTGCGGCGCATGGACACGATCTTGCCGCTCTACATAAAGAAAGAGGCGTAAGAAGAGTACGGGAAGGTAGAGAGGGGCTGACAGATTGGGCTGCGCGTCTCAGGGGTGAAGGTGATGACAAAACCGTACCTGAATTAGACGAACTAGGTAGGATTAAAAATAAGCCCAAAGAAACTCCTGAGAGAGTTTCTCCAAGGCGTTCCGCAGATAGCGGGCCGGTAAAAAAATCGGAAAGCTCCCACCTTTCAGATTTTACTAATTTCTTACACAAAGAGGGAGCTATAGGAACAGTTGACGGGATGGGCACTGTTGCTGTATCATCAGACCCCGGAGTGTTTTCCCCAACCTATGGTGATAGGTCGCCAATAAAACAGAAAAAGAAAAGAAGCGGCGTTGCTAAACTAGATCAATTTTTACGACATAAGCAAAAACCTAAACATGTACAAAAGTTTGCAACCACTATTGTAAAAGGGGCTTTACAAGACTTGAGAGATTATGATATCATGAAAGCTGTTGAACCTCCTTACCCTGCTGTAAGAAAAGAAACTTACGATGGGTGGGTAGAAAACATTGATGACGATAAATATGGCGAAGACCCTAGGGTTATTGGTTCGGTGGGTAAGGCGGCGGCGCCTAAGAGTAAGCAGGAAATCAAACCGGAGAAAATGCCTAGCGAGCCGAAGCTTAGTAAACCTGCCCCAGTTGGCAGGAGTATTAGTAAAGAAGATAACGAAGAGTTTTATAGTCTATTCAAAGATTACTTTGAATACCTAGATAAAGAACAGGAGAGTACCGATGATTCCAGAGATGTCGAAGAAAGACTTGATTCAGAGGAGACAGGCGGGAGCGACTTGGACTAGTCTTTCCCAATGGTTGTCAGATGAATTTGGTATTAGTGTTCATCGTTCTACAATTCAAAGATGGTACGACAGAGAAGTCTTTGATGCGGGTTCTGTAATTGACGAGAGAGCGGCTGGGTGGGCTGATAATGTAGCACCGGAAGAAGAAGAGGACTTTCTTAAGGATAGAATTCGTATAGATAAGAGGGCTGCTACATATAAAGCAGAGTCTACTTACTATAAAAAACTGTATGAAAAATCCATAAAGAATACTGTACGATCAGAAATTCTTGTGGATACTATAAAGCGGTACACAACCCCACTCCCTAAAACTAAAACCTTTAAAGTTCGTAAGCCTTCTGGAGCGAAAAAAGGTTCAGCGAAACAGGTTATGGTTGCCCCACTTACAGATACACATGTGGGAGATTACGTAAATAGTGAGCAGATGGTAGGATTAAATTCCTATGACATTGAGTTGTTTAGTCGCCGTATGTGGGGCTGGGCTAATCAAGTTCTAAACTTAGCGGAGTACCGGCGAAACATTTGTGAGATAGATGAACTTACCGTACCCATGCTAGGAGATATGGTCTCTGGGGATATTCACGATGAATTAGCCCGAACTAATGTGGATAACTGTATGATGCAAATGATGTACGGGGCTAAGGTAATTAGTCAGGCATTGATGTTCTTAGCACCACATTTCAAAGAAGTCAAAGTTCCGTGTGTTGTTGGTAACCACGGTCGTATGACAAGAAAGATTCCATCTAAAGATAAGTACATGGATTGGGATTACATGATGTATCAATGGATTGCAGTGTTCTGTTCCAAGCAGGACAACATAAAATTTGAAATACCCAAGTCCTTTGCTCATGTGATATCTGTTGCAGGGAGAGACTTACTAATGATGCACGGCGACTCCGTGGGTGGTGGTGGAGCAATGGCAACTATCCAGAGAGCTATAACTTCGTTGAGGGCAGTCTTACAGTACAAGACGCAGATAATAACCGACGATAGTTTTAGTGTTTCTGATAAGTTTGACGATGTTTTACTGGGACATTTCCACAGGGTGGACGAGATAGATATTGGGACAGGTAGTTTACATATCTGCGGAACCACAAAGGGTGGGGACGAGTTTGTATTTAGCCGACTTCATGTTATAACTAAGCCAAAACACATAGTTTTGTATTACCACCCTAACCACGGTCAGGTAGGTAAAGAGGTAATTTACTTAGATAGATTTGATTCCATTGAATCTGGGTTTGAATTGGAGATTCCCGAAGTGTGGCATTCATAGTATAATAAACTATGGATGAATTGCAAGAACTTTTATACGGTCTCGTTCAGAATTTGGTTATGGAAATTACGCAGGAATTAGCTGTGTCTTCAAACGTACCTGTTTCTGAGGGTGGTGTTATGCCTGTAAAAACTGGGAGACTTCGTTCGTCCTTAACAACGACTCAGGTGGGAGATGACACTATAGATATTACTTACAGTACTCCATACGCTTCTATAATACATGATGGCGGTATAGATAGTAAAGGGCGTAGGTATAAAGCTCAGAAGTATTTAGCTGCGCCGTTGGAAGAAATATTTAACGACTTACCACAGAGAATTGAGAAGTCATTTGACAATTTAGGTACAAAATTGGGAGGGGGTTTAACTGTAAAAATTGAACCCACCACACTGTTATAAGGAGATAGATTATGGATATAGAAAAGGTTAGTGAGGAACAAGAGTGGGTTTTAGCTCGCCATTCAAGGATGGTTGGTAAAGTTTTAGATCAAATTGAGTCCTCAATACCTGAGGGCAACCAATGTGAAAAGGTGAAAAAACTGGTACAAGTCCCCCTTTACGACTTCCGTAACGAGATGCTTCGGTATCTTGAAGGTAAGATAGATATAAATTCTTACAAAGACTCATAAATTCCCGCCGTTTTTCAAAAATCTTAGTATAATAATATAGAACGTTTGTTCTAACACACCTACTTAACTAGGTTATATTTGTTTATAGGGGTCGGCGGTGGCTTAGACCAACCTTTATGAAGTTTGGATATGGAATGGAAATATATGGAGGTTACACCATGGCAGATGAACTATACACTCGTCTTGAAAAGTATATGGAAGGAACGTCATTAGGTTTGACGGCCCTTGCCGAGGTACTTACAAAGATGGATTCCCGCCTTACAAAGGCTGAGTATGATGATGAAGCAACATTGTTTGCAAAAGAGCAAGAGGACGCTCGAACAAATTTAGTTAAAGATGTGGCTTCTCAGGTCGTAGCTATGCTAAAGTCAACTGACGATCTTGATAATGTTGGAGAAAGAAAAGTTAAGAATAGTGGGGCATTAAACCAAGATGGTAACGATGGCTCCACTACCGTTTCCCCTACTACCGACGCTCCTAATCAGCAAGCAACGCTTCAGGCTGAGGACGAACCCGATGAAGAGGAAGAGCCAGAGGAAAAGATGGGTAAGTATCCGATGAAGGAACAGGAAGATGACGATGATGAAGCTGTTGAAGAAGAGGCTTCTNATGACGATGACGAAGATGACGATCAAGCAGTAGAAGAATCCGTTTACAAGCAGATGAAGAAAGAAATTTCTAATCTAAAGAAACAGATTTCTAGCTTCAACACAGACCTTTCTAAGTCTGTCAAAGACGAAACCGAATCCACTCTCCGCAAGGCGGGTTGGAAGGAAGAGCGTCGCTTGGTCGCACCTACGTTGAGCTTGGGTAATGACGAGGTAGAGATAGTTAAAGCCGCCCCAACTGGTGGGGAGCTTGTCGATGAACTAGCGAATATGTCTTACTCAGAACTTAGGAAGCTTCAATACTCTGTTGAACAGGGTGATGTAACACTTTAGTCTGAGACCTTAGGAGGGCAAATAAAAATGACAGTTTCACTTGCAGAATATATTGCTCAGGCCAACCGTGGGGCAACCCAATCGGTTCTAGGCTCTGAGTACTTGTCGAAGGCGTTTACGGGGACACCGTTTACCGTCGATACCGACACAAACGTCTTTACGACCACCTTTGGTCGTAAGGTATGGCATGCACTGAATAACCAAACTAGGTTCTTCAATGCACTTCCCAGAAATGTCTGGGGTAACGTAGCTGGTTGGAGGGTACGTTCAGACCGTGGGACGGAACGCTCTAACCCGATTACAGAGACGGGATCACTCCCAACTGTGGACATCTCAGCGATTCAGACAGTATCTTCACTGCCTCGTATCGTTGGTACGACGTTCGCAGCCTCCGTCAAGGCGATGTTTACATCGCAGCTTGAGGGTGGTGTTGGTGATGTTCTCGCTCTTGAGAACGAGAACGCACAGCTAGACCACATCAAGGAAATGAACCTTGAACTTCTAGCTTCTTCAACGGCGGGCATTACGACCGCAACATCAACTACTGAAATTATTTGTACTAATGCAAATAACTTTAGGGTTGGTGACGCACTTGGTTTCTCAGATGCTGGTACTCTTGAGAATGAGACCGGTACAGCAATTACCGCTAAAAGCTCTAC
>JGI25129J35166_1000601_pt1 | contig 11912 bp, 18 predicted proteins | sample ETNvirnome_2_130_FD_35166 | JGI IMG/M metagenome (IMG submission 35166) | reverse complement strand
TAGGCCATGCATGCCACACTTTTTAAGCTAACTAAGCTTTTCTAGGTTATGTCTAGTTGGTTCTTTGTAAAACCTAGTAATGTTAACTAGTAATGGAGCCGAACTATGAAGTTCATTCAAACTGTTACTGGTCTTCATGAGCAACCATTGCATAACCGCAATTTACAAGTTGGATCTTGGGTTCAAACTGGTAAAAACGGTAAAGCACTTGCAAAAGGTGTACTCATGGGTACCATTTTAGGAAGTCCAGTGGTTGTAGAGGATTTAGGTGAACCTAGAGAAATCTTTAGGGAACGCATGAGAAGTACACGGCAACTGGTGAAACTGGCGAATCAATTATTTGATAGAGCCGTATTTGTTAACTAACTAGAGGATAATCACACATGTACAATACGCACAATCCTATGGTGCGTACGTATGCTCAACAAAATGCGAAACATCTAGAACAGGTGATAGCGTTTGTGTTCGCAAGTATCCGAGTACAGACGAGTATGTTACCACGTATGATGAAAGAATTTCGCAAACGTGGTGTCAAATCATCTTGGATTTGGGGCAACAAGAGAACAGGAATTGATTACGTGCGGAAGCATAGGCAAGACCTGTTTGATCGTATGACGAGCATTCTACGTGCTAGAAAGGTAAGTTGTGCACATGATTTAATGATGTTGTTTTTAGAAGTACCGGGATTAGGGTTACCTAAAGCCGGATTTGTGGTACAACTGGTATCGGGTAAGAGTGGGTGCATGGATGTACACAATTTCAGGAAATACTTACCTGATGTTGACGCTTCCAAAGGTACACCTAACTTATTTCAGACCAGTGGTAACTCACTGAAAACTAAAAGTATTAAAGCTAGTGCATACCTTGATTTAATAGAGTCTAATGGTGGCTCTAAGAAAATGTGGAATAATTGGTGTACTCATGTAAGTATGTTGTATCCACACCATTTTAAAACGCCAGATGATGTGTCAGCATTACACATGTGTATCTGGTAAGCGTAGAGTTGGGTGGGATCAGGCGGTACAAACTCTAATAATAAGGTAATTATGAGTCCTAAAGCAATGAGAAAGTATGTTAAGAGCAGGAAGTACAAGCCGGGTAAGTTTCGGAATGGAGTGTTCTGTTCTTGCCACCAATGTGAGTTGGGAGGTAGAGGAAAGAATTACCGTAACTTTAAATTAAATGGGTAATATGAGTGAACAAAAGAAAGGTGTTCACCATGCAATAAGATTGCGCCATTATAGTGCCTCAAAGGATGAGTATTTAGATGTTGAGGATATGGCACAAGAGCATTTGGTGAACATGCTGTATAAACTGGTGAAGGATGGAGACTACCTTGCTCAGTTCAAAGTTGAAGTGAGTGCGGGTAACGGAGAGAGTGTATCGGAACATGCAACCTTGAAATTCACGGATGGATGTGGTTTCTAGCGTTACCTGATATACTAGTATTCCTCTCAATATTTTGGGGTGGGGTACTAACTGGTGTAATAGCAGTATTCATAATATTGTTAGTTTACTGTAGTGGTGGTGGTATTATTAGAATACAGTACACAAGTAATAAAGATAACATTAAACAAGAGGATTTCTAATGTCAGTATTTTACTGTAGCGAGTGTGATATGCTGGTAGATTCTGATGAGGTTCTGTTTGTGTTTGATGATGTGACAGATCATTGGACATGTGCAAACTGTTTAGAAGCTGATCCAGACATAGATGCAGAGAAGGTACTGCACCATTTTAACTCAAGAACATCAAGGGGTTATGTTAGATGGGATGCAGTGGAAAGATCAACCTTTCATGGTGATGATGTAGATTATGGAGGGTATGCCCATAAGTATGATGAACCTTTCACAGACAGAGGTGCAACTGATGAGTAAAGAGAAAAACTTAATGAATAAAACCAGACCAGTAGAGAATCCATACGAGATATGGAAATCTCCTGATGGTACATGGGAGTGGAGAGTTCTCAAGAAGTGGCAGAAGCCATCGAAGGAGAAACACAATCCATTTGCTAGGTGGTTCTGTGCAGTTAAGTCACCACATACCTATGGATCATGGGAATATGGTGACACATATGCACGAGAAGTGCAGAGTATAGCTTGGAAAGTGGATACACCATTTTAGGAGTAACGTATGATAAACAAAATTAAACTTGATTTACACAAGCATAGACAGTATCTAGGTGAGATATTATTAGATCTAGAATACTGGAAGTTCGATTACGAAGTTAATATAGTTCACGGTACGATTGTAATTGAGATATATGGAGCATCAGATGGTGTGTCGGCATTACACATGTGTAAAACTGATGATTAAGGCTGGTGAGGAGGAGAGCGAGGGTGGGAGAAGTAATTATCACGCTTCAGTAACCAGTCTTTAACTTGGGCAAGTATGCAATGGAGAAAGCAACCAGACTGTAAATCTGGTGTCGCTAGACATAGTGGGTGCAACTCCTACCTTGCCCACCAGAACAACAGTGAGGTGTTAAGTTGTGGCATAGTTGACTGAGCTGTGTCTTGAATAAGCCTCAAGGAAAGTATGTGATGTATACATCCGGTGAGTAGGAGGTCGCTCTGAAGCCTAGCTTGTAAGAAACATACTTTCCGATTACTTTAGACAAATGGGGACAAATGAGAAAGGTTAGTGTTGATTTTGACTACGCTAGAAAATTAGCTTACGACTCAAGGCAGGGTAATACAAAAGAAGGTATTATGCTTTCTAGTTGGATACTTTCATCTATAGATCTTGCAAAGGAAAAATACGAGTTAGAAAAGAGTAATAGAAGGTTAGAGAAGGAAAATGAAAAACTCTATGGAAGGTTAAGGTTTCATGGAATATTAGAACAATATGAGTCTATATGAGGATGACAGTGGTTATTGACGTAATAATTGTACAGCCCACTTCATAAAGACTTGAGCATACGACTCGGAGGGGAAGTCTTAGACCATAACTGCTTGGTTAGTTTACGAACCTCAATAACCTAACTTTCACCTTTTCCATAAGAACTGTTGGAAGAAGTGAATTTTAAAATGTGGACATTTACGAAGTAAAAGAGAATAAGCTATGGGAAAAGGTATTCTCAACAGAGGTACTCAAGTACACAAGAGTAAACTTAAGTATAATAGATTAACTATTTCTAAGAAATTTGACTGTGAGGATGTTATGAGTGGAGGTCATTTTAAGCACACACAAAGTACACTTAAGAGACAAGCAGATCTACTTAAGGAGGAAATAAGGTTAAATAAACCTAAGTTTCCAGATGATGTGATAGAGTGGCTAGAGTACACACACTATATCATGGAGAAAACAGTCACACTAATGGATGAAGCCGATTGGCTTTTCTCAGGTGATATAACAGAGGAGTCATTCAAGAAAGGTACACAAACGTGTAGGAAGGAAATAATCACATATCAAGGGTAGATAATGGAAAATGATGATGAGTTGAAGTCAGGATTTGAGTATGGAGACTTAAAAGCTGAGTATAATTTGACTGATAAACAGATTGCAGAACTAGATCATAAAGCACAACAGATTCTAGGTAATGCAATAGTGATGATTGATGGTGCACTCAGGGATGATGAGTGTACAGCAGAAGAAAAGGTTAATAAGTCACTTATGTTTATCACTATAACAATGAATCTAATTGAGAAGAACTTTAATGAAGTACTATCTCAGAACACTCCAAAAGAGGTACTAAATTGAACCTAGCCGATGAACAAGAAAGAATTGAAAAGGAAATGAATTCTCTTGGTATTGATAGGTATTATAAGAATATTAGAAGTGCTAGAAAGGGAAGTGGAGAGTCAACCACACTTTATGGAATAACTCTAATGAAAGAAGCACTTGATTCAGTAACAGGAGGGATCAAAGAATTTCTTAGTGAAGCATTAGCGGGTGGAGTTGGTAAGTACCAGAACTCTGCTCTCACACTTGGTTTAATGGATGCTGAAGTGTGTGCATACCTAACCTTAAAGTACTCATTGGATGGAGTTTCTCAACGAAGCCCATTCACACGTGTTGCAATGAAACTAGGTAGTGCTATAGAAGATCAATTTAAGTTCGACATTTGGGATAAAGGAGAAGAATCTCGTAAAATATTCAGGCGTATCAAGAGGAAGATCACCTCTAAAACTAGTAACAGGTTGTATCGTAGGTACAACATTATTAGAACTATGAGTAGAGTTGAGGTTGTAGAGCATGATGCGTGGAGTAAGACAGAAAGACTACACTTGGGTAGTAAGTTAATTGATATACTCATTAGAACCACAGGGTTAATGGAGATTAAGACGGTTCAATTTGGAAGAAAGAAACGTGTTATATATCTCCAAGCTAACAAGGCAACCTTATATTGGATTGAGAATGTCAATAAAGAGGGAGAAGGATTACACCCATACTTCTACCCATGTGTAATACCACCTCTAGACTGGAGTTCGCCTTTTAATGGTGGTTACCATACCAAGAGAATTGACTCCATACCAATGATTAAGACTAGGAATAGAGAGTACCTAGAGGAAATGAAAAACCACTCTATGCCAATGGAATATGGTGCTATTAATACACTTCAAAGGACTAAGTGGATGGTTAATGAGCCTTTACTAGAAATGATGACAAAATGTTGGGAAACTGGAGAATCATGGGCTAATTTACCACCTAGAGAGGATTATAAAGTACTTCCATGTCCAGTACAAGGTAAGAAGAAGGATATGACACCAGAACAGTTGGACATATTCATAAAGTGGAAAAAGAAAGCAATGACTGTCCACGATCTAAATGCTAAAATGACTAGTAAACGTATTCAATTAGTTCGTACACTAGCAATGGCGAGAAAGTTTAGGCAGTACAAAGCAATTTACTTTGTGTACCAATGCGACTTTAGAGGTCGGAAATACACAGTTAATTCCTTCTTAACACCTCAAGGGCCAGATTATGCTAAATCATTATTACACTTTTCTGAAGAACTCCCTATTAATAATGAGGAACAAAGGGATTACTTTGCAGTACATGGAGCAAATTCGTTTGGTTACGACAAGGTTTCATTCAAAGATAGGGTATCATGGGCTGTAGAAAATACTGATAATATTAAGCATTCCGCTAAAAACCCACTTAACTTTAGGTGGTGGACTAAAGCAGATGAACCTTGGACATTCTTAGCTTGGTGTATGGAATGGTCTAAATTTAGTGAGGTTGGGTATGGTTTCATGTCTCGCCTTCCTGTATGTTTAGATGGGTCAAATAATGGGCTTCAACACTTCTCCGCAATGTTAAGAGATACCATAGGTGGAAAAGCTACAAATCTTACACCAGAATCTATTCCACAAGATATTTACCAACTGGTAGCGGATGTGGTACATAAAAAAGTTACAGAGGACACAAACAAAAGGTTACCATATTCAAAAGAGTGGTTATCATTCGGAATAGACCGTAAGATAACAAAAAGACCTGTTATGGTGGTACCTTATGGTGGAACACGATTCAGTTGTAGAGCATATGTAGAAGATGCTATGAATGATAAGATACTACAGAATCCCACCTTCAATCCCTTTGGTGAACATATCTATGAAGCGTCACTGTACTTAAGTAAACATGTATGGGAGGCAATAGGAGAGGTAGTAATAAAAGCTAGAGAAGCTATGTCATGGCTTCAAGATATAGGTAGGAAGATGTCAGAGAAGAACCTACCTGTTATATGGGAGACACCTTCAAATTTTGTGGTACAACAGATATACAAGAGTATGAGATCACGAAGGATAACTACTCATATTGATAATGTACTAATAAAACCATCGGTACTAGAAGAAACAGAGAATCTAGACAAGCGAAGATCAATCAATGGCGTGTCACCTAATTTTGTACATAGTATGGATGCAACCGCACTCACACTAACTATTAACAGGTGTATCAAAGAAGGTATAAAGGATTTCTCTGTAGTGCACGACTCTTATGGAGTTCATGCACATTTTGTTCCACGTATGGCAGATGCAATACGAAAGTCATTTGTGGAAATGTATTCGGAGACAGATGTACTCACTAACTTCTATGAAGAAGTAGTAGATGTGATTCCAGAACTAGAGGAACCACCTAGTCGTGGAAACCTTGATATAACAGGAGTTCTGGACTCAGAGTATTTTTTCTCTTAAATGTGGACATTCTAGGTTCAACACAAACAATAACTACACACACGAAAGGTAACAATGGCAGGAAAATATCCAGTAACTCCAAAAGGTGAGTTCAAGTGGCCTCATATTATGATAGCTGACACAACCTATAAGGCTGAAGGTCAGTTTCATATTAAGGTACTCTTAACTGGCTCTGATGCTGAAGATATGCAGGAAATTGTTGATAACGCTCATAATGAGTGGAAGGAAAGATGTCGGCAGAAGTCTGCAAAAAAATGGCAGGAGTACATGCCTTATAAGGTGTCACTTGATGAAGAGGGTATGGAGGTTGGTACTGAGTTCCACTTCAAACTCAAGGCATCAGGTACAAACTCAAAGACAGGGCAGACTTTCACACAAAGACCTGTGGTTGTAGGCCCAGATCGTACACCACTTCCGTCCACCATTAAGGTAGGTAATGGGAGTATAGGTAGAGTAGCGTATGAGATTGCACCATATGAACATGGTACTTCTCTTGGTATACAACTTAGGTTACGAATGGTTCAAGTCCTGAAGCTAGTTGAGTACATTGCAAGTGAGAGTGTTGATGATGTATTTGAAGTAGAAGAAGGGTACGAGGTAGTCGTAGATGAAGGTAACAACCAGAAGGAAGAGGGTGAAGCCTTTGAAGAAGAAGGAGAACAGTCTGGTGACTTTTAGATCTGGATTAGAGCAACGGATAGCGGACAACTTAGCAAAACGCAAATGCGAATATGAGTATGAGCCAATATCCGTTGCTTACTTCATTGAACATAAGTATAAACCTGACTTTATGCTATCCAATGGTGTCATAATTGAAGCAAAAGGATACTTCAGATACAAAGAACAGAGGATGCATAGGTCTATCAAAGAACAACACCCGGAACTAGATATACGATTTGTTTTCTCTAATGTGAACAGTCGTGTTCAAGGTTCCAGACTAACATGTGCAAGCTGGTGTAAGAAGTATAACTTCTTGTATTCAGAAGAGATTGTACCTCACGAATGGACTAAGGATGTCAAGAAGAAAAGAGACTAATCACATAGTAATCCACTCCACTCTAACAAAACCTAACTCAAACATAAACATTAGGACTATTGATGAGTGGCATCGTAAACGTGGACTACTAAAAGTTGGTTATCATTACTTTATAAAGCGTAATGGTCAGATTGAGGTAGGTCGCGGGCCAAATGACATAGGTGCACATACTAAAGATCATGATTTGGATTCAGTTAGTGTGTGTATTGCAGGTGGTTTAAACAGTAGAGGTATAGTGGCACCAGACTATTCCAACAACCAATTAGAATCTTTATTTATTCTAATAAAAACCTTAAAACATATGTACCCTAATGCGGAAGTAGTGGGTCATAGAGATTTAACTAAAACAGATTGTCCAGCATTTGATGTAAAAGAGTGGTGGCTTGTAAATAAAGATAACATGGGTCTACTAAAAAGACGGTGTGGCGGATCAGGTGTTTGGGTTGAAAACTAAAAGGGGATAATAATGGTAATTAAGAATGATACAAAAGAATTTTTAAACATTCCAGACCGTGATGAAATAAAAGAATATTATGGTTTCACTTATAAATCAAGTGATGAATGGAGAAAAATAACAACTAAAGAAACTCAGATGTCTTTTGAGGGATACTCAATACAGGACATTTTAGATAATTTCCACACGTTTTTAAATACCGTAGGATTTACTTATGTTGGTGAAATAGAAATAACAAGTAAAGACGGTGAGAAAAGTTGGAGAACTGATGGATCACACACATGAGGAAAGCGAGTTCATACAACACGAACCGTGTCCTGAGTGTGGATCACGGGATAACTTAGCACGTTATGATGACGGACATGCTTTTTGTTTCGGGTGTAATTATAGAGAAAAACCCGGAGGTGAACAAAAGGTGATAACACAAAAAGGGGATAACAGTATGGATTTTGTTGAGGGTGAAGCAACAAACCTGAGTGCACGTGGTATTTCTTTAGACACATGTAGGAAGTGGGACTACTGTATAGGTGAAGTTGCAGGACAACCAGTACAGATTGCCAATTACAAAGATTCAAGTGGACAAAGAATAGCACAGAAGATTAGGTTTCGTAACAAAGACTTCCACACCAGAGGTGATATAAAGGAAGCTGGTTTATACGGTCAGCACCTATGGTCAGGTAAAGGAAAGAAAGCTATAGTTTGTGAAGGTGAAATTGATGCATTATCCGTTTCTCANTCTCAAGGTAATAAGTGGCCTGTCTACTCCATTCCAAATGGGTCAGCAGGAGCTTCAAAAGCTATCCGTAAGAGCATAGAACTACTCAATGGATACGAAGAGGTCATCTTTTGTTTTGATAGCGATGATGCAGGTATTAAAGCATCGAGAGAATGTGCTCAAGTTTTACCACCGGGTAAAGCTAAGATAGCAAAGCTACCTTTAAAGGATGCTAATGAAATGTTAGTTAAAGGTAGAGTAAGAGAGTTGATTGACTGTATCTGGCAAGCTAAAGTTTATAGACCAGATGGTATAGTGAATGGGAAAGATTTGTGGGACATAGTAAATGCAGAAGACTCTATGTCATCTTGTGAGTATCCATATGAAGGTATAAACAAGAAGACTCTTGGTATGCGAAGGGGGGAGATAGTCACGATCACAGCAGGTGCAGGTATAGGTAAGTCACAGGTCTGTAGAGAAATGGCAAATCACATGTTGAACCAAGAGGAAACAATAGGATACATTGCACTAGAGGAATCTAACAAGAGGACAGGACTAGGATTCATGGGACTCTATCTAAACAGACCACTACATTTAGGTAATGTTGAGGTCGAGGAGAACGACTTCAAGGAAGCTTTCAATCATACCTTAAATACAGGTAGAATCTACATGTATGACCATTGGGGTTCACTAGAAGGAGATAATCTTCTGAATAAGATACGATACATGGTGACAGCATGTGGGTGTAGTTTTATAATACTGGATCACATATCTATTGTGGTATCAGGTATTGAAGAAGGTGATGAGAGGAGAACTATTGATAACCTAATGACTAAGTTACGAGGTTTAGTTGAAGAGGTAAATTGTGGGTTGGTGCTAGTGTCGCACCTGAAGAGACCTCAAGGTAACAAGGGTCATGAGGATGGAGCACAAACAAGTATGGCTCAACTTAGAGGTTCAGCTTCCATAGGACAACTATCTGATATAGTGATTGGGTGTGAGAGAGATCAGCAAGGTGAAGACCCAGATCGGACTACGGTTAGAGTGTTGAAGAATAGATGGACAGGAGAGACAGGTATAGCTTGTGAACTAGATTATAACCATAAAACAGGTAGGTTATCTGAGGTACCAGTAGATGAGACACCATTTGATGAGGAGGAAGTAGATGAGAGTTGGTCTGGTGATAGCACGAGGTTCTGATGGAATTGTTTGAAACACTACACACAGATAGTTGCTCAATATGTGGACAGAACTCACAATTTATGGATGATGGTGTTACTGGTATGTTTGGTAACATTCCAGTTACGTTCTGTCAATTATGTTTAGACTCAATGATTGCAATGGTGCAAGATTTAAGTGGGGGAGAAGATGAAGACATGTGTATTTGATATAGAAACCGATGGACTACTAGAGGAGTTTACTAGAGTACATTGTTTAGTAATCTATGATATAGAAGAAGATAGGCTATGGTCTTTTGTGGGAGAAGAAATAATAGACGGACTATTTTTGCTGAAAAATTTTGACACGATTATAGGACACAACATTTTAGGGTTTGACCTTATTGCTCTGAAATCGTTTTTCAAATGGGAGCCAGAACCTACACAAAAGATACGTGATACGTTAGTCTGGTCTAGGTTGATCTATCCAGACAGAGCAAAGAGAGACTTCAACAACCAAGCTATTGATAAAGACCAGTATGGTAGACACTCACTTAAGTCGTGGGGTCAGAGGTTGAACTTTGATAAAGGAGAGTTCACAGACTTTGAAGAGTTCAGTCTTGAGATGGTGGAGTACTGTGAGAATGATGTTCAACTTAACTATAAACTGTACTGTAAGTTACTTGAAGCAAAGTTTCCAGAGGATTCAATACAACTGGAGCATGACATACACACTATCTGCTTACGACAAACTGAAAACGGATTTCCTTTTGATGTTGAGGGGGCATCCAAGTTATACGCACAACTAGCAGAGAAGAGAGACAAGCTACAAGGTGAGTTGAGGAAAGTCTTTGGTTCTTGGATTGTTGATGAGGGTTCAAGAAAGAATGGTACTTATAACAAGGTTAAGATTGTTGACTTCAATCCTAACTCACGGAAACATATAGCTAAAAGATTAACAGAGTTAAGAGGTTGGAAGCCTAAAGAATTTACACCAACCAATGAGCCAAAGGTAGACGAGAATATACTATCTAAGCTACCCTATCCAGAAGCAAAGCTAATGGCGGAGGCNTTTGGTGTGAANAAATTAATAGCTCAANTATCAGAGGGTAAACATGCTTGGTTACATCACGAAAAGAATGGCAAGATTCACGGATCAGTTAATACAATGGGTTCAATCTCTAGTAGATGCTCTCACTCCCATCCTAATATCGGTCAGGTACCTAGTGTCAAAACACCATACGGGACAGAGTGTAGGAAATTATTCTATGCTCCACAAGGCTTCAGTCTACTTGGATGCGACATTAGTTCTCTTGAAATTAGGGTTGTGTCTCACTATCTTGCTTCTTTTGATGGTGGTCGTTATGCTAAGACTGTGGTTAGTGGTGATATTCACGAAGCTAACCGAAAAGCTGCTGACCTTCCTAGTAGAGATCAAGCTAAAACTTTTATTTATGGTTTATTGTATGGTGCCGGAGAGGCTAAGTTGGGGCAGATTGTGGGAAAAGATAAAGGAGAAGGTAGGAAACTAAAGAACAGATTCTTTAGGAAAGTACCAGCATTTAAGAAGCTAAGAGAAGAAGTATTCAGGAAGGCGGAGAAGGGATACCTATTTGGTATTGATGGAAGGAAGGTTCCAGTAAGATCAACACACTCATCACTTAATTCTTTATGTCAATCAGCAGGTGCTATTGTATGTAAGAAGTGGGTGGTTGAGTTCCACAGGTTGATGAAAGAAAGAGGATACACAGAGGACAAAGACTACCAACAAGTTGCTTTCATCCACGATGAGATACAAGTGCTTGTTCGTGAAGGACTTGAAGATGAAGTAGGAAAGATTGCAGTAGAGGCAATCACTAACTCAGGTAACCTTCTTAACTTGAGGGTACCACTAACAGGTGAGTACACATTCGGTTCTAATTGGGCTGAGACTCACTGATATTAAAGGGGATAAATGAAATTACTAATTGATGGTGACATACTAGTTTATAAAAACTGCTGTGTCTGCGAAAAAGAGGTTGATTGGGGTGATGACATATGGACTTTACATTGTGATTTCAAAGATGTTAAAGGATTAATTGATTCAGAAGTCAACCAACTTAAAGATAAGTCGGGTGTTACAGATGTTGTTATGTACTTAAGTTCACACAGTAACTTCCGAAAAGATCTCAACNTAGATTATAAAGTTAAGAGAGTGGGGTCTAGGAAACCAGTGTGCTACAAACCCGCACGTAAGTATATAAAAGAATCTTATGAAACAAAACAATCTAAATGGTTAGAAGCTGATGACCTTTTAGGTATAGACACAACTAGTAATCCAGAAGAAACATGTATAGTTTCTACTGATAAAGATTTACTAACTATTCCGGGTAATCATTGGGACTTTGAGACTGAGGTTATCTATGATATATCAA
>JGI25129J35166_1000570_pt1 | contig 12166 bp, 12 predicted proteins | sample ETNvirnome_2_130_FD_35166 | JGI IMG/M metagenome (IMG submission 35166) | reverse complement strand
AATTGAGGAATCTACGGAAAATAAACGAACAGGCTAATACCGTGGATCCTAATGCTTGGAAGCCAGAGAAGTGGGTCGTATATCACCAGAAGAAACCAAAAGCCGGTCACGAAAACCCTAAATTCGCAAATAGGACTTCATTTAATAAGAAACGTTGGCTTTGATAGGATGTGACTATAACACGGTTTGATCGAGCTTATATGAAGATGGCTACTGAATGGGGTTCCCTTTCTAGAGCCGATAGAATGAAAGTAGGGTGTCTTATAGTAAAAGGAGGTCAGATCATCTCAGACGGCTTCAACGGCACTCCTAGGGGTTTTAATAACGAATGTGAAGATAGAGAGGGGAAAACCTTTGCGCACGTCCTGCACGCTGAGAGCAACGCTGTGACGAAGCTAGCAAAAAGCACTAATTCTTCCGAAGGAGCTGTAATATATGTTACTCTTTCCCCTTGCTTTGAATGTGCTAAGCTTATTATACAATCAGAGATTTGCCGCGTGGTGTGCGGAGAAAAGTATAGGATTACTGATGGACTCGATCTTCTACGACAAGCAGGTGTTGTTGTAGAGTTTATTGACTAAAAATTAGTTTTTACTATAAGACTCACCAGGCATTCTTCCGCCATGAGTAGTTGCAATATCTAACTGTCTCGCCTTCCCAGAACCACGAAATCTTCTTCTCAGCTTCCGGTTCGTAGGTTTGTTCTCTCTTGCAGCATCTTCCAATTCCTTTTGAGCCTTCTTCTTGTTCTTGGTTTCTTCATTCTGAAGCTCACCTTCGTGTTTCATATGATCATGCTGTGAGTCCTCCGAGCCCCTTTTAAGAGCTAGTAAGCGCTTAGTAGCCGCTTTAGCGTTTTGTCGCGCAAGCCTCACTTCTAGACGTTTTTTCTCTAATTCTGCTTGTGCAGCTTTTGATTCACTATCAGCAGTGTCGAATGAGTCTTCAAAAACGCGACGACTATAATCTTCGTTTACCATAGTCTCTGGACTAATCTGATAGGGATTGTGTATAAAGTTATTCATTTTCTTTTCCTTAAGGGGAGGTCCTTCGTGTTTTTTGTTGTTCATTCGCAGTTCTCCTGCTCTGCGACGTAGGTCTGGAGTAGAGGGTCTTAATTGTGTCCTCTGTGTAAATGCTCTACTTCTATCAGGATTCATTTTGCCGAATCTACCTTCTCTGCGGGCGACGTCTCGGTTTTGAGTTCCTTCGAAGCCTCCTTTTCTTGCCACATCCCGCCTCTGAGTACCTGTGAATCCACTTCTACGGGATACATCTTTTCCGATTGTAGTTCCTTGTTGTGCTCCAAANGAGCGTAACCTATCCGCCTGACCTCCAAATCTTTTTGCTGCTTGCTCTTTGACATGCATAAAGTGACGAGCAACAGAGGGAGATGGCCCTTTTCCTTTTTTGGGTTTCCATCCGTGTGCTACTGCTCTCATGAATTTTGCTTGTTTTTCGGTTTTAGCGGGCATTTGGTGTTCGAGGCATGTTTGTGGGAGGGCTAATAAGAGAGCGGTTAGTATCACTTTTTGAGGTTTTTCCACATGGCAGCTGCTGCGACTTTTTCGCCAGCTTTAGCGCTTCCATATTTTTTGGTAGCTTTGGCAGCTACTTTCCCAAAGTTTTTCCCCTTCTTCCCGATATCTTTCCTGGCTTTAGCTTTTTTTACCGTGGCTTTCTTCTTCTTTTTTGAAAGACCAGTACTAGGCGCTTTAGCCTCATTCAATTGTTTTTTAAGAGCGGCGACGATAGTAGTTATAGCTTCTTCAAGTCTGTCAATTCTTTCTTGAAGAGGGTTTTCGTGGAGACTAGTTTCAGGGGTTGTAACCATTTGGGAATCAGACAGTGTCTTTGGCATAGACCACCTGTTCGCAATGTCAGACGGAAGTCCTATGTTCGCAGCCGGAGAGGTACCCGGATCTTTTACGGCTTCGTGGCTAAATGTGTCATTATGAGGCCCTGCGTTGGAAGCGGCTGCAGCATTTTCTTGATTACCTGTAACTTTTGGCTCTTGTGCGTTACCCGCTGCCGGAGCAGCTGTGAACTTGCCTTGAGTAGCAGATGCCAATTCTCTGGACTGTTTTTCGTTTTCCGCAGGGTTAAACCCTAGGTTACTTTGCTTACCGTAACCTTTAAAAAGATTTTCGTTAAGATTTGTGACAAATTCGTGAGATACTTCTTTCATAATGGAATATTTCCTATTTTATATACACAAGAAATAAGGTTTTAGCATTAGATATTTATAACAATGCTCGGAAAAGAAGAATTAAAACATTTCGGACAGGACAAAATCATTGGTTTATTTGGAGACAAGAGGTTTCCTTTTAAAACGGGGCCCAAGTGTGCAACAGCAAGAAGAGAAGGACTATCGCATGTAAAGAGTCTCTTGTTGCAGATGAACCCTAAAAAAGTGTATCTTATACCTCATAGAGGATTTGATGAGCTTGCCATCCCTCTTCTCTCTTTTCTGGAAATACCTTACGTCATTGTTAACCCTTATAAAGGTTATTTTGACAAGATTGAGTCCTCAAGCAAGGTTAGACTTTTAGTGGCCTTGGAAAACAGCAAAGCTGTGATAACCATCGGAGAGCGCCCTAAGAGTGCACTAGAGCACGAAAAAAGTTATGAAGAGGCTATAGATTTTATCTATAATGTGTCAGACGTCATTGTGTGTGTTACTGCAGGAAATGTTAATAAACCGTTGAAACACATACAAGAAAATTACCAAAAGGAAGACAAAGTTATAATTTTAAACTTTATAGATGAGAATAGTGATTAAGAAACAGCCAGAGGAAGATGATCGCTAAAAGCAACGGCGAAGGCTTTTCTATTTTCGTGCCATGAATCTCGTCCAGCAAGCTCTCCAATGGATTCGTGTACAAGTTGAATTGGGACAGTATAGTTTTTCTTTCCTTTCACCGTAGTTTGAGCTGTGTAATAAATGTCATAAAAATCCCACATCCCATTGAATACTTCGGGTTTTTTCAGATTTATAGAGTATAGTGTAGATCCTTTAGCGCATAAAAATAAGCCATCAAGAACTGCTACTCTGCCGTAGGGACCGTACCAGTTTCCAAACATTTTTTCTGTTTTCTTTCCATGAAGTACAAAACCAGATAGAGGGTTCAGGTATTCAGTTTTCTTATTTAAGTCTTCCCACCACACGCAAGAATTCTTTAAAAGCTTAGTTCCGGCTACTCCCACAAACCCAGTGTCAGGTTTTTCTAGTTTTTCGTCGATAAAATAATTGAAGTCTTTTGGATTTGTTAAAATTTCTATATCATCATGACAGAAGATTACGTAGTCTTCCGCGTTTATCTTAAAAGATTCCATCCCCGTGCGGAATGCTTCAAATATTGAAGAATACTTACTAAGTACCACAACTTCCCAACCAGCTGATTTAAGGAAAGAATAGATAGGTTCTGGCTGTGTAATTTCTCTGGTAGGAATAAATGCAACTTTTTTCATTTTCTATATACTTTACAGGGCTATAATTAATTATTCATGGATTTAACAAGAGAGAAGATTACCGAAGAGATACAGAAGTGTTCTATGGATCCAGTCTATTTCATCAGAAATTATATTAACATTGAGCATCCTATTAAAGGTATAGTTCCCTTTGATTTGTACAGATTTCAGGAAAGAATTGTAAGGGAAGTCTTAGATAACAGGTTTAACATAATTAGAAAATTTAGGCAGGCGGGAATTACAACGATTTGTGCTGCATATTCTCTATGGTCTATAATATTTAAAAATAACCATCATGTCATGGTGGTTTCAATTGGAGACAGAGAATCTACGGCATTTTTGAGGAGAGTTGTCATGATGTATGATGACCTTCCAAAATGGTTAGCGCCTGCAATAAAGGAAAAAAACAAACACTCTCTACACCTCAGCACGGATAGTAGGGTGAGGTCTCAACCTGCTGGAGCTGGTCGTGGCGAATCTGTATCCCATTTGATGGTAGATGAGGCTGCATTTATTGACAAAATGAGAGAATTTTGGGCAGCGATCTACCCTACAATCTCTACTGGTGGAAAGGCAACGTTGATTTCTACTGTAAATGGAATGTCCAATTTGTACTATGAAATATACAAAGACGCCGACCTAAAGAAAAACTCTTTTAATGTTATTGACCTGAACTGGAGAGAGCACCCGGAGTATACAAAAGAATGGTCCGAAGAGCATCGTCCAATTATAGGTGAGCGCATGTGGCTACAAGAGTACGAATGCGAATTCCTAGGAACTGGAGATACATTTATTGACCGGCACACACTTGCTAGGCTTAACGAAAATATTCAAGAGGAGTATAGGTTATCCTATTCTAATCGTATGAGAGTGTTTAAAGACCCGGATCCATACTATACCTATGTCATTGGAGTTGACGCTTCTTATGGNAGAGACAGGGATCACTCGGCTTTCCACATAATAAACACGTATACAGGGGAACAGGTCGCCGAGTTCTATTCTAACAGGACGCCTCTTAGCGATTTTGCTAAGATAGTTGCCGCAGAAGGAAACAGATACAACACTGCTCACGTGGTAGTTGAGAGAAACGGTCTAGGAATACCCCTCATACAAGAGTTATTTGATGATTTAGAATATGAAAACCTTTGGATGGATGAAAAAGGAGAATTTGGTATTCAAATTACCCAGAAAGTGAGAGAAGGGGTTTTGGCATCTTTAGAAGAGTTCCTAAGATCTTCTAAAATTAGGATTAATTCAGAGAGGACGGTAGGCGAGCTTTTAACTTTCATCATAACAGAAAATGGAAAGGTTGAAGCTGATGAAGGGTACAACGATGATTTGGTTATGAGTTTAGCGTTAGCTTGCTATTGCTCTGACGAGATCGTAAACAATTCTCCGGTAATTGATATCGACCATAAAAAATATGGAAACAAAGAACAAGAACTTCAAGAGAAATTCAAAGTTCCTATTCATATTACAAAGAACGGAGATAAATATAAAGAGGACATCTCGTGGGTGATAAAATAGAAGACAATATAAATGAATCCTATACTGATTTCTCCAATCCAAGGGGAAACGTAGCAGGACAACCGATATCTCGCTTATCAGCGTGGTTTAACAAATTCTTTGGTACTCCAAGAGGAAGACCAACTGAGAAAGGAGGCAGACTAGCTGGTGACACCTTAAAGACTGATGATACCTTTGGTGGTGTCCCAGGATTTGGGGTTTCTAGAGGGGTCGCAAAAATACCTGCTGTCGAGTACGACAGAAAGCGCAGATATAAGGAATATGAGAAGATGGATGATTATCCTGAAATCGGCGCAGCTCTTGATATTTATTCAGATGACTCAACCCAAAAAAACATTACGGGTAAGATATTTGAAATAGAAAGTGATAATACTACCGTAAAAGCTGAAGTCGAAAGGTTTTTTGAGCATATTCGAATGCGTGAGTTTATTTGGGATGTCGTACGGAATGTATGCAAATATGGAGATTGTTTTATTGAAAATATTATAGACTTGAACAACTCTAAAGCTGGTATCCAACGAGTTAAAGTTTTAAATCCCAATTTCATCTTTAGAATTGAGAACAAGTACGGGTATTTGAAGGAATTTTTACAGGAGGTTCCGGATTCTAATGCGTCCTTTGACTCTGCGCAGCTAGAAGGGGGTGGAGGTACTGGCAAGTTTATGAAGCTTAGTAAGGAGCAAATTGTACATTTCCGCATTCACACGTCTGACCCAAATTTTTACCCCTACGGTAAATCCATCCTCCAGCCCGGCATTCGGGCGTGGAAATCATTGGTGATTATGGAAGATGCTATGCTAATCTATAGATTGGCTAGAGCTCCTGAAAGACGAGTTTTTTACGTCGATATTGGAAATATGCCTACTTCCAAGGCTGAAACTTATATGGAAAGGCTTAAGGCGAAGTTCAGAAAGGAAAAGTTCTGGGATAGCACTACAGGGACAATTAATGAAAGATATAATCCAATGGCTCCAGAAGAGGATTTCTTTGTTCCCACCCGCACCAATAGTAATACAAAGATTGAAACTTTGCCAGGAGCACAAAACCTCGGAGAAACTGACGACGTTAAGTACTTTAGAGATAAGCTATTAGCTGCGCTTAAGGTGCCCAAAGATTATATTGTAGAAAAGGATAACACCCCAGAAAGGAAAGCTAACCTATCTCAACTCGATGTCAAATTCGCAAGAGCAGTAACTAGAATCCAACGAGAGATAGAAATTGGGTTGAATAACCTCGTTAGAAGACATCTAAAGTTGAAGAATTTCCCAGAGCATGTAATTAAGGAAATAGAGGTAGCACTTTGTTCCCCTTCTGACATGTTTGAAAAGAGACGCTTGGAGCTTGATGAACAAAAAACAAGAGTTGTACAAGCTGTTAAAGGTTTGCAATTATTCTCTGATGACCATCTGTACAAAACTTATTACCAAATGGGCGAAAGCGAAATTGAAAATATGAAGTCTGAGGTCAAGGAAATGTTAGACGCTGAACAAGAGATGATGCAACAGGACCCAGGAGCCATAGGAGCGGCTCCTATGCAAGGAGGACCTCCTATGGGACCACCAACACCGGAAGAAGAANNTGCGCCTCCTGGAGCTGCGGAAGCNGCAGGAGACGAGACTATAGAGGCTGAGGCACCTAATGCCCAAGCCAAGGTATAATGAAACTTTTGTAAAAGAAAACAAACACACTAGAGTATATAAAATAGGATTATCGTTATGTTATTAGAGAAACGAAATAGGGATCTTACGAACTTACACAAAGCTGCTGATTATCTCAGCAGGTCTTTGCGAGAAAATCTTAGAATTTTTTCTGTCGATTCTGCCAACAAATCTGTGCAGTTTATCTCCGAAAAAAATTCAATGGTTTCATGTAATTACGAAGTTAAAGACGCAAAGCTTTTATTGACTAATTTTGATATACAATCTGTAGAGGATTTTGTGTCCCCTGAAAGGGTGGAAGAAACTATATCTAATTCAATAGACTCTTTTNTCGGTTCTTTGAGAGAAGACCGGTACGACAAAGCAGACGTCTCTTTTGACGACTTAATTGCTCTNTTTGAGGACCGTAATACCACTAAAGGGTTGAAAACGAAAATTGAAAAATTTGTTGACCCTATGATCGGGAAGACGGAAATTGTTGAGTCTAAAGAGTTTAAGAAACTAGAGGAAATCAAACCTTTAGTTGTCAACTTTTTGAGAGAGAATCAGAAACTGATTATGGAGAATTCTGATATGCTCAACAGTGCAAAAATAAGTAACGCAATAAATAAGGCTTTTTCCCTTGAAAGGAGTTCTTATAAAACCCTAAACGAAACTGATCGTTTCATTGTGGATTTGTGTGATGGGCAATCTCTGTATGAGATGGTTTGCCATCAGGAACTTATTAGCCAGGAGTTGTTGGAAGCTAAAAAATCTTTCTCTAATGTTTGGATTTCCAACAGCAAAGTACAAAATCTTGCATCTATGATATACGCAAAGAAAGATGCTATTATAGAATCTCTCGCTGAAGTGATCGAAGATGTCCCATACTTTGCATTTGCCCCTAAGAATGAGATTCAGGAGATTCTGACCTCAATTTATGAGATTAACTCTAATGATATCATCTCTAAGAAGGACGTAAGAGAATANACAAAAACACTATTCGAAGGNAAAAAACCTGCGAAAGAAGCAATCACCAACGCATTGAACGAAACTTATGGTATTAACGTTACCAATCTTAAGTTCGTCCCAACTTTCAGCAATCTCGCTAAGACGCAGTCTGTATTCTTTGAAGTACTTTCTCTTTTGAGCAAGGATGAAGGTGTTGTCCATGACGTGTCTAAGGACTTTTCACGGGTAATCTCAAAAAAGGGTGGCGTAGAAACTTTGGAAGTTAATGACTACATTCACAGTTGTCTCGCCGAAAGTGGTATTGACCTTGTAAAGGAAAGCCTTTTGATGAATTACATCAATGTGCCTCAACTGACAAAAGACCTCGCAGCACTAAAAACCCTCCTAGGTGGGGGTGACGCTGGTGTTGACGTTGCGGGAACCGAGATGGATTACGACGGAGAGCCTTCCCCCCTAGAGGTAGAAGGTGAAGAAGACATCGAGGGAGAGGGAGAAGGGATGGATGGCCCCGACGAGGAGTTTCCAGTAACTGACAAAGACGCCCAGGCTGGTCCTGGAGAAGAATCTGAGGTAGAAGTTGACGACGAAGAACCCTTTGAGGGAGAAAACGGTGAAGATCAACCAGGGGAGGAGTTTGGTAACGGGGAAGCCCAGCCGGAAGAGAAGTTCGGTAACGGCGGAGAAGAAGCTCCAGTAGGCGATGATTCTACCGAAGCAGGTGGAACTGGCTCAGAAGAGCGACACGCTGACGCTGCCAAGTTAGTCTCAGACTTAGAAGCTCTAGTCAAAGGAATGGGCGTCAACAGTGAAGAAGACGTCGAAGACGAAGAACAGTACGGGGCTTAGTCTAAAATATAACCTTGCTTGACCCACCGGAGAAGGTATCCCTGGTGTCGGTCCTTCATTCCAAGTAGCTCAANTAACACTGTCTCGAGCTCTTTGACTGAGTCCTCGGTTATGGAGTCTTTACTTTGGAGATTGGTTAGTCGGGAAACGATAATTTTTAAAGCTTCCTTGTCAGTGTCGGATAGACTGTTTATCTTCTTTTCTTTATTTTTCTTTGTTTCCATGGATCGTTACGTCAAAGTTTAGGGATTTGTAGGCTTTTATTCTGGATACTGAATGCTTATCCAGGTAAGGGGCTTTATCCAAGAAATCATAAATATAGACTTGATCTTTTTTACCATGCTTTCTCAGTGTTCTTCCCAGTGCTTGTATAGTAGCTATTTCACTCTTCAACCCTCTCGCGTTGATTAAGTGAGTTAACTCTGGTATATCTACACCGGTCTGAAATATAATAGTCCCTATAATGAAAGAAGGTCCTTCCTCTTTTATAAACTTTTCTAATATTTCTTCTCTTTCGAGGAGGCCATCCTTTCCCTCTAGCTTGTATGCATTTGGAATAAGACTCTGTAGAATTTTTGCGTGTTCTAGATTTTTGGTGAGTACAAGGACCTTAGCCCCCTTCGAAGAAATATTTTTACATATTTTTGCGACAAAATCGTTTCTCCTCGTGTTCTTTATAATATAGGACTCATATATCTCTGAGTAAGACATGCCTCTATATTTCTCTGAATCTTCATCATCTGGTAACGTTATTACTTCAATGGAAGGTGGGGTTAAATACCCTTCAGTTACTAGATCCTCAGCCGTAACAAACTCTATTTGCTTTCCAAGGAAAGACCCTAAAGATAGTTTGGAAAACTTATCAGTGGGGGGAGTTGCGGACATTCCTATTCGTATACAAGCATTAGGAAATGATTTTAATACTTTTGAAGCTACCTTTCCTTTGGAAAATTCATGTATTTCATCAAAAACTATGAATTCTGAAGATGTTAAATGTGAGTCGATAACCTTGTCGATTGATTGAATCGTGCACAGAGTGATGGGTTTTATGTCTACTCCATCCCCAAAAGCTACTCCACACTCTATTCCGTGTTCCGTTAAAAACTTATAAGTCTGGTATAGGAGCTGTTTCTTGTTGAAGAATATAAGTCCGGTGTACCCTCGTAAAGCATTCAGTATAGATGCTAGTATTATTGTTTTACCTGACCCAGTAGGCGCTTTTATAACACAAGATTTTAAATTTAAAGCCTGCTTTATTAGCAATTTCTGATAATCCCTAAGGTCTATCCCTTCTACACAAGAAGAATCATAAACTACCTCTGTCCTCTTATCGCGTACAGAGTATTCTAACCCTAGATACTCCAGATCCTCAGTTATAGCGGGGAGTAGCCCTGTTCCAAACTTTCCAGTCTTAGCATTAAAAAACTTTTTGAAACCGTCCCAGTGCCCTCTCCTGTATGAGGATGTAAATTCATATCCAGGAGATCTAGCCCTATATTTTTTTTCTAAGGCTTTTTTTAGTTTTAAATCGTTTGTTTTTAAAACTGAATAAATATTTGAAACAAATAGTTCCATAATTTGTTGATTAGTACTATTATAGTTACAAACTTAACTTTTTGTCATGTCAGAACCCGAAAAATCCATTATAGACCTAGCTAGAGGGCCTGGGGCCCAAAAAGAGAGTGCTCCAGAAGTAGCTCCCCGACCTCAAATGAGAAGAGATGAGGCTACTGAAGCTTCCAACATCAAGGACGCTATTTCTCAACTACTAAAAAAGGTTGAAAGCAAAAAGGGATGGGTATCTATAACTCTGCCGTCTAGAGGTGTATTTAATGAAGGTATTAAAGAGGTGAAGATAAGACCTTTCACCTATGAAGATGAAAGAATTTTGAGATCCGTGACACGTGTAAATGAAGGGATTAAAGCGGTTAGTACTCTCATGGAGAGATGTATAGAAGGAATTTCGTACAGTGATCTTTCCCTGTACGACAAACATTACCTACTTTTTAAACTTAGAGAAATTTCATATGGTAATGAATATCCAGTCGGGATTGAATGTCAGCATTGCGGAGAAGAGAACTCTCTTGCAATTGAGTTAGACCAACTTAAAGTGGATTACGCGAATGAAGGTATGGAATACCCTACTCCTGTAGTTTTGCCTGACTCCGAAGTAACTGCTTACATCAACTGTCCTAGGGCTAAGGATGAGGGACTTCTTAATAATCCTGCAGCGCTTACTGATAGTTTGTGGAAGTTTATAGAAAGGATAGAATCCCACTCTGATAGAGGAATTATTCAGGGATTTTTAACGAAAACTACGGCTAAGGATATTGCTGTAGTAAGACAGTCAATCTTTTCTAGAAAAATAGGATTGCAAACAGACGTCAGATTTATATGCAAACATTGCAACGCTGACGAAGTTATGAACCTTCCTATTAATGAAAATTTTTTTTCAGTGAGCTAGAAGAGCGTCACAAAGCTGACGCAGGGGACCACGAAGCATACCTTCTAGCTCATAGATGCGGCTTCACTTTCCATGACGTCCTTTCCATGACTTTGATCGAAAGAAAGAAATTTATTGAGATGAGGGTGGAGGAGTCCCAGAAGGAAGAAGAAGCCATGAAAAGCTCCAAGAAGTAGAGTATATAAGATGAGTTAATATGGCACTCCTAAATGATATTACTGTAATTCCTAGATGGGAAAGACCGTCCCCTACGGATGAGGTCTACCTAGAAATGTTCTATATGAAAGGGGGTACCCTTTCTGATGTCTACGCTTTAAGTAGTGTATACGTGTTTAAAGATACCGACAACGGAAACTCAGCAGTTTGGCTTGGTACTGGCGCTGGATGGCCTGTAGGAAGAAATGGGTTGGTCGCGTCAAGTTATTATACCCATGGTCCTCAGATGGTCTTTAACAATATCCTGTTCAATTCGGATAGCGGAGCTATGGAGAAATCCCATATCACTAACCCAGATGATGACCAGTTTTTAGTTACTAATTTTAAAGCTGCGGACCCTGACTCGTGGCAAAACACAAATAGTGCTAGTGGAATATTTAGAATAGGGGCTGGGCATTATGGAGTAGTTCTTAGACCTGGCGTTGAGTATCAAAACTGGGATAATATCGAGGGCACAAATAGCAGTCTAGGGTTTTCTGCCAATACTGCAAGTTCTGTAACCTCATATTTCGATATTTGGACTGTACAGGACACAGCAGACTCAAAACCTAGAACTATTATCCACTCCTTTACTCTTGAAGGTGCGGGTCATTCGAACGTGGTAACGCTGACGGAGCCCTTAATGGTAAACACCAGGCAAAGTCTTGCGCAAAAATACATTAACCGGGGGAGCTTAGAAAAACTTCAGATTAAGACCGACTATGTCGTTGTAAACCGGAATGTAGGGCAAGACGTAAAAAACATCTTCAAAGACGGAATCCTTGAAAACGCGGCAATACGAATTATAAAAGTGTCTGACCAAACCAGCACAGGACTCCCATTCCAGCTAATCAAGGATTGGTCAGAAACTAAGCCTGCAATCCAAACAGATTCCGCCGACACCATTATGTACAACTGGGAAACTTCAGGATTACAAACTGGAACTTACCAAGTTCAAGCAAGTAGCACAGTACTAGATGGGAGAGTTATGAGTGACCAATTCCACGTAGTCTTGAGGTAATTTGGTATTTATAATCTAACTTCTGTACGTTCT
>JGI25129J35166_1000567_pt1 | contig 12187 bp, 15 predicted proteins | sample ETNvirnome_2_130_FD_35166 | JGI IMG/M metagenome (IMG submission 35166) | reverse complement strand
TAGTTGTTCTCACACCCATACTCATCAACCCCAGAGGTGCCTTCAGGAGGAACTCCCCAATCAAACCCACGATTAGCAGCAATACCTCTTAGNGCAGCATACTGGAACATTTGATTACCAAGTCTTCCTGACTTACCAAGCTTATTAAATGTAAGCATTCTTCATCTCCTCAAATACTTTTGCTATCCCTTCATGTAAACCAGTCTTTGGAGACCACCAATCCAAAATATAACTATCTGCTTCATTCCTCTTATCCATCTGCACACTATCTTTCGCAAGTCCTGGAGTAATCTTAATGTCATAGTACTTTGGATCTAAATCCGNACCAAGTAAATTAAATTGTCCTTGGATCNTATCAGCAACATACTTAATAGAATGTGAATTGAAAGAAGTAACATGTAAAGGATCTGTTGGTTTAAAGTCTGAGTAACATTCCATTATTGTTTCTAATGCTTCACAACAATCCTCTGCATATAAGAACTGCCTCTCCTCAGTCCCATCAGTTAACATCTCAAACTTACCTTCTTCAAATCCTCTACGGATAAAATCAGTAATCACATGGGACTTTTCAGCATCATGTTCTATCCCATATACATTCCAAAACTTAACAGTTAATCCTTTAAGTGTTTGGGTATAAAGTTCCCCAACTCTCTTAAGAGTTCCATATGGAGAATGACTCATATTACTCATTTGTGATGATGCGAATACAAATGGTACTTTATACTTCTCCAAAAGACCAAAAACATTAACCATCAACCTTGCATTATTATTAACAAAATCAAAAGTGTGTTGATACTTCTTCAAATACCTAGAACCACCCACATCAAATGCAAGGAAAAATACAAAGTCACTAGTCATAATCGTCCGATGCAATTCAGGATTAGGAATAGTTCTCATATCCTGATCCTCACCATTCGTAATATCAAACTCACGAACTTCATACTCTTCATTCTTACGAAGATACTCTGTTAAGTATGCTCCTATCTGTCCTCCCGATCCAAGAATAGTAATTCTCTTATTTTTCATTCTACAATAACCTCATACAAATTAGCGCAACCATCGGGATGAATCCAATTNCTNATGCAACAATAAATCTTTCCATCCTCTTCATAAATTGAGAGAGGATCTTCTACTACATTCTTACCAGTTTCAATATCTTCTCCCATTACAGAAGTTTTAAAGTCTTTAGATAGAGTGTAGAGAAATGGAGTGTGCCTTTCATAGTTATGTGTTCTATGACCCAACCCAATATACATATCAAGTTTCTCATGGAAGATCAGAGGGCTTCCACCTCTGCTTGATGAAATAGGAAGACCTCTCTCAATATTTTCAAATGGAGTCACCCAAGTACATTCACCAGTCTCTACATTACAATGAAGAATATTAATCTCTGGATCAATAGTCAAAAGAATATAAAGTTCACCATCCTTTTGCATGGTCATCCAGTTTTTACCAAGAACACGCAAATGTGATGGAGGAACATTCTCAATATAGAGATCAATTACTTTCTCATCAACCAAATCAACTAACTTATATCTCAAGATTTCCTGATGATTAGGATCCCAGGTTAAAGAATATGCCTTTCCATTAAAGACAAAAGTCCTAGGGTCTTCACCTTTAGTAATTTCTTTCCTATAAGTTAGATTAAACTCATCATCATAATGAATGATATGTAGAACATCATCTAGATTTGCTCTTCCATTTCTACAGGTTCCTATATATCCCTTCCTACCAGGAACACGTACCAGACTTGGATAAAATCCATTCTGATACGTGCCGTCTGGACCCAGATTCCAATAGTGAAAATCTTTAATATGATTAAGAGTTGCTGTTAACATATCAACGCAAATAATTTTCCCAAATAAAATCTTCTAACACTTCCATTTTCTTTGCTCGTTCCAAGTTATCCTCAATTGCACTCATTTTATTATAATAAATCTCCTCNGAAATGTCAAACTCTTCACTCAATAAAATCACCCCATCCATATTAAAATGTTTTCCAATATCAGGAGCACCAAGATACACAGGAATGGTTCCCGTAGCAAAACAATCTAACAATTTCTCTGTAAAGTAAGTAGAATATTGTCCATTCTCAATCGCAACTGAGAACATATAATCACAAAGACCTTCTTCCTTTAAATCAATCTCATTAAATCCCCTACCATAAAGGTCAACTTGATCTCCAATCCTTTCTACCCAATCTAANCGAAGTTTATGTCCTTCACACATAGCTTTATTGGATGAAATCATAGAAATCATTTTTGATTTCTCATAAATCTTCGGATCTTTAATCCAAAATCCTTGAGCTGGGCACCACTTATACTTATCACCCAAAGAAAGAAGTCTCTGATCATGAGTGAAGATACTTTCATAAGTATCCTCAACCATTTCTTGATTAAGAATGATACTTTCTACAAGTCCCTGCTTAATATATTTTGACTCAAGAAGCCACAAATACTTAGGACCCTTTCGCTTATCATTTATACCATCATTAATAGTATTATCAATATAGAATGTAGCATCTCCACCATCAGAAACCCATTCAATATACTTAGATTCTTTTCCATGAACAGAATATCCCTTATTTCCATCAGTAAGATGGGTAAAGGTATTGCCAACTAAATTATACTTTACTCTATTCATATCAATCTATCCGGTAATAAAAATCAGAATGTGCAAACAAAGCATTTAAACCATCATTCATCACATGAACATACTCTGATGGTAATACATTTTGTATGTTTTCCAAAGGAGTTGTATAAATTTCAATAAACATTAGATGTGGTCTATGTTTAGAAAAATCTATTCCATTTATAATATCAATCTCAGCACCCTCAGCATCAATTAACATAAAATCTATATCTTTAGGAGCACCATTCTGTTCCAAAATAACAGAAGTATTTTCACACGAAACTTTTCTTCCTTGATAGTTATATGGTTGAATCTCATCCGTTTCAGAAACAGAATCATCAGTCTCCCTTAAACTTTCATACTGAAAAAGTTCACACATCTTCTTCCTATCNGAAGCTCCACATCTAACAAATTTAATTTTGTTAAAATGTTCTTCTGATAATGTCTTCCTGAAAAGAGGTTCTAATTCATTATCAATAAATTCTCTCAAAGGATCAATATAAATTCCAGTCCAACCTTGCTGTATAAGTTCAACAGTATGATTATCTCCTTGAATAATTTTACCACTATCCCAGTCAACATCCCAATCTAAAATTCGATCACTATTACTACTGTTAATATATCCAGCGGGACCAGACCCAGTAGAACTATGAAATCCCATTTTTGTCCAATCAAGAACTTCACCAACCCCAATCTCTACAAGAAATCCATCGGTCTTATCTTCAAAACATTTTTCGTAAATATCAACAATCCAAGGAGACTGTCCCTTCCTCATCCTATCTGAAAACTTTAACATAATCTAGTATTTCCGTAATGAATAACAGTACATCCAGGAATATCTGGACACTTCCTCCAAGGATCTATAATAACAGATCCTTCTGGGAAAAGAGAAAGACCTTGCTTTTCTGGATCAGGATCTAAACATCCCATGAAAGTTGTTTCTGGGTCATGTGCCAATAAGTATGCAGCAGCACCAAGAGTATCGGGTGGTTTATCTCCAGTATAATCATCATAATAATAAACGGGTATACCAAATACCTTCTCAACAAAATGACCCACAAGAAGACTATATGATCCTGCCTCATAAGGAACATGTGGTTTATATGCTTTACCAACAATAACCACAGCATGTAATCCAGTTCTTACTAACTTCTCTGCAAGGTTCATTGCCTGAACCTCCCGTGCTTCCATAATAGCATCAAAGAGATCATAACCCAATCCTAAGTTCTCTCCCATCCAACGCAGTGCAATATTATCTCTTGGATGACAAGCACCACCATCACCCATACCAGCAGTCATATAACCAGGACCCATAATCCTTCGATCAGATTGCTTCAATGCATCTGTGACTACATCAACATTAATATTACCTTGCTTCTCTGCTACATCCTGAATCATATTAACCAAACTCAACTTAGCAGATATAAATGTGTTATAGAAAATCTTAATGCATTCACATTCATCCCATGTACCCACAACATAACGTGGATCATTATTCATCATAGGTTGATAAAACTCAATCAACTCTTTTGCATCACCAGTCTCAGAACCATCCTCAGTACCAATCATAAGCATCTCAGGATTAACAAAGTCCCATGCCACAGTACCCATAGCAATTAGATATGGATTATAAATGAACCGTGCATTAGTTATAAGTGGTTCCAACTCCCTTCTAGTAGTACCTGGAAGGACTGTAGAGATCAATACAACTAACTGCTTTCTTGTAACCCATTGATTTACATCTTTTAAAATATCTTTAACAATCGTATAATCAAAATCTTTATTAGGAAGATGAGCAGTGGGTTCTCTACCATCATACTTAGGATCATGAGGAGTAGGTGCAGCAATAAAAATTATATCACCATACTCTACTGCTTCTTTAATAGAATTAACCATAGGAAAATTCTTTGGTTCTCTAGGTGCTACATCATATCCAACAAGAGAATAAGTCTCTGCCATAACTTCAGCACATGCTTGTCCCAACTTACCGACACCAATCATAGAGACTTTTGTCATGATTATTCTCCCCCCAATTTAAATGTAGGAATAGGTTTCATTTTATGACTATTCATTCTATTAAACTTCTCTAAAATTTCAAGTGCTGGACCAGTTCCATACTCCATTGCTTCTTCTAAGTTAGAATAAGATGTACCAATTTGATCTTCATCAGTTCTTGAATCATCCCACAAACCATCTGTAGGAGGTGCATTAATAATACGTTCGTTTATATTAAGATGCTTTCCAAGTTCCCATACTTCTGTCTTATATAAATCAGCAATAGGAGCAATATCAACTCCCCCATCACCGTATTTAGTAAAGAATCCTATACCATAATCTTCTACCTTATTACCAGTCCCAATAACAATACCACCCACTGTTTGAGCGACTTGATATAATGTAGACATCCTCAAACGAGCACGACTATTAGCAAGAGCAAGTTTATCATTACCATAATTTCTCAGTGTTGTTTGAAAAGTATCAAAAAGATTAGACAAATCAAATTTCTCTGTCTTTACTTCCCAATAAGTATCACCCAACCAACTCAAATGAATATCTGATAGGTTTTCTTGCTCCTCCTTTTGGTGAAGAGGCATTCCAATACAATATGTAATAAGACCAGTCTCAGCAGCAAGAGTAGAAGCAACAGCAGAATCTATTCCACCAGATACTCCTACTACAAGAGACTTAATACCATTACTCTCAGCATAGTCTTTAATCCAATTGACTATTCTATTTTTTAATACCTCATAGTCCTCAATTCTATTAATCATTTCATCCAGCTAGCAAAATCACTCATAAATCCATCATAAGATTCAGTAGTCTTGGGATGAAAAACCATCTCTTTAATTACAGAAAGACCAGTAGTAACAATATCTGCACCATAATCCCAAGCATCAGCAACATCCTGTTGAGTGCGAATACTACCAGCAATAATTTGTGTATCTAAACCATTCTCATTGATATACTGCTTGGTTCTCCTAAGAGATCTCTCAACATCACCTCCGTGCTGCTTTAAGCGACAATAGAATAGAGAAACATACTTTGCCCCAGCAGAAGCACAATGCACAAGTTGTTGCTCACTATAACAAATGGTAGCATTAATCTTTACCCCCTGCTTAGAACAAGTCTTTATTGCCTTAAGTCCATCAACACTGACAGGAATTTTTACATAAAGATTTGGACATGTACCAACAAATTTATCATATATTTCACAAGCTTGCTTTACCATAGGGTCATAACCTTCAGCAAAAACCTCCACACTAAGAGAAAGATCTTCTGCTCCACAATATTCAGCAAGACTTCCAATAAGATCATTAAAACTACCCGAAGGTTCTTTAGCAATAATTGATGGGTTAGTAGTTACACCTTGAATAACACCCATATCATTTGCTTCAATAATCTCCTTTAAATTAGCAGTATCAGCGAAAAGATAATTCATTCGTCCTCTTTAAATACATAAGTTTTACCATCTTCAACGATGTTTGAATCAGCATCGTCATCTTTATTAGACCATTCTACCACAAGAGTATCCTCAATGGCAATACGCATGTGCATTAATCCAGGTGGAATATGGAATACATCACCTGCCTCAAGAATAATTGATTTATTCTTAGCACGACCAATCCTCATTCCAACTTTAAGTTTTCCAGATTGAATATAATAATATTCATCCTTCCTTACATGATACTCCATACTACTTTGAGTGCCAGCTTTCATGAAGACTTCTTTCAATGTAAAATCTTCAGTAGCAAAGACAGTAGTAATGTATCCCCAATACTTATTCAATTTCTCTCCAGATTTTAAAACAGGAGGTAATTCCTGTCTCCCATAATTATTGTCCATAGTATTTGTTAATTCCATTCTTTCTTTCAAAATGTTTTGTGTAAAGTTCTTCACTTAATTCTGTACGTTCATCTAAAACTTCTCTATTAATCTGTGTGGTGTAGTATGCCATCTCAGAAATCTCCTCCAAAACTATAGCACATTCAAGAGTTCTTCTAGGAGAATCAGAAAAAACCATTACCCCATGTCTAGGAAGAAGAATTGCTGGAATATTTAATGGATTAATCTTTCTCTTTTGAAAATAATCAACTACCGATTGACCAAGATTCTTTTCATACTGATCAAGTTCTTTTATTTCAAGTTCTTTTGCTACAGGAACATCAGATAAGAAATAATCTGCATGGGTTGTTCCCAAAATAGGAACTGGTTTTAATGCCTGAGCCCAAGCAGTAGCAAACTTAGAATGACTATGAATTATAGATTTAATCTCCGGGAATGCCTTATATATCTCCAAATGAATAGGAGTATCAACAGAAGGTCTTTTCCCCTCTATTTGTTTTCCAGTATATAATTCTATAATACAAATTTGACTGTAAGTCAACTCATTAAAATCAACCCCAGAAGGTTTAATAGCAATAGATTTTCCATCATCAGAAAGAACACTAGCATTTCCCCAAGTGAGTTTAACTAGATTATTATTCTTAATACTCTTATTCAATAATAGACAATCTTCAATTGCTTTATTCATAAATTTCACTTGATACAAATTCAGAAGCTGCCTTATTAGCAAAATCTGGATCTCCTGTTGCTAAGAAAGCAGCATAGAAACAATCTCCTGCGCCAATAGTATTAACCGGATTTTCAACAGGGTAAGGTAAAAAATCTACTCCATTAAAAGAACACCCCCTACTCCCCTTTGTAATACAAACATTATTATCTTGTATCACAAGTCTTGATTCCTTCTCATTACATACAATATAATCAAAAGCATCATACATATAATAATTAGATAAGCGACTGGATACTTGAGAAGAAGCATAAGTTATCTTCCCAGCCTTTAAACACTTAGCAATAAATGCATCGGTAATAAATCCACATCTATAATCAGCAAAAGCAATAATATCATATAATGAAACATCTATATCTATCAATGGTGTTAAAGATTCTTCATCATTTACATTATTAACTTGAAGATACTTATAAGTTGAATCTCCATGTGTAATCCAATACCTACTCTTAATATTATTCTTTCCTTGATAAAAAGACTTTACTTCAAAATCTAACATCTCAACATGATCACACGAAAGAGAAGTAACAAAAGTAACATCCCTATTAAACCTTGCTAGAAATTTTGCTACATTAGCAGCACCACCATAATTAATTTTATTAGTAGTATAAGTAGTCTTTAATGTAGGAGATTCAAGAGAAAGACCTGCTGCCTTTAAGAATATATCCTCATCAATAATAGTGTCTCCTACAACTAGATACTTTAAGTCTTCTCGCACGTTTCCATACTCCTAATTTTTTGCATCGTATTAGTAGTAGAATACTCACCAACAAGAGGATAAACTTTAACTTGAATATTTTCTGGGATAAAATCTCTTNCTCTTACCTCATCTGCAGTCCATTCTGATCCTTTAACAAGAACATGAGGACATAAAGTATTATACAAACTCCTAAGTTCTTCTGCAGAACTAAAGATAACAACCGAATCCACATACCTATTAGTCTCAAGAACTCTTCTACGATCTTCCTCATTATTAATAGGTCTATCTTTTCCTTTTAATTCCCTTACTCTCTCATCAGAATCAATGGCAACTATAAGTTTATCTCCCTGAGATTTTGCAAATTTAAGAAGTTCAATATGACCCTTATGAAGAATATCAAACACTCCATTAGTAAGAACAATACCACTGTGGGGATCAATCTTTCCTACTCTCTTAACATGTCTCCCTTCGCCCCATGCTTCATCTAACCACATCTTACTCATCTCTCTCATTTCAAGTTGAGAAGATAACCAAGATCCTAAACAAAGAACATTAGAATCATTGTGCTCCCTAGACTTAACAGCAGTAAGTTCATTATGGGCAAGAACAGCACGTACTCCTGGAAAACGATTGGCAACAATACTCATTCCAACTCCAGTACCACAGAGTAAGATGCCTCTATCTGCTTCATTATTACCAACTATTGTAGATAATTGGGCAGCATAATCCACATAATCTACACTAACATCTGGAGTATATGGACCAATATCAATAACCCTATATCCTTCCCCCTTTAAATAAGTCTTTAACTGTTGCTTGTCCTCAACTCCATTATGATCGGAGGAAATAATAATTGTTTTCATTATATGTCATTAAAAAATTCATTTGAACTGATACCCTTATCATCTATATAATAATCTGCATTTGGTTTTCCTAAAATCAATTCATGATACTTACAACCCCATGATTTAAGTTGGTCCTTAGTAAGATCAGTCAATAAAGCAGCAGCTTTAGATGATGCATCTGGATCACCAGCAAACCTACCCATACCTCTAGCAGTAAAGTAAACAATGGTATGTCCATCATCATAGAGTTTGTTTACATAATCCACTCTATTTGGCCACACTTCTGCATCCCAATAATTTCTACCAGTAGTTTGCGTACATATAGTACCATCAATATCAACTACATATTTCATTTTGATTTTGGTGTAATAATAAGATACCCCTGATCTCTAAAATCTTTTTTAAAGTCATGAGTTTTTTCAAAGTTTTTATATAAAAATTTAGAACTAGTTTGAAGATTAAGTTCATCCTGAAGCCAATCATACTCCCAAACAACTCCCTCATTTATACAATCTACTTTAGCATCCTTTTCATATAAAACCAAATCATCAATAATAAAAACATCATTTGATGTATCACGATTCTTAATAATAACATTCACCTCTTCTTCAAGAGGAAAAGCATCTTCTTTATGTTCTCTAATAGATTCCTCATAAGTACATTTGTGAAAATCAGCACCCGGAAAATGAGCATCTAGAAAAAATAAAGATGGACTTTCCTTTGGAATCTGTGGAACATATTCTTCTAAAATATCTATTGACTTACCGACAAGAAATTCAATATCACAACCAGACTTATTCTTAAGTTTATTATAAGAAAATTCTACCATTTCTTCATCAATATCAACAGTATAACATTTCTTAAATGGATACTGTATTGCATGTTCCAAAGCCTCTGCCTGACCAGTGCCAGTTTCAAAGTAATATTGTAAATTATATTTGTCAATATAACTATTCAGATTATGCCGTCTTAAACATCCCATCTAATCAAATCTCCTAATAATCTTTTTCAGTTAATAAGTTTCCAGTTCGGATTACAATGATCCCTCATATATGAAAAATCATCCGGAAGATGATTTTCAGGATTCCAATCGCTTGTGTATTTAGAGTATATATAAACATTTTCTATATTCAATTTATCTAGAATATAGTATACTCCTGTCTCCATAGTATGAATTTCTTGTGCATGTTCAAACACTTTTATCCAATCAAATAAAGAGAACCCATCAATAGGTTCCATATAAACATTCTTATAATCATTATCTGGTTTTATATTCTCCCTATACTCACAATGAGGTGGTGTCCCACAACTCTTATTGATTAAATTATAAGGTTCATTTAAATCAAGTCCCAAATGTTCTACAAGAGCATTCTCTCTATCATCAAAACGTCTAAATGCAAGATAGTCTTTCCAATCATTATAATCTATATCACAAAAATTATATTTAATATGTCCATGTGCTCTAGGATTATTATGACACTTACAAGGGGATAGTATATAATCCGCAGTCTGTAAAGGAATAAAAATAAACTCATCAGACTTTAAAATATGAATATTATTGGATTGATATACTTCTTTAAAAGGAAAGTCTTCATTCTCATCAGGAAAATAAAGATTATCATCTCCCATATATTCATTTAGATATGAATACACAGAAGCAACTGGCCAAATAATACTTTTATATTCTGTACTTTCTTGTATTACTTTTGCAATCTTTTGGCAAAATAATATGTCCCCAAATCCTGCTGGTTGTTTAATTATACAATATTTTTCCTTTGTCATTCTTTCACAAAGACAGCATCACCCCAATTTTTCTCCAAACACAAATCAGTATGAATATGTTTAAATCCAAATTGACTTAGATATTCATATACTTCATCAAAGTTGGGATTGTTATGATAATGTGGATTGAAAAATGTAACCTCACAATTAATAACCTGAACCTTTTTTAAAACTTCAGTTGCCCCCTTAAATACCATCAACTCTGCACCTTGAGTATCAATATTCATCATATCAAATGAATTATCAATCTCATTCCTTTCCAAAAAAGTATCAACCGAAAGTGAATTGAGTTTAATTGTTCCTTTATAACACTCAGATCCCCACCATGAATTTCTAGCCTCAAGAAGAGATGACATTCCTTTATTACCAACCAGATGTCCAGCATCCCATCCATAATAAAGATTAAAATCCATTTCAACATCATCTTTATCTGAGATAAGTTGATTGTGCGGATGACTTTCAACCTCTTCAATATTCATGATTTGCAAATTCTCCAAAAGTTCTTCATATACTTCTGGATTTGCTTCTACCCATACAACTTCCTCAACACCCATCTCCTTATATTGAGGAAGTTCTCCACCTCTATCAGCACCAACATGAAGAACTCTTTTTACTTCTGCTGAAATACTATTATGATCAAATGACATTAGATTGTTCCTCAATCCACTTGTAAGATTTACGTATCCCCTCTTCAAGGGTTTGGGAATAATCCCATCCAAGTTTTTCTCTTACAAGATCATTATTAGAATTGCGTCCACGAACTCCTAATGGTCCATCAATATGGTTCTTTTCTACAACTTTACCAGAAACTTTTGCAACAGTATCTACTAATTCATTAATAGTTACCATCTGTTCAGATCCAATATTAACTGGTCCCAAGAAATCTGAGTCCATTAATCTTCTAGTTGCTTCAATACACTCATCAATATACANGAAGGAACGAGTCTGCTCACCATCACCCCATACATCAATAGTTCCTCCTGTTACTGGAAGTTTGGCGACCTTGCGGCAGATTGCAGCTGGTGCTTTTTCTCTTCCACCGTCCCAGGTTCCTTCAACCCCAAAGATATTGTGATAACGGGCAATCCTAACAGGAATATCATGGTTACGATTGTAAGCCAGGTACAGTCTCTCTGAAAAAAGTTTCTCCCATCCATATTCGGAATCTGGTGCAGCTGGGTATGCGGAATCTTCACGGCAATCAGGATTATCGGGGTCTAATTGGTTATGCTCTGGGTACATACATGCTGATCCAGAGTAAAATATTTTAGTTCTATTACCTACAGATTTATTAAATTCACGTTGCTCATCAAGAACATTGAGATTAATGCTACAGGAATTGTGCATAATATCTGCATCATTCTCACCAGTAAATACAAATCCTGCTCCACCCATGTCAGCAGCGAACTGGTAGATCTCATCAAAAGGCATTGCAAACTTCTCAGCAATTTGCTCATAGAAGTTTCCAAGATACCCAGTAAAACGAATTACTCTACGAACAATACTTATATCCCTCAAGTCTCCTTGAATGAATTCATGTGCTTTAGTAGAAGAAAATTCTGGATACTTAAGGTCTACACCACGTACCCAGTATCCCTCTTCACGAAGGCGCGTAACCATATGGCTTCCTATAAAGCCACCCGCACCCAAAACCAATGC
>JGI25129J35166_1000558_pt1 | contig 12253 bp, 13 predicted proteins | sample ETNvirnome_2_130_FD_35166 | JGI IMG/M metagenome (IMG submission 35166) | reverse complement strand
AGATAAAACCTCTCCATATTGACCTGCTCTTAATTGTCTTAACTTTTTTAGATATGGTCTTTCAAAATAAACCACTTTATCTGGTTTACCACCTTGTCTATAACAATCTGCAAACAGTGCACTATTTAACTCAGAATCGTTTTTAACCCCACTATACCTCTCACTATGACCGGCAAATAAAATCTCCCCATCTTCTATCATAGTTATAGCAGCGTCATGATTTAATGCATTAATTCCTAATATTTTCATTACAATTTATCTCCTATCAAATACGAGATACATATTCTATTAACTTCCGTTCCTCTATTAAATTGATTATATTCTTCTCCACCAAATGCAAAAGGAACACAATCACTTGGTATTAAATTGTTTTCTTTACAGAACTTTAATTGTTTATCTCTAAATTTATTCATAACATAATCCTCTGGAAAATAACTTAATAACTTACTACCCAAATGGGCTGATAAGTGACTATATTGATTCCATTCATTCATAATATCAATATTATCATCATAATGTCTTTTACTATATCTTACTCCGGCCCTCAATCGAGTTGCAGAATGAAATCCTTTACTCAAACTAAATGTAATTTCTTCAATACAACCATATTCCGTAAAATCAAAATTAATATCTCTTGCAATAACATAATATGCACAATCAATCAATACCGGCACTTCCCATCTTTCGCACTCATCTAATATCTCTTTCATCTTTGGATGTTCTTTACAATAATCTGAAAATGGTAAACTAATAACAACTGCATCATTTGTTTGAATGTGGTCATCTTCCAAATAACACCATTTATGAAATTTTTTCCAATTAGCCTGATGATAGAAAAATTCCCCTTTAAAACATCTAAATCTTTTATTATTATGTCGCATCCAAAACGAATCAAATGCCTGACAAGAACCATGAACAAAAGACCTATATTTATATTCATCTAATCCTACTAACTTATTTAATTTAGATGATTTAATATAATTATCAAACTTTTCTATAAAAATTTTATTAGTATCTGGTAAAAAATAAGGACTATTAATTAAAACACCACTTAAATCTTTACTAAAAACTTTATTCCAAAATTCAACTACTTCTAAATCTGGTATTGCATTTGCCGCCCCTATTCCCTCGCCGGGCACTTTATCAATATTTATCATTATGTGATCCCCAATTCTCCACAGGGACATCCTTGACAACTATCTGGTAACCTTCTTTCATGAATAATTCTTCTGAAATCAAGACACTCTTTATTCGTCCATATTTTATATGGATCTTCTTCCATAATATTTCCCCAAACTACCACTTTGGACATTTTTGTTTTACCATAAAGACTCATTGGAACTGGTCTTGTACTTAAAAGACAAGCCGCCATTCCACCTTCCATATTAATCAACATTGTATATGAGACAAATCCACAACCATAAGGTTTAGTATATGTTCTTCTATAAAAAAACTGCATTTCTAATGAATGTGCCAATTGTTCACATTCTTTATAATATTTATATACATTCTGTAGTGGTTCATTTGAATAAATTCCCTCTGTTGAAACATCAATTTCATCATCAGGTTTCCAAGCTGCCAAAGGATTGGCCCGTATAACAGATACACCTAATTTTTTACAAAACGGCATATAATCCTTTAATTCATTTATGTTTTCTTTAGTTACCACAAAACTTGTATGGTAATCTATTCCATACGTCTGTAATCGTTTCATACCATCTATTAATTTATCATAATTTACTCCAGTTTTTATTGCCTCTACAGTTTCTTTTTTATAACCATCCAAAGAAACATTTAATCGTAAATTTTTATATTCTGTCAACTTTTCAACTCGTTTTTTATTTAATAACATACCATTTGTAGTTATTCTAATATTAATATTCTGATTTATTTCAATAAGAGAATCCACTATTTCAAAAATATTAGGATGCATTAATGCTTCAACTGATGTAAAATTAACAGTTTTTGCCTTTTTAATACAAGTTTCCAATCGTTCTAACATTTCTAAAAAAAATTCAAATTTTAAAAATCCATCTTGTCTGTTTTGAAAATTTTCTGTTTCAAGATAACAATGAGAACACTTTAAATTACAAATGTCCATTAATGTAAATTCTACTTCGTGTGGATACCTAACCTCAAATGGTTCATCCGACTCTATTACAGGCGGTAAAGTCCAATTTTTTTCTGGTATAAATTTACTCACTTTATAGCCTCAACATTTAACGAAACGAGTTTTCCTTTAAACCATTCCTCATCTGATAACTCATTTCCATTCTTATCGTGTCTTGGTAAATGATCACAACTCCCATCTTTAACATTTGAATGTTCTGTTTTTTGCCAATCATATCTTTTTATTTCCTTAAATCCCGCATGTTCTAAGTCTTTTGATAATTCATTAAAATCCCAACCCCAATGATGAAAATTTTCTTTATAATCCTGTCCACCATATAAAGTTCCACGAATCAAATTTAAATCCCCCGTTTCTATGTAATATTTACAAAGATTTTCCATATCAGGAACAGAAATTCTCAACACCCCGCCTTTTTTTAATAACTGATACCATCTTTTTAATGCAGAACTATATTGAAATCTTGTTAAATGTTCAAGTGTATGACAAATATAAATAACTGAAATAGTATTAGTATTAAATTGTTCTAATTGTCTAATGTCATCTATAACATCTGGAGATAATAGAGCATTTTTATCAATATTTATATAACCATCTATCCTTACATTACCACAACCTAAATGTAATTTCATTTTTTCTCCAAAATCGGTATTATAACTTGTTCACAAAACTTTTTATGTGAAAGTGGTGATGGATGTCCTGGATCATGTTTCCCATTTCCCCAAGGATCACGAGCTTTCAAACAAACCCATTCTGCTAAACCACCTAACTCTACTTGGTCATCTTCATAAAACCACCATTTATCCCAATCTATCATATCCCACAAATAAGTTGCATTTGGATATAAGTCTTTTAATAGTGGTGTATCTTTTGATATTTTTTCAGTTGCATTATCTGGCCAGTATCTATCTTCTTTAAAATGAGTATTATCTCTCCAAGCAAGATTCCATATTTCGTGTCCAAATATTTCATCACCCTCAGACCGTGCCCATCCACTTGGAACTTTAAATGAATATTGATTAAAAATGTTTTGCCAACACATCATAGTGTATTTTATTCCAAGTTTATCTAAATACCATTGGGTTTTTAATATAGATTCAAATGTATTTATCAAACTTTCTTCTTCTGAATAAAAATGTTTCCAATATAAATCTAAAAATTTAGTTACGGCTTTATTGTCCCAATTCATATACGGAATACTACTTTTTATCCAAGTAGAATCTTCATTTGGATGTCTATTCCAATGTTTATCGTGAATAAAATTACCCATCCAGTTTTTATGGGGTCCGTCTACCCAAAGTTCATGCATTGGATTCTCTCGTTTAGTAGATAAAAATTCTTTTCTTGTTATACCAGACCACATAATCAAAACGACTATTTCTTCTGGTTTCTTTCCAAGTTTTAACTGATTATTTACTTCATATATGACTGACCTACTAATATATGAATTTCCTGCACCTGTATCTGCTATATTATGTACCCGACCATATTTTCTTTGACCTATATGATATGGCCATGTTCCATCTGAATTAGTAAAACTACATCCTGCTGTTATTATTATTTTATCCACTTTAAAACAACCTCTTTTGTGAATAATCTTTGTGAATTTGCTAATGGGTGTCCAGTATTTTTACCTTTTCCATCAAACCCATCTGTTATGTTTTCATTAACCCAATCTGCTAATCCACCAAATTCATTATGAAACCACCATTTATTCCAATCCATTATATCAAATAAATAAGATGTATTAGGATATTTTTTATCTATTCTTGTACCCCTACCTTTTGTTAAAAAGTTTTCCTCATCTAAATTTGCAAATAAATTAGTAAACCCAAAAAATTTATAATCAACATTATTTACTCGTAAAAAATCTTGTGTTCTAATCATATGTTCCAAACTAATAATTATATTTTGTTCTTCTGTAAGTAACTTGAGATATTCCTCATCAAAATCTTGCCAACTACCTATAGAAACTCCTTTCATAGTTTCTGACTCCCCCATTGGATACCAATCTTTAAACCTATAATGCATTTTTGTAGTTTCATTATTCACTAATATAGCACGTCTTTGTAACCCTGACCAACCAACTATTACAAAAATATCATCCGAATTATTATCTTTTAATAATTCATTAACTTTATATATAACAGAACGACTTATATAATCTTCACCTTGACCGCATGCACCAAGATGATGAAACTTATCATACTTATCTTGAGTTAAATCCTGAAAATGTAGTGGCCAAGTTTTATTTACACTTCCCACATCCGAAAAACTACAACCTGATGTTATTATTATTTTATCCATTTGAGTTAAATCCTGTAAATGCAATGGCCAAGTTCTTTCTGGATTTTCATAGTCCGAAAAACTACAACCACTCGTTACTAAATGTTTCATTTATAAATAAACGGATCTCTTTTCCGTAACTCTTTTATTTTTTTCTTATATAAGTAATGTGATTTTATCTTAAACCACAAATACTTTATCCACTTAATCATTTTTATTCTCCTATTCTTATTACTTCACAATTATTTATATTCGGAATATATCTCCAGGGATCAATAATAATAGAACCTTGATTATATGAATAAATAGTAAAATCAGGATGTTTAGTTCCAATAAAATAAATCATTGGTTCTTGTTGAGAATCATTCTCGCTATCATCAATATATGGATCCCACATTGAAACTTGTGTATGACCTCTTTCTTCTAAAATATTCTTCAATAAAATAGATGGACTTCCTGTTGTAATATTAGTTTCTGGTTTAAATGATTTACCGAGTATCTTAATCGGATAACCATCTACACATCCTTTATATTTAAAAGAAGTTTCTTCTATTAAATCTACCAACCAATCAGTTTGTTTTTCTCGTTGTTTCATAATATTATCGAACCAATTAAAACTTAACCCTAACTTATCACTTAGCCAACTCAATGCTATATTATCTCGTGGATGACAACCACCACCGTCTCCCATACCACCACTTAAATATTTATATGATATAATTCTATCATCACACATTTTTAACGCATTCGTAACATCATCAACATTTGTATTTGGTAAATAATGACACATTTCCATTACTGTATTTACAAATGCTATCTTTGTGGAAATAAAAGTATTATATATAACTTTAATCAATTCTGCATTTTCAAGAGTAGTATCATAAAATGGTGAATGATGTAAAGTTCTATAAAACTTTTTTGCCTTCTTTGATGCCCAATTATCATCTACTCCAAATAAAACAATTTCTGGACTTAAAAAGTCCCTCATAGTAGTTCCCATTGCAATAAAAAATGGATTATAACATAACTTGAAATATGGATTAGACTCTATTAGTGGTTTTATTTCTCTACGAATCGTTCCTGGTAAAACTGTAGAAATAATAATAACAACCTTTTTAACTTGTTGATACCAAATTTCCTCTGATAAATCTTTAATCCCCTTTTTAAGATAAGAATAATCAAAATCTTCTCTCTCATCTGGTATTCGTGTTGTTCCCTCAAATTGTTCACCGTGTGGTGTTTGTATTGGAACAAAAATAATCTCTGATTCACCAACAACTTCTTCTACTGATTTTATTTCTATCTTACTTTTATCTAAATGTTCTTGGGCCCATATTTCTTGGTATTGAAGTTTCTTCGTATCAATAATATCTTTAACTTGTTCTGAAGGATCATAACCAACTACTTTATGACCTCTCGATTCTACTGCTAATGCACAAGGTAAACCAAGTTTACCTAATCCTATAAATCCTATATTCATTTTAACTCCCCTTCAAACATTTTCATAACTCTCGTATCTATAAATTTTAGAAGCCTGACTTTTTAAAATATCCAAGTCTTGACCACAAACTACTGCACACCGTTCCATTTTACCATCTCTAATAGAATCTTTAATCCAAGATTCACTAACTTTCCGAAATAAATCTCCCTCTATAATATCTTTTAAAGAATTAATTTTTGCATTTAATTTATCTTTTCCACCTGTATTATAAATTAAATTCCAAAACTGTTTTGATGATTTACTATCTTTAACATATTCTCCATACATTCTATCATGTAACCATCCACAAGGAACTAAAAGTCCTTCTGCAGAAAGATATATTTCTTTCTTAGATTTAACAAGACATTTTATCGGAACTTCATCAAGATAATCATCAAATGAACTAACTTCCTTTATAATATTATCAATCTTCTCTAACGAAACATTTCTATATTTTTCTTGTCTTGGTTTTTCTAAATAATATTCAATATTACCTTCCTTATCCAAAACCTCTTGTCTTTCTATAATCGTATGATCTTTTGTTAAAAATCTTCCAGTCTTTTTAGATGTGAATCTTTTAAACCCAAGTTCCTTAGAGAAATTTTCTATATCTTCAACTTGATGTTCATTGTGTCGAAATACAAGAAATTCCCATATTGCCTCTCCACCACTCTCTATAAAAGATTTTGCATTCCTAATAATTTTATTATAATCTGTCCATCTTCTATAAATATGATTTGTTTCTTCATCTCCATCAATACTAAAAACTACATAACCATCATCACCAAGAACATCTGCTATCTCACCCCACCATTTTTCAGTTCTGGCAGAACCATTAGTATTTAATCCAATTTCCAACTTTGAATTTACTCCCCTTAACCACTTTATTACTGGCAATATATCCCTTGCCCAAATAGGATCACCATAAGTTCCACAAAAGAAAACCAATCTTAATCTCTGAACTAATTCTATTGGAAATATATTCTTAATATCATCTAACGACAACTCACATATTGGTAAATCTTCAACCGTTTTACCACCATAAACATTTCGTGGACATTGTGGACATCCGGCACCACATTCAGTAGTTAATTCTATTTGACAAACTTCTAAATTATTATAATCTACTATCATTTTGAATTTCCATACTACTGATAATTACACTATCGGGTTGATTTAATATCCAATGAATAACTTCTACTATATAAAATGGTTCTATTGGAATAATATTTTTAGATTTATGTTTTAACATTTTTGTATTTATCTGTGCAGGTTCTAATGTTGTAACCTTTACAGATTTATTTTTAGAAGATTGTAACATATTACTAAATTTTTTAAGAGAAAATTTAGAAACATTGTATGTTATTCTACCATAATCTATTCCTTTCCATCCACTCGAATTTGCAGCTGAACTACATATATTAATAATATGTCCTCTTTTCATTTTTTTATAAAATTCTAAAGTTAAAAATGANGCAGATAAAAAATTACTTTCAAAAGTTTCATAAAAATCTTTCTGATAAACCCCGGCACAATTTATAACTACACTCGGATCATATTTATCAACCAAAGTTTTTAAAAAATCCTTATCCCTTAAATCACCTTGTTCTCTTGAAATTGGAATAACATCATACATTGCTGAAAAGTGTTTTACACACTCTTTCCCAACTCCACCATTAGAACCTATGATTAACATTTGTTTACTCATTTGTTATTGCCTCTAATTCTTTAAATGTTCTATCAATATGATAATGATCATTAATTAATTTATCATAATTATATTCAATAATATCATCAATATTAGACAAAAACTCATTTATTTCTAATTGATTCATTGAACATAATTTCTTTACTTCTTCTATTACTTTCATAATCCTTTTATACGGATGTTTTTCTTTATCGTATGATTCATCTATAAATGGATGAAAAGTTTTAAACCCTTCTTTATGTAAATAATCTAATGTTTTATAACTACCCACTAAAACAAATGGATGTCTGTTTGCAATGGCCTTCCATATCTTTTCACTCAAAAACAATGTATCTTCCACTACTTGACTTTCACTAACCAATGAAAAAAATGTTTTTTCATATGGCCATGGTGGGGATGTATCAAAATGATTTGTTTTCCATTCATCTACATCAATTATACTTGGAGAAAGTGATTTTATTTCTTCCAAATATTTAACAGTTTTTGATATTAATTTTTTACCAAGACCAAACCAATCTCTTAAATTGTTATGAAAAACTTTACTATGATATTTTTCAATTTTATCAAATGATATTAATCCATTACTCAATATTTTTTTTTCTTGTAATAGTGCCAACAAAAATAGTCTATGTGGGTGTAAAAGATTTCCATTATAACATAAAAAATGCTTTTCTATATTTTTATTTAGATCTTTTTTAGCTAAAGTCCATTTTTGTTTATAATCAATATGTCTATATCCAGAAAATTCTATTATACGAAAATCTTTTTCATTTTTATACTCACTATTTGGTTTCCACTTACTAAACTGTTCTTTGGCAATCATATTACCAGTAATAAAAACAAAATTTGATGGATCAATTTTATGTTTTAGAAGTTCTTTATAAAATTCTTCAAATAAATTAATATCAACATGATTAACTGGGGCAGCTTCGCCTGCTTGATATAAACAAATTATTGCTTTATTATCTCTAACACTACTAAGTGATTCTTTACTCATTCCTGCAGTTAATGATTTAATTACATTAGGATTTTCATCACGATATTGACCTAACCATCCTCGTGAATCACCACGTGGTTCAATCATATAAATCCACTTAGAATCATAATCTTTCTTAATTATATTTTTAACACTATCCACTGACCAATTAAAATTATTTTTATTTAACAATTCTCCCCACCAGGGTGGTGAATATAAATTAAAAACATTAAATTCTGCACTCTTATAATTAATAATACCATTTGTATGTAAAATTTCTTTTTTATCACTAACAAAATCATAACCAAACCTAAACATTTAGACGCTCTTTTATTTTTAAAAATTCAGGAAATGTTTCTAAAAGATTTTCATTTCTCATTTTATCTAATCTCTCCATATTTTTAAAATACAAAGGTAATAAATGTGAATTATCTGAATCATTCATAAATTTCATACAACTATTAAGATTCCAAACAAACTCATGACACTGATCTTCAGAAAATTTGCTTTGTATTTCTTTCTTAAATTTATTAAGTTTTTCTTCTAATTTAGATTTATCTTCGGGTAATAAAGTTTTTAATGACATAAAATCGGGATCGTGAAGATAATGAATTTTTATATTATTAGGATATTCAACAAATTTAGATTTCAATAAAAACTTAAAGAAATCAATAGAATGTAAATAATTAGAATTTTGCCAAACAAACTGAACATTAATCACTATTCGAGAACATTCATTTCTAATAATTTCTCTATTTTCTAATATCTTATCCCATTTCATACCACTTCTTAACAACTCTCCTCTTTTTTCCATCCCATCAAGACTAATTGATAAAGATATATTATTCCAGGGTGGTTTATTTAATAATTTTTTCCACATTTTTATTAAATTATATTTCTTATATGACAGTATACTAAAGTTAGTATTGTACCATAAAGATGGTTTCTTTTTTAATTCAATAAGTCTTTCAAGAACTTTGTAATGATTTTCTGTTATTAATGGCTCACCACCCGCAAAATAAATAAATTTTAAATTTTTACTTTTCAAAATAGGATCAATTTTTTCCATTAATCCACCATATTCATCGGCATCAATTACTTTTGGTAAGGTGTCTTTATTATATTTTTTAAAATCATAAAGAGAAGAATTCCAAGGTTCGTTTAATTTTTTTGCTTCGTCCCACCACGATGAACTAAAATAATGATTACAATCCCTACACTTAAAATTACACAAATTACTAAATCTTATATCAAGATACTCAATTTGTAATGATTTTAATTTGCCAGTCCTCTTATCAGTATTTTTTAATAAAGATTGTTTTTTATTATCTTTATTTAAATGATACGAATTATTTTTTTCTAATCTCTGTGAACCTGCAGGTAGTTTTTCCTGATGATAACAAATTCTGCAAACTGGATTTTCTATATCTTTCATCATATCCAATCTAACCTTATTCATGGCCTTACTGTTTAAAGCCTCAAGAACACTTGGATTAGTTTCACGCCTTCCAGATATACTTAAAGATTCATCTCTGAATTCATGATAATCTGAAATACAACAGGGTCCTACCACTCCGTCTGTATTAGTATAAAGGTGTATCCACGGTAATATACAAAAAGTATCTTTTTTATATGACATTATTGTAATTGTAATCCTATATTATGTTCCGTTATAATTGACGACTGCAACTGTGTGCCCGATAAAAACTTTTCAACGGGTAATTTTCTCTTTGGATGACCTTCATATCCCAATTTTTGTAATTCCAACAATCTTTGATAAGATAAGTTATCACTCTCCATTATCCTCCCATTTTGTTTTCCATATTCTTTCCAATCATTGGTAAGAATTCTTAAACCATAATCCCCACGTTCTGCTTGGTTTCATTTTTTCTCTCTAATATTCTACATGACTTGGTATATCTTGTTCACATCTAAAATCTATTATTTCATGTTCTGTATTAAATAAATATTCTCGCTTAGCAATAGTGTAATTTAAATCTGTAAGTCCATCTTCATCTGTATCTATCAATCCACCTTGAACTTCCTCTACAAATCGTTTTTCGTTCACACTTGTATCCCTTTGATGAACAAATCTATTTCCAACGATATCATTTCGTGGGTGTGATAATGATTTATATCTTCCTGGTCGATTCCTATGTGGTAATGTTGTATTCGGTATTTTATCAATAAGTTCTGAATTCATATACCCACCATTCATAATACCATGATTTCCATGACCACTTAAATCATACACAATTCCATCTTTTGATTTAGAAAAATCATAGTATAACTTAGGACTATAATTTAAACTATTAGGATAATCACTCACATAATAATCTTTTATTTCATCTTCACCAAACGACTTATCAAAAATAGAAACTTGTGCAATATCTCCTGCAAAGAAATCTGTATTATTGTCTGTATTAGGATTACCTACACCAATATAAAATGGATTTCCACCATATCTCTTTAACGGTGATTGAAATTTTAATGGTGATTCTGAACCGTGTCCGAATCTTGAATCTGATTCTTCTCCGTTTAGATAAAATCTCATTTCACCTTCATCTACATTTACTGTAATCATCAGGTGTGTCCAAACATCAGGATGTCTTTTTATCCACATATAAGAATGACTATTCTTTTGATTGAACAATCCGAATGAATATGCATTTGAATTGTCCCAACCTAATCCCATTTGAAAACTTGGTCGTCCTAAAATGTATTGATGAATAAACTGTCTGTTTTCTACATCACCAATCAAATAAGTTGGAATATCAAATCTATCTTCAGCACGAACAAGAACTGCCATTGTAAAATTACCACCTGTAACTTCTCTTAAACTATCAGTTGGACTTATTTTTATATAATCAGAAAGACCATTAAATGTAATAAAATCTCGTGGATCATCTGATTCTTGTTTCATAAAAGTTTCGTGTGCCAGTCCCTTTTTCTTTGATCTGAAAAATAAATCATCATCTTCCATTCCCCAATTAAAATATCCATTAGAATAACCATTAATAAGTTCATAGTGTTCTTTAGTAAATAGAATAGCCCCACCAAAGTATTCCATATACTTAATACCATAATCAAACTGACTTACGTGAACTGCTAAATGTTCTACCTTATCGGGATAGGAATAATCACAAGTATCATCTTCAGGAACCATATCTATATCATGAAAACAAAAATAATCGTAACCCTCTTTTTGTGCTACATCAAAGGCTACATTCTTAGATGTTCCCCTATTAAATCCACTTACACTATCTGGATAAACTTGATTGGCAACAAATATCTTATATTCTATATCTTTGTCCTTAAAAAACTTATCCATATGTGGAATAAACTTTAAAAGATGTTGTTCCCGTTTATAGTGTGGAACACATATTGCTAACTTTTTACTCATGTTACTGATATAAACTCGTGTTTGTCTAAAAATTCTTCTTGGTGTATAACTTCATATTTAAGTGAACTTAAACCATCCTTTTTCGGATCTGTTAATCCCTGTCTTACCTTATTAAAAAATCTTAATTGATTTTCTCGTGTTTCCCAATGAGTGAATTTTGTTTGTGACCATCCATTTTCTTCGTGTTCCAAACAAGTATATTTTCCATCTCGTCTGTTTGGTATTAATGCAACACTTCCAATCCTTAATTCTTTTTCCTTTTTAAGTGCTCC
>JGI25129J35166_1000549_pt1 | contig 12288 bp, 10 predicted proteins | sample ETNvirnome_2_130_FD_35166 | JGI IMG/M metagenome (IMG submission 35166) | reverse complement strand
CCGCTACGCCGACGACCTGCAGGTATACGTCAGGAGTCAGCGAGCGGGCGAGCGCGTCATGGCCAGCCTGAGTGATTTTCTCGAGAACTCGCTCAGGCTGACGGTCAACCGCCACAAAAGTGGGCTCTTCGTCGTTGGGTGTGGAATTCGCCCCCTGAGCTGGGCCAGGATATGACCTCCACGACGACAGGAGGCATGGCATGGACGGCACCCAGATTCTGACCCTCGGCCTGGGCCTGGAAGCGCCCTGGATCCTCAAGGACCAGCACCTGGATACCTCCGTGTCACCCCATCGCCTGGACCTCTACGTCGAGGCCGAGCGAGGCAGCCTCTACCCCTGTCCTGAGTGCGGCAAGGCCTGCCCGGCTCACGACTTCGCCGACAAGACCTGGCGGCACCTCAATTTCTTCCAGCACCACTGCTACCTGCATGCCCGCGTGCCTCGCACTAAGTGCCCCGTACATGGCGTCAAGCGCATTGAGGTGCCTTGGGCGCGGCCAGGCAGCGACTTCACCCTGCTGTTCGAGCAAGCCGCCATGTCGCTGGTCAAGGAGATGCCGGTACTGGCCGTCTCCCGGCAGCTGGAGATCTCCGACAAGCGGCTGTGGCGCATCGTGCACCACTACGTCGGCCGCATGCTGGGGGAGCTGGATTTGAGCAACGTGGCCACCGTCGGCGTCGACGAAACCGCCTCTCGGCGCGGCCAGCGTTACGTGACGGTATTCCTCGGCGGCGGATCAGGATCCGTTATTCAAAGAGGTGTTTTACTGCGAGGTGTTGCTCGAGCTAAAACGCATGGGCAAAGCGGTGCTGGTGATCACCCACGATGACCGCTATTTCCACCTCGCGGATAGGTTGGTGCGGCTGGAGAGTGGCAAGCTGTTGGCGACAGAGCAGCTAGATGGTGAGCAGCCGACTAGTGTGGAAATGGAGGCAATCGAACCGCCGTAGGGTTGTTGAGCCAGGGATGGTTCAAGAGCTTTTAACCAAGGTCTCCACCTCAAACGCTACAATCTGGCGCTGGGTGCTGGAAAACTCCACGCCGATCAGGTGTATGGGTTTGCCGGAGGCGCGGTGCTTATCGGCATAGCCCTTGTATTTGATTTGCGTCAGCGCTTTACCTTCTGGCAGTTGTTCGACCACCTTAAACTCAAACAGGTAAATATGCCCACCAACGTCCACACTCATATCCACCTTGCCGTGGTGGCTGGCATCTTCCACCGTCACATCCAGCCCCAGAGCGGCAAAGTGGCTATAGAAGACACTGGCATAGTGGCCTTCATATTGGGCAATGGGATTGTTGCGGTACCAGTCGTGGGGGAGTCCTGCATAAAGGGCTTTGAGATGAGCTTCCAAAGCAGCCAGATCATGGCGCTGAAAAATATCGAATAACGCCAGTTGATGGGTTTGTGCCTCGCTTGCGTTGATACCCAGTACCGGTAGCAATAAATCGTTGAGACTGCTTTCCACCTCTCGATTCGGAAAGCCTAGCGTATAGAGGCGATAGCCCAGTATGGGCTCCTGCACGTCCTTAATGGTGATATAACCCGTTTGAAAAAGTAGCCCTTCGGTGGTGATGTCATCCACATCAAAGCGCCCTAGCAACTGCGCTTTTGCCTGTAAGGTCTCCAATCGAGGGGTAAACACTCCCCGCTGCTTGAGGATATCGACCAAAAACGTCGGCGTCGCAGACTCAAACCAGTACGGGCCGAACTCTTGTTCTTGGAACAGCAACAGTACATCGAAGGGATTGTAGACAGACGTAACCTCTCGGCCACCCCAACGATAGCCGTTATACCACTTTTTGATTTCCTGACGGTCTAACCCAGACAGTTCGGGTTCAAATACTGTATCAATGTCGTCATCGGTATAGCCACAAAGGGTCGCATAGTCGGGCGACAGGGTAATATCGCGCAGATTGTTCAAGCCCGAAAACAGACTGACCTTGCTGAACTTGGAAACACCGGTAAGCAGCACAAAGTGCAAGTGCGGGTCGGCGTCTTTGATAACGCTGTAAAGGTTTTTCAGGCCCTCGCGTAGTTCTCGGGCGCGCTCCGACACCAGGATATTATCCAGAATCGGTTTGTCGTACTCATCGATCAGCACAACCACCCGCTGGCCGCTCTGCTGGTGGGCGGCGCGGATTAGGGCAGAAAATTCACCCGGTATATCGGTTTTATGATGCTGAGTAATGCCGAACTGCTCGCGTTGAACCCTTAACTGCTCACGAATACGCTCGTCCAGCCCTTCACGGCTCTGCATCACTCCATCGGCAAAGCTAATACGAATCACCGGGTAGCGCTGCTGCCAGTCCCACCTATCATGAATATAGAGCCCTTCAAATAGCGCTTGGCGGCCTTCAAACAGGCAGCGCAGGGTATCCAGCAACAGGCTTTTGCCGAAGCGGCGCGGCCGCGATAGGAAATAGTATTTGTTCTGATTAACCAAACGCTCGATATGCGGGGTTTTATCGACGTAGTAATAGTTGCCCTCGCGGATATCCGAGAACGTCTGAATCCCGATGGGTAACTTACGGCGGTGGGAATTCGTCACGGCGGCCTCCAGAGCAAAAAACAGCGATACAAATAGCAGTTTAGCATGCCCAGCGGCTTGGCATAACGCGTACTATATCGCGGAGCAGCCTCGTCGGGTTGAGTATGTCTACCGAGGCAATATTCGGTAAGTCTGGGTGTAGATCATTGATCAAATCGACGAGTAGAGGAGTTATGGCCGATCAACCCGTAGATCTTGCCCTCTTTGAAACGGTGCGCCACAGAATGCAGCAGGCATTTGCCGTTGATCTCGAAACGAAAGTGGCACCCTTGACCTCGAACATGCTGGTTTCCTTGTGCAAGGAGTTTATCTTACAGGGAGTCGATCTCCATAGAGTAAACGAGAATCGTTGCTTCTATCTCTCGTGCTTGACCTCCTTGCATTTCTCAACTCTGGGCTGATTCAATTACCCGCACCCTGCTAGCTTGTTACCGATAGTCGATGCAGCGTTAGGTCATGCGTAGCATCGCGATAGCGGTGCGCATTAACGCCCTTGTGTAATGACCTCGGTCGCCGCCACCGCACGCTCGACGGCGCTGAAGGAGATGCGCTCCTGCTCCAGTCGCACCCTCGCGCCCAAACGGTCTGCGCGCAGTTCCTCGAACAGTGCCTGCTCGTCGGCGGTGAGCCGGGTGGGGTGGCCGGTGTAGCGCTTCTCCTCGGGTTCCTGGCCCCACAGGGGGTGGTGGCCCATCAGAGTGGGACGGTCCATCAATAGGGAGCGGGCATGGGGCAAGCTGGCGCGCAGGCGGTTGAGGATGCCGAAGCCGTGGGTGTCGATGTCGCCCCAGTACCAGAGCGCGCTATCGTGCAGCCAGGGGATCTCTCTNAGCCTCTCCAGGCCATAGCCCAAGCCGAAGATCACCAGGCTGGCGGATGTCTCGGGGAAGGCCAGGCCGTTGGTGCGGTTCTCGGTGATAAACACACGCTGCACCGGCAGGCTCAGCCCGGAGAACTCCTCCGGCGGAACCGCGATATCGCGCAGGCCCTGAATGGACAGCGCCGGGTCGAGCAGACGGAAGCGGATCTGCGGCGCTTCCGTGCGCAGGCCATAGCGGCGCGCGAAGCCCTTAACGCCGCTGGCATCGCGGTGGATGGCGGTCGCCGGTAGCACCACATCCAGCAGCTCGGCGAGCAGGCCCCGGCGGGTTTCGATGAACTTGGTGTCGACGCCGGGAATGTCCAGTTGGCGCAGGTAGAGCCCTGGCCGCGGGTGGGCCAGGAACCACGCCAGTATGGCCAGCAGGCGGGGCCAGTCGTGGGCATGGCGGAGCACGGCGAGGGGGTGGCGCGCTATCCAATCCTGCAGTTCGAGGTGGTGGTGAAGCAGGGTGTCGACCAGGGCCTGGAAGCGCTGGGCATCCTGCTGGCGACGGATCAGCTGCAGGGCCTGGGTTTCATCGGCGATGATCGCTGCCACCGGAATGGCGTTGCTGCCGTGAACCCGGTTGTTGACCTGCTGCCAGCGCAGTTCGTAGCCGTAGCCGCGTCTCTCCCGGCTCTGCTCCCGCAGTGCGTTCACCCAGTCCATCACCGCGCCGAAGCGCTCGGTGATGTCCCGGGCGCTGGGGCGGCGCAGGCGGATCTCCAGGGGGAACGGCGATTCGCCGGACACCCGGGCGGCGAGAAGGCGGCCGCTGTCCCAGGCCTTTTCCACCTGCGCGCGGATGGATGCAGGGGTACTCCAGCTCATGACGCGCTTATCATGCTGCGGGCGGCGCGCTCGGCGCGATACTCCTCGATGCTGAGGTTGCGCACCATCGAGTGCTGACCGCCGTCGTTGTGCACATAGCCGACGTTGGCCACAAAGGGCTCAATGATGTGGATTTTCTGCAGCGGGGTGATGATCAGCAGTTGCAGATTGAGCCGCTGGAACAGCTCCAGACCGTAGCGGGCGGATTCGTCGGAGCCGCGGCCGAAGGCTTCATCGATGACCACGAAGCGGAATGAACGTGAACTTTGCCCGCCCGTTTCGAGGCCGAACTGGTAGGCCAGGCTGGCGGCCAGCACCGTGTAGGCGAGCTTTTCCTTCTGACCACCGGATTTGCCGCCAGCATCGGTGTAGTGCTCGTGCTCGGCGTCGTCCTCTCGCCAGCGTTCCGAGGCGGAGAAGACGAACCAGTTGCGCACATCGGTGACCTTGCGTGTCCAGCGCTTGTCGGGTTCGGTCTGGCCCTCCCGCCCGCGCAGGCGCTCGATGATGGCTTTGACCTGCAGGAATTTGGCTTCGGAGTACTCCTCGGTTTCCGAACCGGTCAGCGCCCCTTCGGTGCAGGCGCGCAGCGACTCGCGGAACTCGCGTACCTCGGGATCCGGGGTCGGTTCGGCCTGCAGGCGGATATAGCGGTTGGGGTTGTAGTCGATGGCGTGCAGCGAGCGGTTGATGGTATCGATGCGTTCGCGGATCAGCTCGCGCTCCTGGTTGAGCTTGGCCTGGAAGCCGGCCACCTCGCGGATGGTGTTCTCCTTGAGCAGCTTGCGGAAGTCGGCTTCGAAGCGCGGCAGGTCGTCACCGACCAGCTGCTCGAGCATGCCGCGGTACTCGTCGCCGGCGGCGATGCTGACGTCCACCTCGCGGGTCTCCAGTGGCCACTCGGTCTGGTAGCTACGCATGGCGTCGATGATGCGTTCGCCGAGGCGCTTGAGGCGTTTCTCCTCGGCGTCGATGCGCCCCTGAAGCCAAGTGCGCATCTCCCGCTCGGCATTGTCGCAGGACTCCACGGTCAGGCGCCGCTCGGGCAGGGCCTCGGGGCGTAGCGCGTCGAGGCGGGGAAAGTCGCTTTCGCGCACCGTGGCAGCGGTACGCTCCACCAGGGCTTCGGCCTCGGCCTGGGTCTCACCGGCCTGATCGTACTTGAGCCGTGCAGTGGCGCGTTCGTCGCGCAGCCCGGTCAGGCGCGCATCCTGCTCCTTGAGCTCTGCTTCCAAGTCGCCGAGCTGCTGCTGGAGCAGGCGCAACGTATCCGAGGTTGACTCGAGCGACTGGCGCTCCTCCTCGAGTCGCTGGATGAGCAGCGTCGGGGTGTGCCAGTCAAGCTCCTGAAAGTGGCGGTAGACATCGATCCGGTGGAGCAGGGTGCCGCGGGTTTCCAGTTGCTTCTGGGTCTCCTGGGCCTGGCTCAGGGTGTCGGCCAGCTGCTGTAGCCGCTGCTGCAGCTGATACTGCTGCTGCTCCAGGGCGGCGATCTTGGCCTCGTTGCTCCAGCCCAGCACATAGCGGGCACGGTCATTGATGGCGTGGCGGTCGTCCTTCTCGTGGCGCTCGCCTTTGGCCTTGATCTGGCCGCTACGGGTGATGGCGCGTTGCTCGCGGCGCAACTGCGCCAGGTCGCGGCAGCAGGCGTAGTCGAAGCGGCGGGCGAGCTCCTGTTCCAGCCAGGCGTAGAAGTCGGAGTCTGGCCGTACGGCGAGCTTGCGCACCAGGGAGTCCGGGTGCAGCTGCGGCAGGCTGGCGCCTTTCGGCTCGCGCACCCGGTAGTAGACCAGGCGTCCACGCAGGTGGGTGCGGTCCACCCACTCGGCGACCTCCTGATAGTGTGCATCCGGCACCAGCAGCGACAGACCGAAATTGTGCAGCACGCGCTCGATGGCGCCCTCCCAGTCGCGCTCTTCATCACGCACCTGGATCAACTCACCGGCAAAGGGCAGCGACTCCACTGGCAGCCCGGTGCTCTCGCACAGCCGCTCACGCAATGCCAGCATGGCGGCAGGGATGTTGGAGCGACGCTGGCGTAGGGAGTTCAGCTCGCGCTCGACCTCCTCGACACCCTCGCGGCCATCGCGGAAGGCGACCGCCGCCTCGGTTACCGCGTTCTGGGCCTCGGCCTTGCGGTCCTCCAGGGTCTCGAGGGCGTGTTCCACCCGCTGGCGGTTCTCCACAAACACCGCCTCGTCGCCCAGTGGGTCCAGCGCCAGGCGCTGGGTAAGCGTTTGGTACTCCTCGGCCCGCCGACGGCGCTCATCGGCCCGCTCGCCCTGATCCTTGATCTGTCGCTTGAGTTGCTCCAGGCGGTCGCCGCCGTTGTCGGCAATGGCCTGCTTCAGCTCGTCGCGCTTGGCCTGGTTGTGCTGTTGCTCGCTGGTCAGCGCCTCAATACGCGAGGCCAGCCGTTCCAGCTCCCGCTCCAGCTTCTCCCGCCGCTGCTCAAGTAACTGTGCCTTGATTCCGGCGAACCAGGGTTGTAGCGCCTCGCGGCAGGCGGTGAGCTCCCGGGCCTGGTCGCTGGCCTCGGCGTAGCGGTCCAGGTTGTCGACCATCGGCTGCAGGGCGTCGATCTGCGCTTTCGCCTTGAGCACCGCCTGGTGGGCGCGGTCAAGGTCCTCGAAGTGACGGATCAGCGCGTCGATGCGCTCCTCCACCGCGAAGGCTTCCAGCATATGCCCGCGCACGAACTCGGTGAGATTGCCGACCGATTTCATCGAGACCGTCTGGTTGAACAGCTCCAGGGCCTGCTCGCTGTCGAGACCAAAGCGCCGGCGGAACGCCGCCCCATAGGGCGGGAAGTGGTCGAAGAGCTCCACCTGGGGCAGCTGGCGCAGGTGCTTGCGCAGGGCATTGAGGTCGCTGCCGAAGTTGGCGAAGTCCTCGGTGATGGTCAGCGGCCGGTCGGCGACCACATAGCTGCGAGCGGGTTGCCCTTGGCTGTCGCGCAGCCAGAACAGCTGGGCCAGGGTGACGTGCTGGTCGTAGCCGGCATGGTAGAACTGCGCGAGAATCACCGAGTAGCTATTGAAGTCACGCAGGGCAACGGGCTTGGCGGCCAGGGCGCCGTCGCTGCGCTCGGTCTTATAGTAGCCAAGCACGTAGGAGCGCAGGCTACGCTCGCGCTGTTCGGCGCCGGCGGCCTTGTTGTAGGTGATGCGCTGGGCCGGTACCAGCAGGGTGGTGATGGCGTCCACCAGCGTCGACTTGCCGGAGCCGATGTCGCCGGTGAGCAGGCTGGTTTCGCCATTCGGTGCCAGGTGCCAGACTCGCTGATGAAAGGTGCCCCAGTTGTAGACCTCCAGGCGCTGGAGCCGAAACCCGGTGTGAGAGTCGTCGCTGGCGAAGTCGAACAGCGCGTTCTGCGGATTATCCGTCATCGTCGTTATCCAGGTGCTGGCGGTAGTCTGCTAGGTGTTGGTCGAACTCGGCGAGCCATTGGGCGTCGACGAAGGCGGCGAGAATGCGGCGCACCTCGAAGCGCTCCTCCTGGCCGCGCAGCCGGCGCAGGAAGCCCAGTTCCACTACCCGCTTGATATGGCTGTCCATGCGGCTCATCAGGCGCACTTCATCCCCTGTTTCAGGCAGGAACAGGCGCAGCATGTCGGCGATCTGCTCGCGAGAGAGAATCAGCCGCGGATCGCAGCCGGTGGCGTCATGCTCTGCCAGCTTCTTGCGCAGCAGTGCCAGCAGCAGGCTGACCGGGTAGCTGAGCTGGCGGCGTGGTACCAGACGCGGCAGCTCCTCCTCGCCCTCCTCGGTCGGGCGCTGGCGCAAATAGGCGTAGCCCTCGGCTTCGTCCAGGATCAGCTCCAGCCCGAATACACCGGCATGGTCGCGTACTTGCGCCTGGAGTCGCAACAGATCCTGCCACGCTCCAGACTGGTCATCGCGGTAGAGGACGCCTTTGAACAGTTGGATCAACACCGGAGAGAGCGCCGGTTCGCGCTCGTTGGGTGGGGTGCCGGTCTCGTTCATGGGTGGGCTCCCTGGTGGCCACTAACGAAGATCACCGCAGGCAGGGCGGCGCGGCGCTGCTGGCCCTGGTCATCGGTCCAATACACGACCTGCTCCTGCGTTTCATCGACGAGGCCCAGCCCCTCCCCGGTGGCCAGGCTCAGCCAAGTCACCAGCTCCGCCAGTCCCTGTTCCAGTGGATGCCGCTGCAGCAGCGCCTCCAGGCTGATCTGGCGCTGGGTCTGCAGCGCCTGGCGTAGCCGGGCCCGCAGCCGCTCCTTGTCCACGTAGACCTGTTCGAACAGTGGGTCGGCAGCGATGTCCGCGGTTCCCTCCTCGAGCGGCGCCTGCTCGATACGTGGCTTGATGGGAGGGCTGAACAGCGGCCGATCCATGGCCAACTGGACGTCGGGGGCGGGAGCCTCTACGGTCATGAAAGGGGTGGTTGGCAGGTTCTCGCGCACCGCCAGGGCGTGCTGTTCCAGACCGCGCAGCAGATCCATGATACGCCGATTCTCCAGCCAGGCTTGATCGTCCAGATAGCGTCGCAGCTGTTCGGAGAGCCGGGCCACGGTGCGCTGGGTCGCTTCTCCGGCGGTTAGCCAGTCATAGTGGATGCGGCGCAGCCTCGGGTCAGGATTCAGCTCAGCGACCGGCTCCAGCGACAGGATCGACTCCAGCAGTTCGGTGAGCTCCTGCTGGCGGTCGGCGGACATCAGGAAGTCCCAGAAGGCACGAAAACTGCGGCCCTGGTCGGAGTCTGTAATGGCATCACGCTGGCCCAGTACCTCCTCCAGTATCGCGGCCTTGCCGCCCTCCCAGGTGGCGATTCGTTCGCGTACCTGGCGATCCAGGTCACGAAAATTCTGCTCCACCTGGCGGAAGTCGGCCAGTAACGCCCGAGCCGTGTCGGTGGCCTGAAGAAAGCGCTCGCGTAGTCGCGTGGGATCCATGAACGCCATATGGCCGGCACGAATCTCCTCGATCTCTGCGTCAATGGCGGCGCGGCGGCGACTCAGCTCCGCGATGCGCGTCTCGGGATCCGTTTCGCTGTTCTGGGAGATGTCACGTAGCAGGTCGAAGACCAACTTCAATCGCGACTCCGCCCCCACGAAGGTGCGCTGCTCGAGCCCGGCCAGCCACTGAATGGCTTGCTCGACGGCAGGTATCAGGTCGTAATGCGGTTCGTCCGAGTCGGCGGGAAAATAGCGCCGCAGCCAGCCGCGTTCATCGCTGGCCCAGTCATTCAGATACTCCCGCGCGGGCTTTGGGAAGTGCCCTTCGCCCAGCCCCTGGCGAAGGTGGAACAGATAGTCTTCCAGCCTTGCCGCCAGCTCCTGCTCCGGCAGGCTGCGCACATTGGGCTCGATAAAACTGCGATGCACGAAGGCAATGATCAGCGGTGCGTGGTCGGCCAGCAGCAGCCGCCAAGCGGGATGGTATTTACGTAGACTGTTGAGGTAGTCGTAGTCCATGCGGCTGGATTATGCTCTATGAATAGCCACCCATGTCCAGGCCGCACAGGGGGAACTAGGTAGCCTTGAACAGTTGGATTGAGATTCGTTCGATTATGCCTCACCTTAGGCCGCGCTTGCTACCCCAGCCAACCACGCAGCCGTTGGCGAGGGGATGAGTAGGCGGCAGTGTTGCGCTGTGCACTACTCGAAAGCTGTGCGGTGGCTTTGCTCAATGCTTCACCGCCCCCTTGCCCCCACCATACGTGCCAGTACCCGGTCTTTGAGCCAGAAGCGGTGAATCAGCGCCATCGTGATGTGGCCGATGACTAATCCACATAACAGCCACGAGAGCGGGCCGTGAAGGAGCTTGGCTGGGGCGATCATCCAGGTGATGTCGCGTTCCGCTTCGGGCAGCAGCTCCATGCCATAAAAGCGTAGTGCCCCGCCGCGGCCGTACTGGCGCAAAATGGCGAAAGCAGGCAGCAACAGCAGGAGCGCATAAAAAGTGATATGTACAAGGCGTGCTATGCGGCCATCCCATCCGAGCGGCTGCGGAGGACGCTGCTTGCGGTTGACCCATGCCCAGCCAAGGCGAGCCAGCGTCACGATCAGAATCAGAAACCCTAACGAGCCATGAGGCCCAATGCTTGCCAAAAACAGCGTGATAGCGTTTCCGCCCATTCCCCGCCAAGCCAGCAACACAGTAAATTGCAGCGTGACCAGCGCGGCGGTCTGCCAGTGAAGCGCACGGCTGACCCGCCCATAGCTGTCAGGGCTGTCTCGCCAGCCAATAGGCGTTTGAGCTGGCTTGCGTGTGAGATCACTGTTTAACGCCGTGTTGTTTGCCGTTCCTTTAACCATTGGCCTTGCCCTGGCGCCAGTAGCCCATGCTGGTAACGTACTGCTTGGGTAGCCCGCACTCGTTGACTAAGTAGCGACGCAGCTTCATAGCGACCTTGGTTTCAGCAGCTATCCAAGCGTAGAAGGGAGCTCTGTCATCCAGGGTGGCGGGTTCCCAGAGTGGGCCGTCCTCATCGTCGCTTTCGTCGTTGCTAGTGGCTGCCGTAGGCACGCCGCCTAGCGCTTGAATTTCCTTATGCAAATCAATATCGCGCACTGCTCTCATCAGCAGCTCACCGTGTTGGCAGCCGGGTTCAGCATCGCGGGCCAGCCAGTGCAGCTTAGCGGCTTGGGGCAGCGGCTGAACGTCGTCACTGCGAGGCACTTCGAACAGCGCTTCGACCCTGGGTTTGAGCGGCAGGTCATCAAGAGTTTCAAGAATGCCTGCGGCGGCGGGGAGGGCGGTTTCATCGGCGATGATCAGAATACGGCGTACACCTTGGGGCGGCTTCCACTCGTAGCCCAGCTTTGGGCCTTCCGAGTTAGCGTCGGGGGCTGTCATGGCAAGGCGGTCACCTGGGCGGGCGTGCATAGCCCAGCGCGATGCGGGGCCATTGTCGCCATGGAGTACAAATTCTACGTCCACCTCTGCCTTCTCCGGCCGCAGAGCGCGAATGGTGTAGGTGCGCGCAGAGGGGCGCTGTGCATCCGGTAGTGCGCGGTAAGCGCCGTACCAGTCATGCTCTTCCAGCTTGGCAATCTCAAACAGCGGATCGAGACTACCACCGCCTTCGGGGAAGAACAGCTTGACACGCTGATCCGGTGCGTAGGTCGCCATATGGCTGACTTCCGGGCCAGTGAAAGTAAACCTGACTAATGAGGCGCTGACTTGGGTGCGTCTGGCAAGGGTGATATCGAAAAGCCGATAGCTCGGTTTGGCTGCCATGATGGGGTTCCTCATGCGGAGACATAAATCAAGGGGGCAATTGTAGTGCTAATTATTATCATTTAGAATCTTCGACAGTCATTCACGCGCTCATTTCCATGCACTCGTTTGCTTATATCCAAGGTCACTCCCATGACGCAGCCGCCTGCCCTCGCTCTTTTGGTGAATCGTCCCGCCACCACCAACGGAGGGGCATCATGCTAGGCGCTGCTCAACGAATGGGAGGAATGACCCCCGCGAAAGCTTGTCTGTTGCTGAGCCTGCCGATGGTCGTGCTGTTTTGGGTCGGTCTAGAGAGCCAAGGCGGTTTTGCGCTGGGCCTAGAGGCATTAGTGACCCCTTCTTTCGAGAATGTCGACGAGCTTCTGCTCTATTACGCCTGGTGGCCGCGCCTCTCGATCGCGCTGTTGGCCGGGGGCGGTTTGGGGCTAGCGGGCGTGCTCATGCAGCAGGTGCTGCGCAACCCGTTGGCGTCACCCACCACGTTGGGGGTGGCATCGGGCGCTAATCTGGCGCTGATGACCGCTACCTTGCTGGCGCCAGGGTTGTTGGTGGTGGGGCGTGAGTGGGTCGCCTTGTCGGGTGGCGCACTGGCGGTGGGGCTGGTGTTCCTGCTCTCCTGGCGGCGCGGTTTGGCCCCTGTTGTGGTGGTGTTGGCGGGCCTGGTCGTTAATTTATACCTGGGCGCACTCTCCACCGCGCTGTTGCTGTTTAACCACGAGGTGCTTTCCGGGCTGCTGATTTGGGGCGCGGGATCGCTGGCTCAAAATGGTTGGGATGGCGTGGCGTCGCTGGCTCCTAGGCTTGCCATTTGCGGCTTGGCGGCATGGCTG
>JGI25129J35166_1000540_pt1 | contig 12357 bp, 7 predicted proteins | sample ETNvirnome_2_130_FD_35166 | JGI IMG/M metagenome (IMG submission 35166) | reverse complement strand
CGGCGGGGGCCTTTTATCCCTCTGCTTCGGCTGTACGGTATTGGCTTGGTGAAACATTTGAACAAGATTTACGAGACTCCAGCTTAGTTGGTGTTGATTCCTACGGTGTAATATTGCCGCTTGGAACTAATGCCAATGCGGCAGCTGGTGCGCACTCGATGCGTCGTTCTTCTATGGAAGGTCGTACAAGTTGGTTTATTGGACAGGATCTAAGTGGCCAAACTGGAAGTTATAGGCCCGAATCCATGCAAAAGCTTTTCCGTCTCATTGGTCGCGGCCATGGCGAATGGTTACATAAAAACTGTAAGGTTTCAATTGAAAAGCTTAGGCAGTCTAATACGACTACTTCAGATTATGGTACTTTCTCCCTTGTTCTTCGTCAGCTAAGTGATACGGACAACAAAGTGGTTGTGTTGGAGAGATTTGACAATCTAACGTTAGACCCAACGGCGCCTAACTTTGTTGCACGTAAAATTGGTGACAAATATCTTAGCTGGAACACTAGCGAGGATAGACTAAAAGAATACGGTGATTATAACAACTTGTCGAGATTTGTTCGTGTTGAGATGAACGCGGATGTAGAAGCCGGCGCCACAGATGCTCAGTTGCTTCCGTTCGGATACTTTGGACCTCCAAAGCCCAAAGATCTCCATCTTTCTGGCACCCAGCCTGGATCGGGCACCGGTACCACTGACCCAGCACTCGATAGTTCATTTATTTACTATCCCGCGCAACTGGCTTATGCGAATACAACTGCGGTTTTAAGTGGATCTACACTCCACCGTGGTCCCGCCGGCACCAACGTCAGTGGCTCTCTGACTGGTTCATTGAAGTTCCCGCAAGTACGCTTGAGAACGTCAGCTTCTGATGGCGGCTTAAGTGATCCGACGAAGGCTTATTTCGGAATGCAAACTACACGTACTGCCACTAGCACTACACATGATCCAAGTGTTGCGGATCCTCATAGGTTATGGTTTGGATCATTTCCCGATGACCCAACCACTTATGGTTCTCAAGCTCCAAGCGCTCTTTCCGGGGTTCTAGCTTGGGGGTATGTCTTCTCAATGGATGATATAAAACTAGATGGACTAACAAATGTATATAACTATGCTTCTGGGGCCCGCTCTGGAGGTACAAGCGTAGGAGCTTACACTACACTTCTTAACGCTGGTTATGATAGCTTCACGGCTCCTTTCTGGGGTGGATTTGATGGATGGAATATCCTGGTACCTGATCCGCTTTATAACGTAGGAATGGGAACAAGCGCCACAGTACTTAATAGCGCCCCTTATAACACTATTAAGCAGGCCATTGACACAGTGGCAGATCCAGAATATGTTAATATGAACCTACTAAATGTTCCTGGCTTGACCAACGATTCATTAACGGCTCATATGATTAATGTTTGTGAGGAGAGGGCAGATGCGCTGGCACTTATAGACTTGGCTAACATATATATTCCTTCTCATGAGCGTTACTATTCTGATAAGTCTGATAGAATTGGAACAACTCCAACTCAGGCTTCTAATAACTTAAGAGACAGACGGATTGATTCCAGTTATGGTTGCACATTCTATCCTTGGATTCAGACTCGCGATGAAATGACTGGAAGACTACTCTGGATTCCGCCTTCAGTTGCAATGATGGGCGTTCTGGCTAGTTCGGAAAGAAAATCAGAAATCTGGTTTGCGCCGGCAGGATTCAACCGTGGAGGCCTTTCCGAAGGTGCTGCAGGAATTCCTGTTACAGGCGTTACAGAAAGATTAACATCTAAGTCTAGAGACCTTCTTTATGAACAACGTATTAATCCGATTGCTTCGTTCCCATCCAGTGGAATTGTTGTCTTTGGACAAAAAACATTGCAAGAGCGCCAATCTGCACTAGATAGAATCAATGTAAGACGTTTGGTTATTTACTTGAAAAAGCAGATTTCCATTCTTTCAACACAGATTTTGTTTGAGCAGAATGTACAGGCAACCTGGAATAGGTTTAAGTCACTTATTGAGCCTTTCCTAGCAAATGTTAAGACAAGATTTGGTATTACTGACTATCGACTAATCCTTGATGAGTCAACCACAACACCAGATCTTATCGATCAGAACATTCTTTATGCTAAGATTATGATTAAACCNGCAAGAGCAATCGAGTTCATTGCAATCGACTTTGTTATTGCTTCAACCGGTGCATCATTCGATGATTAAAAAGGAAGGGGGATTTTTCCTCCACTACACTAATTAAAATAGATTATAGGAGTCCCTAAAAATGGCATTTTGGTCAACAAACTTTGGTGAAGATACAACACTTAAAGATCCGAAAAGAAAGTTTCGGTTTACGATAGAATTTCAAGGAATTCAAGCCTCGCAGGGAGGAGCTTCGCTGTGGTATGCTAAAACAGTTACGAAGCCATCCTTTCAGATCGCTGCTTCTGAACATAAGTTCCTTAATCATACTTTTTATTACCCCGGCTCGGTAACTTGGCAGGATGTTTCAGTAACACTAGTCGATCCTGTTGAACCAGATATGGCTGCAACTCTTTCTGATATTGTGGTACAATCAGGTTATGCTCCACCTACTGACTCTACTTCTTTGTCTACAATGTCAAAAGCTAAGGCTGCTGGCGCACTGGGAACAGTTATTATTACCCAAATCGATTCAGACGGAAACCCCTTGGAAACTTGGACTCTTTGGAACTCATTTATGACGGAAGTTAAGTACGGTGATTTGGGATATGGAGAAGATGATCTCACAGAGATGTCGGTCACCCTTAAGTACGACTGGGCCCGCGTAGAAACTGCTGGTGGATCTTCAGCAGTCGCCGGTGGTGGCGGATCAGAGTTCTTCGGAGTATAATATTATAATCACAAGAGAGGTGTATATTGTCGAGAAATAAAGAACGCCTAGGTGGCGTTCAACAACAGGATACTAGTCCCCCGCCGCAAATGACACAAGCGGCTTCTGAGGGGTCTGGATTTTCCTTTGTCGTCCCTACAGAAATTATTGAATTGCCATCAAAAGGCAGATATTATCCAGAAGGCCATATTCTTCATGGCGAGGACAATATTGAAATTCGTCAAATGACAGCTAAAGAAGAGGATATGTTGACTTCTAAAACTCTTCTAAAAAAAGGTATTGCGTTAGACAGGGTTATCTCCAGTCTGATCGTAGACAAGCGTATCAATCCAGACTCACTACTTGTGGGTGATAGAAATGCCCTTGTTATTGCTGCGCGCGTGACGGGATATGGAAGCGAATATATTACACAGGTGACATGTCCTAGTTGCGAGGAGAAGCAAGATTATAAATTTGATTTGAATGCTGTTAATATCTATGAAGGCGGAAGATTAGAAGATCTTGAGGTGACAGCTAATGAAGATGGAACTTTTGATGTGATACTTCCAAGAATTAAAGTAAGAGTGACATTTAAGTTATTGACAGGAAGAGACGAGAAGTCAGTAATCAGTGGAATAGAAAGTGATCGTAGACGTAAAATGCACGAAAGAAACGTTACGAGACAATTGGTTAATATTGTTGTAGGAGTAAATGGAGACCATTCTCAAGAAGCTATTAATTATTTAGTTCAAAACATGCCATCTTCAGATTCACGTCACTTGCGTCTGGCATATAAACTTGTTGCGCCCAACATTGATTTAACTCAACATTTTGAGTGTATCGAGTGTGATTTTGAGCAAGATATGGAGGTTCCGCTTACAGCGGACTTTTTTTGGCCTGACAGATGAATATATAGAAAACATTTATGAACAGTTTTTCTTTTTGAAATATTCGGGTGGATGGTCCTTTTCTGAGGCTTATAATTTACCAGTTGGTTTAAGAAAATGGTTTGTTAATCGCTTGATTAAACAGTTGGAAATGGAAAAAGAGGCAATNGAAANAGCCTCAAAGGGCACCGGCGGTAATTATCAGACATTAACGTCGAAAAATCAGCCATCGCCACCACCTAATATAAGAAGACAGGGTAAACGTTAGCCCTGTCTTTTTCTATTTGAAACTAATTAAGTTGAAGCATAATAACTTTTACTTTTTTTAAGGGATTTTTTAAACATGGCCACACCAACTCAAGAAGAGCTAAATCTCCTTATCGAGGCCGCCAAAGTCGAAAAAGAACGCCTTGATTCCACCAAGGAACGTTTAAAGATAAGGCAGGATGAAGCGGATCTGGCACGTGCCAGTAATGCTCTTAATAGAGAACAATATAAACTAGCAACACAGGCGATAGACGCAAGAAAAGACGAGTTAGCCACATCAAAGGAACAATGGGAGACAGAACAAAAGATACTAGAGGCTCATCGATCAATAATCGCAGCCTCAAAAATAAAATATGATTCTGGTACAAGATTGGTTGCACAGAGCGAAGCCCAACTGCAGTTATTACAATTGGAGCTAGAAGAACTAATAAAACAAGGCGATGCATCCGAAGAGGACTTGGAAAAAGCCAAGAAAAAAATAAAGGACTTGACAAAAACTCTGGGAATCCAAAAGAAGCTCTCAAAAGAGTTAGAAATTCAAGATCCTTTGGCTCAAGGACTGGTTGAAAAAGGTCATTTATGGAACCAAGCTCGTAAAGATGGTCTTATGGGAGAGTTGGCCCTTGCGAAGGGTATAAACAAAACCAATCAAAAGCTAGATAAGGGCCTTAGCATATTCTTTGCTAAGATGAAAGAAATGGTGATGGGCCTGGATAAGGCAGAAAACCAATTTGAAAGAACAACCGGTCTGGGTAAAGAGTTTTCTCTCCAGGTTAGAAGTACCTATAAAGACTTAAGAGGCTTGGGGGTAAGCGCCGAACAGGCTGCAGAATCTCATCAGAATTTGGCCAAATCTTTTACTGACTTTACTATGATGGCGCCTGGTGCAAGACAAGAACTGGCTGATACGGGTGCTGTTTTAGGAAAACTAGGCGTTGCTGCTGGCGATTATGCGAAAGGTATACAAACCATGACAAAAATGCTTGGGCAAACCGCAATGGAAGCGGAAGAAACGTCAAGAGAACTTGTGGCGTTTGCGAAAGATATTGGTGTGGCACCAGGCGACCTATCTGCCAAATTTGCAGCTATGGGCCCACAACTAGCCAAATTTGGGCGCGAAGGAACAAAAGCCTTTAAAGATATGGCTGCTATTTCCAAGATCACAGGCATGGAGATGGAAAAGGTTCTTGCTATTGCTAACAAGTTTGATACTTTTGAAGATGCTGCAGGAATGGCTGGTAAATTGAATGCAGCATTGGGTGGCAACTTTGTCAACGCGATGGACATGATGATGGAGACTGATCCTGCAGCCCGTTTTGGTATGGTTCGAGATGCAATCAAAGATGCGGGATTGTCATTCGATGATATGAGCTATTATCAGAAGCAATTTTATACGGAATCGTTAGGATTGTCTGATGTAGGCGATCTGGCCATGGCATTGTCTGGAAACATGAACGACTTATCGGGTGATATGGGCAAAACGAGCAAAGATCTTGTCGCCATGAAGAAACAGGCACGCGGCGTTCAAGATATTATGGACAAGTGGAACTCCGTTTTGGCCCAATCGGCTCCTCTGCTTATGGGAATCGCGGATGCGCTCTCCAATGGACTAACTTGGCTCCAGGAACATAAGGAAGCTATGAAAATGATTATTCCAATAATGGTTACTATGAGAGGGGTGACGTTTGCGTTGTCTATTGCCCAAGCTTTAGCTACTATTACTGGCAAAAAACAAACTGTGATGTTTCTGGCGATGGCCGCCGCAGTCGCAGCGCTTGGATTTTTGTTATATCAACAAACGTGGAGTTCTAATTTTGTGGAAGCAACCATTGGACTCGCTGCAGCGTTTGCGATAGTGGCGGTTTCGGTTAAATATGCTGGAAAACAGCTAAGAAGGAACAAAGGCGCAATGCTGGCCGTTGGTCTTGCGATGTTGTTTATGGGCATTGGCGTTGGCATCGCAACAAAAGGTTTTACTGACTTTGTAGCAGTTTTACTCTTAGCTAACGATCAAACGGGTCTTATAATAGGCTCATTGATAGCTGTTGGTGTTACACTCATAGCCTTGATGGTTGCAATGGCAGTTTTTGCAGTAAAAACAGGAGGGATTGGTGTAGCCGCTGTTTTGGCTATGGGGTTCGCATTTTTAATGCTAGGAGCGGGAATCTATCTCGCAGTAGAGGGATTTGAAAAGCTTATTGGATTGGTTGAAACGCTAACCGGTGAAATTATGACGAAATTAGCTACTGTGTTTAGCACGTTAGCCGTGGGTTTTGCGCTGTTTGCCAATCCGGTAACTCTTTTAGGAATGGTCGCGTTTAGTAGTTCGATAAGCAAAATAGCGTTTTCGCTTTCACTGTTGGCACTAGCGATTACGCCAATTGTAAAACCACTCACAATGATATTCGGTATGATGACCGGTTTGGCGATGGGTGGAATGGCTAGCGTTACGGAGACATTTGCGAAAGTCGAAAATATTGTTAACAAGATTAAAGAGATGAATGCCATGGAAATGGCAGCGTTGGCTGTTACTATGGGTGCCGTTTCGGCATCAACCGTAGCGACTGCCGCTGCAGCACCGGCTGCAGCCATGGCCGGCGGAGTCGGTGGAGCAGTAAAAGGGATGATGCCTGGGTCCACAAAGATTCAAGTAAAACTTGATGAGACACAAACTAAGAAATTCTTAGAAGGTAACTGGGCAGAATCATCTGGCAATCACGCCATTGGATCAGCGGCGAGTAGAGATTAAAAGGAGAACAATAGATGTCTGAAAACGATGATGAAAAAAGTAAAAAATATGATTTTTATAATAGTGACTTTAATTCAGCTAAATATTTTAAAAATAGTCAAGTTGTAGTTGGTGATGCCAAAAAAGTAACCTATTTTGTTGACGGTTCTGATGCTTATGCCAATTTAAGAAAACTATTCATTTCATTCCAACACGTTCCAACCCAAAGATCCATATTCTTTAAAGCTTTTATAACAGCTTTTAACGAGACGTTTAATAGTGACTGGTCTTCTGAAACCGTATATGGTAGAGCAGATCCTATTTATTTGTTTAAGCAAACACAAAGAAAGATTTCTTTAACCTTTAAAGTTCCCGCATCTTCGGTTAGTGAAGCGTATGAAAATCTAGGCAAAATTCAAGGATTGGCACAATTTTTATATCCCAATTACACTGACGTACAATCAGCACAGACTATTTCTCAGTCTCCTTTGGTTAGATTAAAAATTATGAACTTACTTAGAAACACGAATGATAGATTTTCTAATATGGATCAAGATTATGGAGCTTCTTCAGCGGAGGCAGATGAAGTCGCAACCACCGATAAGGGGCTTACTGATTATTCCAATTTACAAACTTGGCAATCACATGATGGTTTATTGGGAGTAATAGACAACCTTACAATAAACCATAATCTAGAGAGCGACGACGGATCTTTCGTTATTGGTCAAAATGCTATTTTGCCAAAATTTTTAGATGTTAACTTGTCTTTCTCTCCGATTCATGAGCATGCATTAGGTTGGGACGAAAATGGTATTTTTGGCGGCACATCGGGGCGCCCAGACGAACAAAGATTATGGCCATATGGTGTAAATCTTAAAGATGCAGAAAAATTATATGAGGAAGATGTACAAGCTGGAAACGACATCGATAAATTAATTGAAGACGGTCAGGGTGCTAGCGAGGCTCGTGAATCTGAAGATGCCGCCGTTGCTAATGCGGAGGCACGCTATGCTGGGCTTTTTGGTCAAATGAGACTAAAGAAAGATTTAGAATCGGGAAGCGAAGCAGCTTTAGACTATGCTGTTTCTCAGGCAACCGCTGGAGAATATAGTGATAAACAGATTGATAAACTTCAATCGGCAATAGAAGTTGGTACTACTTCAGAAGAAGGTTTTGGATCAGAGTAGATAACAAGGAGCTAAATAATGGCAAGATACAGTAGATACAGAATATTAAGAAACGCTAGCGAATATTATGCTCCATTGAGAGAGGGGAGGGATGTCAAGATTATAGAACATTTTGAAACCCCCACATTATCTCACCCCACCGTTGCTCAACGTACCGCTTTAAAAACAACAAGACATATTTGGAAATATGGGGATAGACTTTATAAAATGGCCAATCAATATTATGGAGATGTTAGGTTTTGGTGGATTATAGCATGGTACAATGGTGCCCCCACAGAGGCAAGTCTCAAAGTAGGGGATGCCATTGAAATTCCGTTAAATATTGAAGACGCATTGCGCGTATTAGGGATGGCTTAAAAATGGTAATGGGCCCAACTGACACGTCAGAGACCACTGAAAGCGAAGAAGTAGATTCTGTAAATGCTGAGTTATCTAAATGCGGGCTTAGTGTTGACGAATCACAGCTTGGAGAGAATTTAACACAGCATTATGAAGAAGGCGGCTGCGAGGCCCTAGGGTGCGCCAAGGCCTCAGCGGTCCAGGCGCAAGCCTATGAGGCTTATATAGATCAGATCAAAGAAAAAATAACAGAGATTGATGAAGCTTACCAGGGCGCATTGACCATAGCAATAGACACCTATATAGGGGCTAGTTCGGGCATGTCCGTTCTGACCGGCGAACCTCATCCTGAGCCGGCCCGCCTTCCAACTGTTTCATATAACCACCCTGATGGATACGCCGCTGTGGCTTCTTATACAACAGATCTTGAAGAAAGCACAGGAGAATTGCCTTGGAATCAGATGATGGAGCACACAAGACAGCTTTATGGTCCGCTAACAATGGAAGGGACTGCCGATGTAAAAACTACGGAAGCCGGCCATCGAATTGAGGCCATCAAATCGGGTGCGCTGTCCGATTACCAAATAATATTTGGTGGAAATGTGGGCCTCATCCACATGGAAGAGAATGAATCGTATCTTGGTGATCTCCTCACAGAAGCTCAACTACAAGCAGTCGCTGATGGTGCTTCTGAAATATATTCATTGTTTGAGCTTGCAACCGGCGCCCTGGCAGCAATGGAGACGGAGCTAAAATGCTTTAATGACTGGCGCGAGCCCATGTATGAACTATCGGGCGAGGATATGGCGTTGAGCCACGCCGAGAAAACGTTTCATCTTGCATGTATGTTTGGCACTCCAGGAACGCCTGAGTACAAACCATGTGAAGATGCCAACAAAAAAGCAGCAGGTTCTTATTTAGCTGGACAAGGCAAAAAAGGCGCCCCGGCCGGCGCAGCCAAACAGTTTAAAAAGAGGGTTTTTAAAGAGCAATGTTTTTTGTTAGCTAAAATTATTGAAATTGCAGACTATAAAAAGAAAGTTATTGATTCAACGCCACAATTTCGTAAACCGCTGCCATATCATCCACATGATGCTGCAAAGCCAAATGCATGCTTGATGGTTGATGGCGATTCTTTTGGCTTTATCAATAAGTTGACCCAGCACCCTCATCAAAAAACATTTTTTGAGATGAGAAACAAGGATATTTCCACATTAGTACCCATGATAAGGCTTTATAGAGTTGAAATGAGCAAGGATGGAAAAGATGAAACACAACAAGAATTTGATTTTAAAAGTTTCCATCCATGGGAAGACACGAAAGATATAATATTTTCTGATAAAACTAAAAGGGGCTATGGGGTAGGAATTAAAAACTTCGAATTTACATATGAAGGTAGTAACCCTTTTGCTGTCAAAAAAAGCATCAAAGCAAAATTAACAATTTTTGCTAATAATTTCCATGAACTTTTAAAAGATAGAGGTGGCTATCGGTACGTTGATTTGGCGTTAAAAACTGGAACTGGCACTAGAGCAAATTTAGAGGGTTTATCAGAGGAGCAGATAAAAGAAGTAGAAGAAAACTTATCAATGTTAAATTTTCGTTTAAAAGCGGTCGTAGGCTGGGCGCGCCCAAATGGAAACACAACACACTTTGGNAACTATTCAAAGAAGCATTTACTGAATGCAATTGCCGATTCATATGTAACTTTGAATCTAACTCCAACAATACACGAGTTCAACCTAGATGATCAGGGGCGTGTCACTTTTGTGGTTAATTATCTTGCTTATATTGATGATTTTTTTGATCAACCTAATTTTAATATTTTTGCCGATATCGAAACTGGTAAAAATATACTTTCTCGTCAAATAAAATATAAATTTCTTGGGAAACATTGCGAAAACGAAGAGTTATCAACATTAAAAGAAAAAGAAATGTCAGATGTGGACAAAGATAAAGATGCATCATTACAGGTTATAATAAAGAAATTATTAACAAAAGGTAGAATGAAATATATTAATATTTCTCGTGATCAATTAAAGCAATTTACTTCAAAAGGGCCTTTTTTCGAAATGCCAATGGAAACAGCCATTTATTCAGATCAATCAGCGATTAAATCCATGGCCGGCGACTATATGGCGGAAGCCAATAAGGTTATCGATAAAGAGGGCGAAGATGGTTCCATGGCTCCTGCAGAAGCTGTCGCGGCATCCACAAAAGAACCCACCGAAGAAGAGGCCCTCGCCGCAAAGGCAGAACAGGCCGAGAAAGACAAACTAAAAGCCTCAGTTAATTTTTCTGCCATCGTTAATAATCCCAATAATGAACAAATCGCCTTTTTCTTTATCAGTGACTTGATAGATATTATTTTAGAGGGCATTGAGGGATATTTAGAGAAAATGCCAGAAGAAATCAGCGAAGTACAAGGAATAGGATGGAGTAAAGATGAAAAAAACGCAGAAATTAAAAAACTTACGGGACTCCATACACAATATAAGAAACTTAGAATTTTATTAGGCCCTGTTGAACTGGTTAATCCAAATGGTGATAGTAAGTTTGTTAACTTTGGCGATCTTCCTGTTTCTGCCAAATATTTTATGGAATGGGTAACGGAAAAAATGTTAAAGAAAGAAGAAGTTGTTTTTCCACTTAGTCGATTTGTCAAAGAACTTTTTACCAGCTTAATAAATGATTTCTTAAATAATGATACATGTTTTAGTGTTTTGGCAAAACAAAAAACAAGATTAAATCAAGCGGTTCTTACTTCGTATAACAATAAGAACCGTAAACTTGATGAAATAACTGATTTTATCGCTTATGGAACATACAGATCAATTGAAGGCGATGAAGTAAAAATGAGAAGCATATATAAAAATCCCGGCCCTGTTGGAGACAATCCTCCATCTCGGGCTCTTATCAGTCGAATGCCACAGCCAATGTTAAATATTTCTGGACCACCTGGGATACCTATTCCGGAAGCGGGTGTTGGCAGAGAGATTAATTTTTTTGTATTTTATGCCGGCCGCACTCAGCCTACCGAATATATGAATGGTCTTCGTTGGCAAGACGAAGAACGTGGAATATTTCATTATATGTTAGGTAAGGATAGGGGCATTGTTAAAACAATTAGTTTGACTAAGACAGACTCCAAATTTTTAAAAGAGGTGCGCTTCGAACAAGAGGGATATTTGGGACTAGAACAGCTTAGAGAAGTTTATGATGTAAATATTAAAACTTATTCTAATGTAAAAACGTTTCCAGGCACCTACATATTTGTAGATCCGCATGGTTGGGCGCCTAATACAATTGCTGATGAAGGTATATATGACCTAACTCAGTATGGAATTGGAGGATATTGCATGATCATTCGTTCAACTCATACATTTGGGGCCGGCACCGCCGAAACTAATATAACTGCCAAATGGGTTGCCTCAATAGGCGCCGAGAGTGCTATTGAAGACCCGGCTGCACCTGCTGCAACTGCTGGAAACAACGAACCTTCTGGTCATTGCCCTGAACAATTTAGAGCACGTGCAGAAAAATCTAAAGATGAGGGATGGTTTGATAAAATAGTAGGCGGCGTTACTAGTCTTATTCCTCAACCGAATGTTGAGGAGCTTATGGATGATATAGATATCCCAGATGAAGCTGATATAATGGCGGGGTCTCCTTAAATGCCACTAGAATATGCTAAATCAAATGGCGAATCGGCTGCTTCCCTCTTCTTGAAAAGAGTTATGTATCGATTTGATGTTCGCAATTCAACAGAACATCCCAATTTAGTGGATTTTAATTTTGGCGAGAAGTGTTTTTATGGTAGAGTAAATCGAAGGTTTGTGCCAATTTTTTTCACCAATACAGGTTTAAACCTGAAACAATTTAACTCGTCTAACTTATCCGATGGTCCGATGAAAGCAATTAATTTTGTTGTTGATGCTTTTAATGATCTAGCACAACAATTTGAAAAATGTGCCGCTACGGGAAAAATAGACAAGAATGATACTTTTTTGAGCAATCTTAAGATTTATAAAGCTTATACAGATCCGGATCGTACTTACGCAGAGTATCTTAATGTTGTTTATGCTTCATTGGTTAATCATTTTAGAAGCAATAATATAAA
>JGI25129J35166_1000534_pt1 | contig 12454 bp, 8 predicted proteins | sample ETNvirnome_2_130_FD_35166 | JGI IMG/M metagenome (IMG submission 35166) | reverse complement strand
TAAAACTACATATCCATCTTTAAGTTTTTCAAAATCATCTTGTTCAATTGTTTGTTCAAAAAAAGCTTTTAGCACATCATATTTTTCTTCTTCAATAGTATCTGTATATTTAGCNTGNTCATTTTCAATGGCTCTTTTAGTAAGTTCTTGTAACATTAACTCAAACAAGGGGGGACCTTTTCTTTGTCTTGGAAGAGTCATCCAATATAATCCATACTTTAATAATTTAATTCTCCAACATTTCTCATCTCGCATGTCTTCGGGTTCCACCGTGATCCGTTGTTCTTTGTAAGTGAAACTAAAATAAATAGTCTTAGAATCTCGTGTATAAATAATATCTTCGAACTCATCCATAATGTCAGGAACTTGCGGTCCTATCCCTAGCTTACGAAATTTACATAAGTCTTTATTACAAATAGGTGCTAACTCATTATGTTTAGGAGGACATTTATAATGATAGCTACTTTGTTTAACTGATTTAGCTACAGCTTTAGCCTCATTAATACTTAAAGGTTTAAGAAAGCATTGTTTGTTTCTTTGAATAGCTATTTCTTGGAATGTTTTAAGATCTAGATTCCCATCTGTTTTTTTATTTTCCAAAATCATTACATTAAATAAGAAATTATTACGATTGTTAGATGGCCAAGGTTCTGTTATAAGTTTCTGAACACAAGGAGGATAGTGCTGCCAATCAGCTTCAGGTTCATATGCATTTGTTTTTAAGTTGTATAATTCCTTTACTGTTAGTCTTCGTTGTTCTGCTAGATCTAAAAAGGCTCCTATCATCAACGGATTTGAGTTATCATCAAATGCAAAGTCTACTGTTGCGTTCATTTTGTAGTATGGCATTGTTACTGCTTTATTCATTGGGAATACTTCATTAGCCATAAAAAAAGTATCATTCCATTCATCAAGTTTTTTACGGACATCCTCTACCGATGCCCAATCTTTTAAAAATAAAAATAAATGTAATCCTCCAGATTTAGATTTAACTGGAATTAAGGGAAGTTGATACTCTTTTATAATATCAACATATTTTTTTTGAGAATAATTTTTATAGGTAGCAGGGTCTACATCAATACAACCCCATTTAACTTTATCGTTGTTTTCTGGACGGAGGCCCATACGAGTTACTCCGTCCAAATGGGATTGCCAAACCTTTTTCGTCGCAGGTTCGTAAACCGTGCAATATTCAGCTTGGCGTTTCCCTCGTTCATCGACTTCCCCTGTCAGGGAAGTCGTAATGAACTTGTCAGGATCCCCTTCAAAAAGATCTACTAACCGTTGGAGCATCTTTAGAACGGTGTAGCAGTTTTCTTAGTTTCCTGATTTATATCCGTTGACGAATAATCAACCTTACCAAAGATATCCATTGCTTTCGCGGTGTTATAAAACTCGCGAGTAATCTCAAGAGACTTAGCATGTTTTTCAGTAGTTAAAAAGTCGTTAAACTCTACTACCCATCCATACCAATGGTTTTGAGAATTGGATTCCTTAGTAGTTGTCAACTTATAAGTAGTCGCCCATGTAGGCGGTCTAAAGAAACCTTTAGCACCTTTCATTCGACGAGTTTGCATCATCGAATTCCAAGTTTTAGATTTCTTCTTTTGAGTTGACTTCATGCTAATTAATGCCTGCTCTTGAGGAATATAATCTTTATCTAAGATAAAGACAAAATGATTCCCTGTGTCTTCGACATAATTACCATTAGGTAGCCTATCCTTATTATCATCACCTCTATTAGTGTCTGACATAATCGCTGGATCGGTATGTATTTTTACAGGTCGTCCAGGACTGTCGCCTCTGTCTTTCCACTCATTGAAAGTGTTGATATATAAACAAGGAACAACAATGATACCTTCTTTTCCTTTCCACAGATTACCTGTAACTTCATTGTAGATATCGCCTTGTTTGGCTGTCTCAATATACTTACCATCATCTTCGTTTAATACCGGAGAGTTGGCATAAAGTATTTTGAGTATTGGAAGCTTAGTGTCTCGAGCTGTTATAAACTCTTGACCCTCGCCAGCGGATCCTTCCAAATCTATTGCTTGTGGCAAGTTTTGCTTTTTTTTCTCTAGCTCTTTAGCTTGAGCCGTGTTTGCTTGTTGCATTATTCCTCCTTCGTGGTTAGTTTAGTTTTACTAGCAACATACACACCGAAAACGTCAGACGGAACGTTCTTACCATTTTGAATTTGTTCTTTTACAAACGCCTTCAAAGTCATAGGTTCCACTTTTTCGGTTTGTTTAACGGTATGCCCTTTGGATCTCAAGTCTTCAACTAAAGATTTCGCTGCGTTATCTTGATTTCTTCCAAATGAAAGCATAACATTATTTTTGATTAAATCCCCATGACCATTACTTCGAAGCCAAGTATAGGCTTCTTCGGTTCTGGATATAGGAATTCTTGCAGAGTAGAATGGTTTAACTTCTACCTTTGTACCATCATTAAGTTTAACTAATGTAGTACCTGCTTTGTGCATTAAGTCTGGAATAGTTTGCTCAGAAAGAGTAGTTTCAGTATTTTTCAACCATTTAAGTTTTTCTTCAAACGCTGATATTTCATTCTGAGTTTCCAATAACTTATTGCAAGACTTTGCGATGTCTATTATCATCGCTGTATCAACCTTTATGGTTGACTCTGCTTCTAAGTCCATAAGATCCTCCTTTTCCCATCTTCATACAAAATCTCATTGACGAAAGCAAGAAAAAAATATAAAAATTTTTTATGCAAAAATATGCATATAAAACTAATCCCTACGAACATCAAAGAATTGCTTTAAATCAAGGAGCCCTTCTTAAAAACTATGCTTATTTTATGGAAATGGGTACAGGTAAAACAAAAGTAGCTATAGATAATGCATCCTATTTATGGCAAATTAAAGAAATTACAGAATGTGTAGTTATTGCACCTAATTCCGTTTATACCAATTGGGTCCAAGAAATATCAACTCATTGTCCCCTTACTACTAATGTGTGGTGTTGGAAAATTGATAAAGATAAAAAATTAGTTAAATTTGATAAAGAAAACAAACTTTCCTTTATTTTAATGAATGTTGAGGCTTTGTCTCATAAATCTGGACAAAAATGGTTGCAAAAGAGAATCAATCTAAATGGAAAATCAATGATGATGATTATTGACGAAAGCACAACCATAAAAAACCCAACAGCACTACGCACCAAAGCAATCTGTAAATTAGGTACAGCGGTAAAATACCGAAGAATATTAACGGGATCGCCAATAACAAAGTCTCCATTAGACCTTTATACTCAATGTGCCTTTTTAAGTAAAGCATTATTAGGGTTTGAATCTTTCTATACATTCAGAGCTAGATATGCCGTGATGCACCAAATACAAATGGGAGGTAATCAAATATTAGTTCCTAAATACTATACAAATTTAGATGAATTAGAATGGAAATTAAAATCATTTTCTTACAGAGTTAAAAAAGATGAGTGCTTAGACTTACCACCTAAGTTGTATCAACAACGACAAGTAAATTTATCTACCGAACAGGCAACTATTTATAATCGGTTAAAGAAAAGAGCTAGAGCCATCATTGAAGATAAAACCGTTAGTTTTAATAATAAGTTGACAGAAATATTAAGACTACATCAGGTATGCCAGGGATTCTTAAAAACAGATGAGGGCACAATTCATGAATTTAAAAATAACCCTAAATTAAAAGAATTAATGGCCCTTCTCGAAGAAAGTGATGGAAAGGTTATTATATGGGCTAACTATGTGTATAATATAAAACAAATTAAATCAGCCCTGGAGGAACGCTATGGAAACAATTCAGTGGTTTCGATATTCGGAGAAGTTGATGTCGAAGGTCGTAAAGATGCTGTTAACAACTTTCAACTTAATGATAGATGCCGTTTCCTTGTTGGTAATCCTGCTACTGGTGGCTATGGTCTTACCCTTACTGCTGCTCGGTATGTTGTATATTTCAGTAATTCTTACAATCTTGAAGTTCGGTGGCAAAGTGAAGACCGTGCGCACCGAATTGGTCAGAAGGATAAAGTTACTTATATCGATTTAATGGTACCCGAATCATTAGATGTGATGATTATGTCTGCTCTTGATAGAAAGATTAAATTAAGTGCTGCTACTTTAGGGGAAGAAGCCAGGCGCTTTCTGTAAAATGCTTAAAGTATTGGATTTATTTAGTGGCATAGGAGGATTTAGTTTAGGATTAGAACAAACAGGACATTTTAAAACTGTAGCTTTTTGTGAAATAGATAAGTATTGTAGACAAATACTGGAAAAACACTGGAAAAAAGTTAAGATATATAATGATGTCAAAGAAATCACGAAAGAAAGGCTCCAAGCAGACGGAATTGACCCGCCAGCAGTTATTACGGGTGGCTTTCCCTGTCAACCCTTTTCTGTGGCAGGAAATCAAAAAGGAACAAGTGACGACAGACATCTCTGGCCTGAGATGTTTCGAATTATCCAAGAGTTTACCCCGAGGTGGGTTGTTGGAGAAAATGTCAAAGGTATTACTAACATCCAAGACGGCATGGTCTTCGAGACTGTGTGCACTGACTTGGAAGGAGCGGGATACGAAGTCAGGACGTTCAATATTCCAGCTTGCAGCGTCGGCGCTCCCCACAGAAGAGAAAGAATGTGGATTGTGGCTCACTCCAAGCGCTTCAATGAGATCGAACCGATCAGAGGAAGCAATGAAACACAGAGAGAAATACAGGAAGAGTATAGGACGGAACACAGTACCTCCAGGCAATCTAGCCGAACAAGTTCAGTACGGCAAAGCAACGACGGACATGAAACAACCAAAAGTGATGTGGCCGACTCCGAGAGCTTGCGATTTAGAGGGAGGAGTAGTCAAGAATGTGGAATTAAAAAAAATGAGTTTCTCTCGAGTGAACAAGAAAGGAGTTCGTTTCGGAGTGAAGCTGAAGGACGCAGTTCACAAAGTAGAGAAGATATGGCCGACACCAACCAGCAGAATGTACAAACTACCACGACTTCCAGAAACAATGGAAAAAACGAAAAGAAATCCTTTAACAAACACGATAGAGGACGCAGTTCAGCATCGCGAGGGAAAGTCATGGAAGGAAACTGGCTCGTTGAACCCGACGTGGGTCGAGTGGCTCATGGGATATCCGGCAGGGTACACCGACTTAAAGCATTGGGAAATTCTATCGTCCCGCAAATCGCGGAAGAAATCGGTAAAGCAATCTACAAAGCAACAATAGATGGGAAATAATGGGATAAGAGATTTCTCACCTCAAAAATTTAGGACCCTTGTTTTTTTAAATTCTCGAATCGTTCCACCCGTTCAAGCCAAAGATTTTCATATTGATTTAAAAATGCATTGTCCATTTTAAATTCTTGATACAATCCATCTTTAGTACAAATACAAATTAAGCCCTGGTTAATAGGACCATACTGTTCTTTATGTGCTAGAGAATAAGCAGCTATTTGATAATAATAATCTATAACATACTCTTCTCGTTTTGGGCGATTTGACTGCTTGAAGTCAATGATAGTAGGAATATTATTATATTCTCCCACTGCATCAGTTGCTCCTGCCCATCTATCTTTGTAGGCTAAGTTAACTTCATTACCATAAATAATTTTTAAAGGTCCTAGGTTATTTATTATTTCGTGAGCCATGAGTCGTGCTTGTGCTCCATCTGCAGAAAGGTTTAAGTAGCCATCCCCGTTAAGATATTGTTCAAGAACATAATGCATTTCAGTTCCTCTAGTGGCTGCTTGCTTAGTAATTCTAGCAGCTTCCTGGTAGCCTACTCTTTCTCTCCATTTGTCTAGGGATTTTTTCTTTTCTTCTGATTGAGTAGCGCTTAAGATTGTAGTAACGCTGGGAACCTTCTTGTCTTTAACTGCATAGGTTCGTGGGCCGTGATCATCGTCACGTTTATAGGATTCGTATTGATATTTATTCAGACGTCTAAAGTCTTTAATAATAAACTTTTCTTTTTCCTTTATAAGTAACACACTTACTTTTATAAAACTCTAAAGAGTAATGCAACAAGTATTCCTAGCATAGAAGTTAATAAAAAGCCTGAAGTTCCTATTATAATTTTTTCAATTCTGTTTACATCTCTTCTTAGGGCTTCAACTTTATCGTGTGTTTGTTTTTGCATAATTCTACAGAGCTTTTCGTGGTCCGTGATTCGTTGGTGTGCTAACTCGTCTACTTTTTTAGGCATTTCTATTAGCTATTCCTTGCCCAAGATTATCTTGTGGCCATAAGGATTGGTATTGAGCAGCTTTATTTCCGCCACCCTGGGGAAGGTTTGCAAACGATCCACCCATAGGATCAGGACCAGTAACTTGCTGTCCTGTAGTTTGTTGAGGAGGTGTAGAGCCACCGGCCATTGTTGTTCTATCGTTATTAGTTGCTTGCATTTCTTTTTCTAATCCGTTTCTTACACCCATTAAAAAGTTATCTCCTGCAGCTAACACAGATGTAGAAGATTTAGATAATGCATTCTCAAGATTATAAGATCGTTGTTTTACAGAAGAGATTAATGCATTCTTATTCCACACTGGAGCGGGTACTTTTTCGGGAGATGTATTTAAATAATTTTGTATCTCTTCAAAATCTATTTTATTTGAATTAACTTTTGGCATATCTTTATCTTCATCTGCCATAGCATTCCACCACTTAGCAAATAAACTTCTTAAAGTTTTTCCTCCTTCAACTGAAGGATTAAATAACATTCTACTTACTCCTTCTCCTCCAATTTTTTGATCTATTCTTTCCATCTCAGTAAATAAATCATAAGTTCTTTTTAAAGCAGCCGGGTCTCCTAGCCATCCTCCAAGGTGTCTTCCTAAAAGAATTAAAGCAGCTGACCCTGCAATTCCTCCAAAGCCTCCACCTACAGAACCCATAAGTAATGTTCCTCTAGCTACTCCTTGTCCTAAACTCATTCCCCCAGCAGCTCCTAAAGTTAGTTTTCTTTGTACGAATACAGAAGGATCAGCAATTCCTACTTCAGCTTCTCTTCTCATTATTTTAATCATTGTTTCTAAATGATCTAAAGCTTGTTCGCCTCCCTTTCCTCCACCATACATTTGAATTAATTTATTCTTGGCTGCTGCAATCTCTGTATCAGCTCCCGTTAATCCTAAGTTTTTAGCAAATTGTTCAACATCAAATCCTTGGACTTCATTAGGTCCTACCTTTAATGCTTTCCAAGGCTTGTCTCCTATACCAGATTGTAAAAGTTTATCCGGGTTAATTCCTTTCAACCAGGTATCAGAAACAAATTCATCATTAATTTCATCAATGTATCTTCGATTCATTAGCCCGCTAGACTTCGCTTCTTCTAATAAATTAAATAAACTTCTTTCTTCTAAAGCTCTTGGTGCATATTTAAAAGAACTTTTAAATGCATCGTAGATATATAGTTCTCTAAATCTATCAAACATTTCAGTACCTGTTTTGTTTTTACCATAGCCCATTAAAGTTTTTAAATCTTGTATAGCCATAGGACTTTTAGATCTAAACACAGCTCGAATAGCCTTGTCCCACATCTCATCAGGATTAATAGTAGCTCTTCCAGTTATTCCTACTAAACCTAAGTTAGTAAAAATTTCTGAATCTACTTTACGTATATTTTTTGCAGTCGGAGAGTAGTAAGGCATAATAGAATTATGGAAAAAACTATTAGCTTCTAGTTGAGCTTTTTGTACTTCATCAATTCCTTTCATAATCTTACCAATGTAAGCTTCTCCTGCTTCTGCTCCGCCTTGTGCTACTATACTGTCATAAGATTTTTTAACTGCGCTAGTCTTTAATAATTCTTGCATTGGGTTTCCACCACCAATAGATGCCCAGTCTTTTTCTAAAGCAGTTCTTAAAGCTTGAACGAAACTTCTAGGGTCCTCTAGTTTAGTACTAGGTAAAACTTTAGTTAACATTTTTTGTAAACCTACAGCCTGTTGGGCAGTGATGTTACCATCGTTTTGTGTTAACCATTTTAATTCTTTTATAAAGGCTACTAATGGATCATCAAATTCTGTTACCGGAGACTGTGCTCCTACTCGAGCAGTTAAACCTTGCATCTCTCCATACAAGTTAGGGTATTGAGCTTGTAATCTTTTTAATACTTCATCTGCCCATACTCCAACGTGTTTAGTGGGAACAATTTTTAAATCTTCTAAGCCATGATACTTAGTAGCGTCTAATACTTTTTCATATTTAGTAGAAATAACATAATACATTTCTTGAAAGTTTTTTCTAAATTGAGGAACTGATCCCAGTGCTAACAGTTGAGCATGTGACATAGGAACAGATGCATTAATATTATCTAAATAATTATTATAGAATTGAACTTCTAAATTGTTTCTAAATCTTTGACGCTTACCTGCTATCCAGGGAAATACTCCAACTGATTTATTAAATTGTCTAACAAATCCAGCAAAGGCTCCGTGGTTTTCATTCATGACTGCTGATAAATTAGTATCATAACCATACTTGTATGCATTCGTTGCAATAATTTCTGCTTGCTTACCTTGCATACCTAAAATTCCTTTAGTCCATCTTCCTATTCCCCCTAACAAAGGCATTAATAAAAAGCCACCGGCATTAAATAGCATTGCATTCGACATAGCTTTATTTGCGTGAACAATCTCTTGCTCTACAGGTGAAAGTTTATCTATCTCATTTTCACTTACTCTAGCTAAATCTTCATGTGTTGCTCCACCTGTATCAGTAAGTGCTTCAGCAACTCCATAGGTAATAGATCCCATTCCAGCTCCTGCCATACCAAGACCTTGGGATTTTAATTCTGTTTGTAAAAGTTGACTAGGAGAGGCGTACATTCTACCACCTTTCATTCCCAATCCATACTTAACTTGTTGTTGTGCTTTATCAATTCCTCTAGCAACTCTATTCCAGACAGCTGCAGTTCTTGGAAGTAGGCCTATCGCTTTCCCTCCAATACCTATCACTCTACCTGCTGGGGTTCGTCGCATTATTTTAGATGCAAGGTTAGACATTTTGTAAGCGTTGTTGCCTAGATTAGCTAATCCATAGTTCGCTCTGCCTCCTGATGAAATAAATGCTTGAGCTATTTTATTTCTGTCTTGAATATAAGGCATTAAACTTCCAGCTACATCTCCTACTAATTCAAAGTCTAATCTTTTTAATCCTGTGGCAGCTTCAAACGGTCTAAGCTGTTGTTCTTTTTCTGTAGCTAGTGTTTCAGCTGCAGCTCCTTGCTCTTCCATCATGGCGCCTACATTAGGATAGCCTTTTAAGATTCCAGTTTGGAAAGCTTTATCTAATCCCATTAGTTGTTCTCTATTTAAAGTAGAAACATCTATTGCATTATTATCTATTGCTTTTTGTAATTCTTGTACAGATGCCATTATGCCCCCGGTATTGGAATGGATTCTAGAGCACCTATTACTTGTTCTTCGTTTTGTTGTTGAACTTGGCTACCAATTTTCCATTGATTAATATATGGAATAACGACAAAGGATTCTAAGAACGCACTATTGCCTCCAGATTCTAGATAATTATTAGCATCACTATTAAAGTTTCCAATCAATTGTGCTTGAAGCGCTCTGTATGCAGATTTAATTGTTTTAGCAGTAACGTTTTGGTTTTTAAATGGTCTAGGAATTATACCTAATGCACCTGTTCTTTCAGCTGCTGCTTCAATATCCCATTTAGTTAAACGGTCTTCATGTTTGTTAGCGTTTGCAATAATATATTTTAATCTTGTTTCAATTAGGGCTACCTGCATCAGTTGGTCCAGTTGTTGTTGAGTTAAATCTTTATCATTATAATGATCCATTACTTCTTTTCGAGTTGCCTCAATATCTTTGCGATATTCATTTTGGATCCATTCTGCGTGGGTCATTTTTTCCTTACCCATACCTAATACACCACCTACCTTTACTGTGTCCGTTGATAAATTGTCAGCAGCTAAAATTGTACTATCAATATAATTACCCATAGTCATTCCTTGAGTATATTTATTCTCGTAAGATTGGTAGTTATCAATAGCTCCTTTGTAATCTTCTGTAATTAGTTTCCATCCCCCTTTATAACCTAGGACTTCATCAGGAGCGGTTAAGACATAATTAACATATTGTAATCCGGTTGCAGCACTACTTAATTTGGTTCTCATTTTATGTTGAGTTGTACCTGAAATTTCCAAACTTCGTGGATTTTGACCTTGGAAAGGAATCCAGTTTATACTACCATCCGGTAATTGATTTTGCATTAACCATTGACCGTTTTCATCTTCCCTAATTTCGAGTACTCGTTTACCATATAAAGCATTAGGATCATCAACCATGACATGCTTAACATCTCCTACTACTTTTTGTGCACCTGGTTTATTGTCTTCTTGAGCTTTTAAGAAAGCAATAGCTAAGTCTTTATCAAATGCTCTTTGAGATTGATTTAATGCAATAGCTGTATCTACTACTGGACCTGTAGATTGTCCTACGACATCTAAGAATCCTTTTAATCCTTTTTCTCCAGACTTATTGGACATCATTCCAGATGCTAGTTTCATTAATAATAAATCTCTATCATTACCTTGAGCACCTGTTAGCTCCGTAATTTGATTTCTAAATTGTAAAAACTTATCTTTAGTTCCAAGATCTGCGCTATTAAATTCTTCTTTTAAAACTTTAGCTTGTGTCTCTGCATCTTTAAGTTTTTGTCCTTCTAATATTGCGGCTTCATCTTCATTAAGAGGTGTTCCTCCCGATGGTGGAATAGTCTCAGCAGTTAGAATATTCATTTCATTAGGATTACCTCTATCATAATCTCCTTCTACTCCTGTTTGTCCTTCTCTTACTGCAAAATCTGTTTGCCAAATCTGTACTGCTTGGTCCACATGCTCTTGAGTAATCTCGTTAGCTCCCGCTTCGATTGCTACTTTCTGAGCAATGTTCATAATTAAATTTTGTTCGTCATCACCTAGTTGGGCTGCTGCTTCACCTTCTTTCATTGTGGCTGCTCCACCAAAAATTAATGGCATCGAAAGCCATCCCGAACTAGCTTTAGATTTTTCCCATCCTTTTTTCATTTTAGTAGATTTTTTAAAAGCTTCGATTCCTTCTTTAGTTCCTTTACCGCCCCCTTTAATTGTTCTACCAAAGTTAAAAAGTTGTCTTCCTCTTGTAATCAATCCAGGACCTAATAATGTTTCTCCAGCTCCTAATGCAAACTTACCAGGGTCTCCTTCTCTTGATGCATCATACATAGTTTTAACTCCACTACCTACAAAAGCACTTCCTACTCCTATTTTAGTTGCTCCATAAGTTTTTGGAAATTTTTTAGCTAAGTAATGTGCGCCAGTACCTGTAAAGGAAGGTTTTTGTCCAGTTGCTTCTCTGAATAGCCGAGCAATTCCAGTTTTTTGTAAACCTTTTTTAACATAAGGCATTCCATATTTATAAGCGCCTTTAAGTCCACCCCATCCTGCTTTAAATTTACCTGGACCTACTAACCAACTTAAATCTTTTACAAAATTTCTTCTAGGTATTGCAGAACCAGCTGCTTGTTGTAGTCCTCCCATAGTAAAAGGACTTTGCGGAACTCCACCGGGTGGTGTTCCTATTTGATATTTAGGAATTTGATTATGTTTAATTTGGGCTGCGTGCCTGAACATTTTTCGGTTTAAGACTGGATCATTCATCTCTCACCTCTACCTTTGAACTGTAATATTGCTTGCTGGTCTATTAACCATATTGTAGGCAGCATAAGCTCCAATACCTGCACCCGCAGCTTGAGCTAAAGGATTAACTCCTGGACCTGTGGTTGCTGTAATCTGACTAGCTGATGTTGGAAGGTTGGTCATCATACCTTTCATGAATTCCATTCTTTGATACGGCTCGTAAGCTCTCGCCATTTGTGTTTGTCTTTGTGCACCTAAAGCTTGTTGTGCTAATTGTTGTTGTATTCCTCCTGCTTGAAGTTGACTCTGAAGATCTGCTTGTTGCATTTGTTGTGCTTGTGCTCCTGCTACTCCATATTGTTGAGCAGCCTGCATCCCTGTAGTCACTCCTAATCTTTGTTGTGCTTGAGCTGCACCTAAAGCTTGGCCATATATACCTGCCTGCATTTGTCCAATTTGTCCTAGTCGTGCTCTATCCAATTCGGCTGATGCTACTCCTTGTCTTGCTCCCCCAAAAGCTCCCGCTTGAACCGCTTCGGCACCTAGTTGATTTTGTCTCATTTGAGACTGTCTGTTGATTTCATCTGTAACATGTTGCGAATATGGATTCATAAAAGAAGCAATACTTCCTGCTCCTGTTGCAGGTAAACCGCCCGCTAAAGTTTGAGCGCCTCCAATAGCTCCTAGACCTGCCGATAGTTGAGTAAGTCCTACTCCTGTAGTTCCTGCCCCCGTAAAGGCTGCTTGTTGTAAAGCTGAAGGCTTAGCTGTTTGATAGGCAGGTAAACTGATTGGAGCTTTTGCTAAGT
>JGI25129J35166_1000517_pt1 | contig 12658 bp, 25 predicted proteins | sample ETNvirnome_2_130_FD_35166 | JGI IMG/M metagenome (IMG submission 35166) | reverse complement strand
ACTGGTAGACTAGGAAACATTCAAACAAATACTGAAAAGACTGTAGATGCCTTATCAGAAATCAATATGCATGTGGATGCATTCGAAGATAAGGGTACTGTAAGTATTGACAACCCAACTGTCCCATCTGACGGAATTATGTTCAACACTGCTATTCATCGAGTATATCAACCAGATGTATTGATTGCACTAAGCACTGTTGTAGGAACCTCTCCTAAGGTTCTTGATGCAGATACCACTGTGTATAATGGTGTGTATGTATCAGCGGATCCGGGAAATACAAGCAACATTATGGTTGGTAGTGTAAAATTACGACTAAACTCTGCTGCTGGTTATGTTCTTGAACCCGGAGAAAGTATATTCTTACAGATATCCAATCTAAATAAAATCTATGTCAGGGGTATGGATGGAAATCAAACTGTTCGATGCATAGGATCATAAAATGGCATTTAGTCGTGGAAGTCACAGAAGAAAAAAGACATCACCATCCCAAGAGACTAATCCAACCAAAACCTGTCTCCTGAACGAAGGTACTTTTCTTGGATTATTATTCAAGAAAGATGTAAACAACACAAAATCTACTCTTACTACTTTACGAAACAGACCAAATGTTATATTCGCAGAGAAAGATATTATTCTTTTTGATTATAGTTTGTTAGAAGAAACAAACAAAGACCTAGATCAAATACACGCAACTTTCTCTACTCTAACGCCACAAAAAAGCACATTCACTTTATCTAATGCCAGATATGTTCAAGATGACATTAGTATTGATGTCACTATGAATGGAACATATCAATTTCTAAACTTTATAAATGATACCATCATTGTTGCTAAATGGACATCTTCTACGGCTATTGGTAATTATGATAAAGCAAAATGGTCAGGAAAATACTTCCTTGAAACTCCGCAATTCACTGTTGATAAAATATTCTCTTCAAAGAAAATTGATGTTATTGAAAATTTGATACACCAACCAAATTGGTCAGACTGGGGAATAATGGCTGGAGACAAGGTAAGATTCGTCGGAACAAAATATAACGACGAACTTGACGCATTAGTAATCAGCACAGAACTAGATGAAAATATGCTCTCATTGTCTGAAATCAACCAAAATGAAAGTGCTATAGGAACACCAGTCAAAATGCAACTTTGGAGAAATTGTTCCAGTCTAGATGCTGAAGATATTTATGAAACACAAGAACCTACAATAATTCAATCTACGGGAAATAAAAAGGGAAATAAAAAATTCAAGAAGAGGACTATAAGTAATACCTCAAAACAAACTACAGGAAACAGTACTGGTACTGCACGATCCGTTCCCNCTCTGCCTCCGCCTTCGGCACCGCCTTCGTCACGCCTGGGTCCGGCTGGCAAAACCACGCCGCTCGGTAGTAATCCTCCCATAGGCTCTTCACAACAGGGGGCCCCCCACAAGTGCGATAGCGATTGCTACGCGTACGGTCGTGACAGCAATCCAGATGGATGTTTCCCAGAAAATTGTAGGTGCTTACGAACAGCATTGTCATCATACAGGGCGGAATTCGCTGAACCCTGCGTGCCTGGATTCCCGACCCTATGCTATCCAGAAGACTTTGATTTTACTTCGCCACCATTTCAAATGATTGATAACGGTGACGGCACTTTCAGCATGGATGCCGCTCGTCATGCCTATTGCAATGACACCCCCTTATATTACCACGGACCGGGAGCGCATTGGCCTGAATGTATCGGCGGTTGGTGCTTCTCAAATTATTGATCCATACGCATAAATCATTCATTCAGATTTGTAGAATCTGGAACAGGATCTGTTTCATATAACATTCTAGAAATCTTATCAGAAAAAGCCCATCCAAACGAACCATCTTCATATTGAAGTTTTACTGCTTCAGTTTCCCCATTATCGCTATCGACTGCATCAACAATTTTTCCCATTTTCATGTTGTTTTTGTTGACCACTGATTCGCCAAGTTCATATCGTTCCATAGTATTATCTCCGTTATACATCAAGGTTTTCCCAATCATGATTTGCCATCAGATGCATCGCCCAATGACCAAATCCGGTTTGTGGTGATTGTACTTCATCACCGATACTCTCAAAAACGAATGGTCTACCATTCACCTTGCTTGTGTATATAGGCGAATCGTATCCCATTTTCCCTTTATTGAAAATTTCTTTCTTATGATAACCAAGCCAATTGTTGTCACACCGATTAGTTCCAATCAAATATGCTTTAGATTCTCCTTTGATAGCACCTTTAGGAATGAACAAAATACTATCCTGCTCAAATATTTCACCAAGTTTCAATAGGTCTTTTTCAAGAGTACCTTTATCATTTAGATCAACAACAAAATAACTTACTTCCTTAGTAGTCTTTCCGCCCTCAGGATATGATCCTTGAAGGGTTGTTACTCCATACCCCTTCACCTTCAACTTTGCAAGAAGACTTTTATTTCGTTTTTGGTTGTCTTTCTTGCTGTATATTTTTCCTTCTCCACAATCAGATCCCTTTCGAAATGCTGTTAGTGCGCCACAATCATGTTCTTCGTTATGTCTCCATAAGCGAGAAAGAGAAGATTCGTTGATTAGTTTCTTATATGATTTCATTTTGATCTCCGATATTATATATCAATACGGTTATGAATGATAGAATGGGGCGAGCCGGATTCGAACCGGCACTGTAGCGATTTTAAGTCGCTTGCCTCCTGCCTGTTGGGCTACCGCCCCTGTATTATAATTTATTCATTCCTTCATTAGTTGTATAGAAAATTTCATCAAAAATAACCTTACACCAAGGTAAGCATATATCACAAGGTTTACTCATACGCATATTACCAAATCTATTGAATCTAAAATTCACCAATTTCAAATTATTCTTCTGACCTTTATAACGAATCAATGCATCCAATTCAGAATGAACTTCGTCGAACTGATATCCATACTGTTTTGCCATAGGATGTGTTCTGAAATGGTTTGTCCCTATAGAAACTATCTCATTTTTCTTGACAATTATAGAAACATGTTTCTTTGGTCTGGGGATGTTGATAGAGATTGGTATGGCAATATCAATAAGTTTAGGAATATTCATTTCTACGCCACCAGCAGATAACCAAAAACAAAAGCATAAAAAGAAATCACACCAGCAATTGCAAGAACAGCAATAATTTTTTCTTTCTTAGTCAATTTGTCATAAGGATAAAGTGAAAACATTATAGGAAAAAACTCTCCAACAAATCTTGATCATTTCTTATCTCTTGACATTTGATTTACTGTATGTGGTGACGATAATAACTATGCATTCTCATCAAATCAATTTCATTTTCATCCACATCCGTCCAAGATTTTGTTCTAGGATCAAGTTGGTATTCAACATAATAAGAATCACCGCATTCTTTCGGTGCATCAACAACAGTTCCGACATAATTATAACCATCTCTCTTCCAAAAAATTTGATCTCCGCTATCTACAACCAACATTTTTTTCCACCTTACAGTCATTTTAGTTTTTTCTTCCAGACTTTCTTAGACCATATTTGTTCTTTTTACTCTTTCTGGGTCTTCCTACCTTTTTATTTTTGCCCCAAATAGACTTTTGTATATCGTTGTTCTTTGCCATTACTACTCCGTCAATTTCAATTCTGGAACAGCACCAACAACACCAGAAGTTTCTGGAATTATCAAGCCACTACCAAATGCGGTATTGTATTGGTTCAAGAATTCGCCAATAGGTGCAACTATAAAAATTACATGTTGCTTGGAAAGTTCCAAACCCTTCTTGAGTTCCTCATCATCACAATACGGAAGATAAGGAGCAATGCCAATTCTTCCTTCACCCGCTGGTATAATAATAGCAGGATTAGACAAAGTAATAGTATCATCTTTCTCTGTTACTTTACCAATAATCTCTTCGCCAGTCTGCAATCTAACAATCTTTACTTCACTCATTTTTTGATTTGCCTTTATTCTTGTCTTTTACTTTCTTTGTGGTTTTCTTTTTAGGAAAAGCCTTTTCCCAACCTTCATCCCATTTCTTCCAATTCACTTTACGATATTTACTTCCTTTACCCGCTTGACCATCAACCATCACTACAATCGTTTGTTTCACCTGGCAACGATTCAATCCATTCGTTAGCAACACGAATATCTTCCATTACCCTATCACATTCGCACTTATCAATAGGTGTACAATTACACTTTTCATAAAGAAGTTTGGCTTTTAGTCCGCTGATTATCTGATTGTTTAGTTCCATAATTTTCTCCTTCTGAACAATCACAATTATATATTATGTATATTGACATTTCAACAAAAAAAGAGTAGGTTTTCGTAGTTGTCCGAATGTTGGGGACACAACTACTACACACCTACTCTTTTTGTTCGTTCCCACCGCGAAGCCTGACGGTGCAAAGGCGGTGAAGTGTCTTACCACTCTTATCCTCATCCAAGTCCCTGAATGAGGCTACGGAGGCTTCTGATCCATACGCTTACGCGAATTCCGCAAGAACGAGATGTTCAATGCCTGGGAAGGAATAACCACACCTTCAACTTTCGGGGTCAACTGGTTTGTTAATAACCCTACTTGTACCACCACTGCATTAGTCAAATACTGCTTCACTCATTTGAGCATCCGCACCCCACCACAGGGAGCAATGTACTTTAGTCCGCATGACGAAAACTTGTTCAGTCACCAGGCTGTGCAGGTGATCAAACCCTGCACTTATTATTTAGTTTTCAAAATCCTTAGATGGGGTTTCCCCCACCGAAGGAAAACTACTCTTTAGAGCATATATCGGTTGCCGTTGTCATCAAACCCATAGGTTCGATTGCCGGGATGGACATCTTCCATGAAGTACCGAGTCTTTCCGGTAGGTGTTTCTTCAGAAACAATTGCCCAATTACCATACTCTTCGACGGTATTCTTGATGTCGCTGATAGTGGCACGAAGATTAGCAACACCAAACTTCGACCTTGCCTCATTTGCTGTGATTCCCTTACCCTTTGAAAGATAATTGATCACTCTACGCTTCTTACTCATTGTTGCCATATGACAAACTCCTGTTTTTTGCGGCACTTACCAAATTCAAGGTAGGGATACTTGCCGCTCTGTATCCGTTCCTTTATTGTTATACAAGTAGTATACTTTGCCACTTACTGATAGTCAATTCTTTTTTTGAACGAATTCGTAGATTTTTTCTGCTTCGTTGCGAATGGCTTCTGTGGTAGGGAAAACTGGCCGTTCTTCAACAGGACATTCGCCAGTTGCTTGTTCATCAAACTGCCAGTCTTTCCAAACTTCGTGGTCACTATAGAATCGGTCCATAAGACCTTGTTTTGCTTCTTGCCAGATATCAAACCGCAGTCGTGTTTGTGCCCAATCGGCAGGTGCGTGCTGCCATTCACTCATTTTGTTTCTCCTTGTGTGTATGTGTGTGTTTGAGAACACTGTTCTCNTNGTTNTTTATGTCTCAATGNGTCAGGTGAGAATCGAACTCACGACTTACGGTTTAAAAGACCGTTACTCTACCAACTGAGTTACTGACCCTTTGTGGTCAGTGTTTCTGTTTTACTGGCAACGGAGATTCATAATAAATTTCCAATCCCAATGCCTTTGCCAAGTGCCATTCGCATTTTGCGCCACGACTTGTTTCCCATNNGCTCATCATATAAATTGCGGTACAATCATCACAAATGGCAATCATATCACGCCTCAATGCCTTACGCATAAATTCGCTATCTTCGTAATCGTTTTCGGGGTCAAATTCCACATGACCGTTTGGTGGCGAACCTTGTGTTCTGTCCATTTCTGCGGGATTAATTACTGTCCATCCTTGCTCTTCAAGGATTTTTGCTTGACGGTCAAATGCAGGGAAATTTCCATCTTCATAACCACGCATCGGTCCTGCACAATAGATTGTTGGTTCTCTAGTCATACTATAATTATATCCTCTTAGAATAGAATGTCAACAAATATCCTCACTTTTTTTCTACAAATGGCACCATTTCAATAATTGTATTGAAATATAAACTGCGCCAACCTTTCTTGTCTACATCCCAAACAGCGAGAAGATCTTTTTTCTTTATTGATTTTCTTTGATTTTCTCGACTTATATATTCGTGTGAAAGTGTGCATTTCATTTCACGAATTTTTCCGGTAGTAATTTTTCTAAATTTCACTACCCAAACACTAGACAAAAGCCGTTCTATTACTTCTTCTGGCTTCACGGAAGTTCACACCCCTTCCAAGAATCATCTTCTTGTTTGAGATTGAAATATTTACACTGTATAGAACATTTGTGGCAATCAATAAAATTATCCATCTCTTCTATAAGTCCTTCTTTGTATATAGAATCATAGCCATCTTTTGCCCAATTACCTAACCTATATTCTGGAACGCCACGAAATTCAGTACACCAATAAGTATAACCATCAGCACAAAATATAACCGCCAACATAGGACCAAAACATTTTTTGATGGGGGGGTTATTAGATTCTTTGTTTTCTATAAAATGCTTTTCCTTTTCAAATGCAGAAAGAAAAACAATCCCCCCTTTCTTACAATAATTTTTGAGTCTGTCTCTAACACCATCCCATGTTGTAATAGGATTGATAATGTGTCCATCTTTGAAGTGTGCGATGCGAACAAAAAATTCATCAAATCCGTGTTCTACTGCAAAGTCTATTGCTTCTTCAAGGTGTTTCCAAGTATTGTTATAATCGGTAATCAAATATTTGAATGTAATTTTGGTTCCGTACTCTTTTAGTTTTGGAACAACTTCTTTCACATTTTTGAGAACATAATCAAAATTGTGTCTTCGTATTGTGAAGTAATCCTGATGTTCAACCGCATCAATATCAATACCGATCCAATCAGGACGAGATTCTTTTGACAAGTTTAGTCGTTGTAATAAAGTTCCATTGGTTATCAAGCCGACCTCAGCATTTTTCTTACACGCTTCTTCTATCATTTCAGATATTGCAGGATGAACTGTTGGTTCCCCCCCACCAGAGAAAACAATTTTACCAACTGTATCTGGTAAACTACGAATCAAAGAAATATAATCTTCTGTTGTCGCTTGATCTGGACAAGTTTTACGAAACTCATGCACATTACAATAATAACAATCTTGATTACAAGTATTTGTAGGATCTATTTCAACTTCGAATGGTTGTACTATATTTTTTAGTTCGCTTTTGTTCATTTGTATATTTCTAATACGCCGTCATGGACTCGAACCATGTTTGCACGATTATAAATCGCACTGAGAAAACCATTCCTCCCACGGCGCAAATAATCATCGCATCTTTCGTGCTATCTTATACCGTTGTTTCTTTGCCCTGTATTTGTTCTTATCCAGATGGGCGAGTTGTTTTTCGGGACTCAATTCATCCCAATACTCTTGTCGTTTTTCTGCTTCTCGCCTTTTTGTTTCTTTTGTTTTCTTCAATACTCAACACTCCCACCAAAATAAACCCGACATTTCTTGTTGCTCACATGATCATTTTCATCTTTGTCGAGATAGTTAGATCTCTGACGATCTTCATCATGTCCTAATCTATAGTTTGCTTTTTCAATATCATACTTTTCATGGAGAATATGATCATGACCAGTATGATTTACATTGTCTTCAAAAAACTCTTTGATTAGAAGGTTGCTTTTGTAAATAGCATCTTCTTCATCTTCTCCCAACGGAATATCAATATGGAGTCTATATTCATTCATAACTAAACCATCCTAACTTGAAATTTCTTCAACAAATTTATACGACACAATTTGGTCTATTTTGATTTTGAGCCATCCCGCTTCCGGTTTCTGACCCTCATCTAAATTCTTATTGGTTGACCAAACCATCAAGAATCCGTTATCATTTACTTTCTTTTCTGATAAAATTGTTCTGTGTAAGGAAGAACCTTTACTTGGAAGAACATCATTTTGAAGAGTGCAGTAAACATCTCTTGGTTTTGTATCATTCACTCGATATATGGTAACAATACACAACCCAGATTTCAACCTTTCAACCAAATTCTTTATAGAGATATCTGGCTGGTTTTTGAAAGCCTCTTTTCTTTTTTTACTACATCCACAACTCATGAAATAACTTTCTCATTTTCACGAACACTATACCAAACTCTTCTGTTATTTTCACTTGTCCATTTGTTCCAATAAGAAGTGATAGTTTGAACATCTTCTTTTTCGCCAAGAGGATATATCATTGTTCTTCTTCTATTCTCTGGATTATATTGACGATCAATAGAATTGATTTTCACCAAAGCATCGGCATCATTTATTTCTTTCAATTCAAAGGGGTCACAAACCAACGAAACAACCAAAAGTTTTCCAGAAAAAGAAATCTCTTTTGGTTGTTCACTTTCACTACCCTTTTTTTGTTTTGGTGGAGTTGGTCGTTTCACTTCTCTTTTTCTAAATTCCATCATAACCTCCAGTCACAGATCTCAATTCTTCTTTTTGATCTCTACGATCCTTCTTGGGACATCGTTGCCTTTTCCCCCAACATTTTGCTCTATTTTTGGGTGTGCCAAACGCATCCCTATCCCCATATGTAGAGAAGGGTTTTCTTCTTGTCATCTTCCGTTTATTAGACATATTCATATCAACAGTATACCATCAACAATAACACTATCAAGAAATTTATTCTTTTTTCTGTCCTGTTCCAAAGAGATTCTTGGTTATTGTGGATTTGGGAACATTAGTTCTAATCCAAGACAATGCTTGACCCAATAAGTCTTTTTCTTTCGTCATTGATTTTCCTGGCTCTTTCATTACCAGATATTTGAAATCTTTGACAACAACTGTATCCTTCTTTTTGCCAGTTTTGATCGGTTTTCCTTCTTTGTCTTTCCAAAGAACCGTATGTTCTGGTCCACCAAGAACAATATACACTCCACCATCTACACCCCTTGGTGTTCCTTTTCTAATAAAATTCCACATAGTATTCGCTGCACCTTCATGTGTGGCTAACAAAATATCTTCTGGAACAATTCTTCCTCTTTCTGGGTTTCGATTTTGTTTGACGGCAATTGAATAATTTGTAAGTACCCAAACAATATGAATATTTTTTGGATCATAACCAGAAGCCATAAACTGCGGAACAAGTTTATCAACTTTTTTTGCTTCAGCCAATGTGGTATCAATCAAAATGTTTGGCAGATGTTTTAATTTTCCGCCCTGTAAAAGCAAATCTAAAGTCTTATCTTGAATGCCTTTGTTTTTTATAAACATGTGCATCTTCATCACATCTTTTGTACGGCGCAAATCCAAACCACGAATTTCCTTATATTTATCTTTTGTTTTAGCAAGAATCAGAAATGCTTTTTTCAATTCATCAACATCACGAACCTTGAATTTTTCCCCCTCCAAGAAATTATTTCGAGCAAAACCCTTTCCACTACCTGCCCCACCGGCAAGAAAAACAATTTGTCCTTGTCTTGCACCTTTGCCAACAATAATTTGCTTTTCTATAAGATCTTGGATATTTCTTTTCTCTGTGATGTGGTGTTTGAAAGATTTCATGGTTATTTTACCCCAGAATACTTGTTAGTGTACCTTTTCTTTTATCTAGTTCTGCAATAGCCTTATTTTTTAGGGCAAAACCTTTTCGTCCAGCAGAAAAAATTCTTAGTGTCCATTTGTCTTTATGTTTATCAACTTCGCCTTTTTCATATTCTCCCCTTTTCCATCCCTCTCCTTCTCCTACTGCGTCATGAATGGCAATATTAGAATCCCATGCCAATAAATTCTTAGATTTATCAACTATGAATCTAATTTTCTTTCTTTTGGTATTCATAATAAATCTTTCTATCTCTGATAGCGTAGGATTTTCTAACCCACGAATAGTTTTTACTTGCCCTCTATCTGCCATATATGGGAGAAGAGTCATAAGTTTGGTCGATTTCTCTGTAATGTATTTCTTGAATGATAGCATATATTATGTATAATTTACCACCCATCCAACATCCAAGTACCAAACACTACACTATGGGGGAGTTCATATTCTTCCCCAGTATCATGATGTTCCACAACAACTATATTTTTGTCCCATCTCTTGAGGATTCCAAGAAATCCAGATTTACCATCGCCAAACGAAACAAAAACATCTTCGTCTAGATAATCATCCCAAGTCTCACCGTCTATGAGTCCCATCTTCATCTCCAAATACTGTATTGAGTTGTCGATTCACTCGAATAAAAGTAGTGCATTTTGGAAGATCCTTCAATCTTCTTGCTCCTGTATATGTACAGGCACTTCTCAATCCGCCTAGAATCTGTTGAATAACTTCCTCTACCGATCCCCTGTAGGGAACGGTAACTGTTTTCCCCTCAGACGCTCTGTAAGTCGCCACACCGCCATTGTGCTTGTCCATTGCAGTTGTGCTACTCATACCATAGAAGACCTTATAATAATCTCCTGCTTCGTCTGTTACGACCTCTCCTGCTGTCTCATCTGTTCCTGCGAGCATTCCGCCGAGCATCACGAAATCTGCTCCCCCACCGAATGCTTTGGCAACATCACCGGGAGACTGGCAACCACCATCCGCCATGATAAAGCCGTTCAACCCGTGAGCAGCGTCGGCGCATTCTATTACCGCCGAAAGTTGTGGATACCCCACTCCTGACACCTTCCTCGTTGTGCATACACTTCCCGGTCCGATGCCAACCTTTACTATATCCGCTCCTGCGAGAATGAGTGCTTCGGTCATTTCTGCTGTTACCACATTCCCTGCTATAATAATCTTGTTCGGCCATTTGTCNCTGACTTCCTTTACAAAATCTATAAACTTTTGTGTATATCCGTTTGCAACATCCAAACAAAAAAACTTATTCCGATTACTGTACACATACAACGGCAAAGCAGACTTGTCTCCCAGCAACAATTCTCTGTCTCGTTCTTTCATTCCGAACGAAAGAACCATATGACTCGCTTCGCACATATCAGCAGAATCTTCCACATCTCCTGCATTTATATATTTGTCCAAACAAGTGAGCATTCCATGTGTTGACAATGCCCGCCCCATCTCAATTGTTCCGATGGTGTCCATGTTTGCTGCAACAATCGGAATACCCTTCCAAGTGTCGCCATTTCTGAACCGAAACTTTCTCGAAAGACTCACCCCAGAACGAGATTCCAGAACAGATCTTTTTGGACGAATCAGCACATCTGTATAGTCAAGTTTTATATCATCAAGAATTTTCATTTTTTATACCGTTTCCTGTTAGTCTTTCACAATCAATGATAGAAGAAAACAAAATCTTTTGCCACTTTTCTTCTACGAGATTCCATACTGTTATATATTTATTGCTGAATGATGATTTCCATTTTTCGTGACTTTCATCAAAAGAATCGGGAAGATGTATCAATGAACGAGTCACCGAAACTGTGTGTTCTACTGAATGAACATCAACATACACAAGTTCACAAATTCCATTGATGAGTTCTTCAAAAATTGTTGGTGTTTCGCTCATTCTGTCTTTTCCGTTTTTTCTCATTTCTCATTCACTCATCAATCTAGGGGGATCAATCTAGGGGGAACAGAATCGTCCCGAACCCAACCTTGTTCAATCATACGCTTCCATAAATCTTGAGCATCCATAATTTTCATTGGTTGCGAACGATTCTCTCGTTCTGTTGTATTTATTTTTACCATGTTCACCCAATAAACCAGAGCAGACTTCTTTATCTTGTCAAGAAAAAATAAAATTCGATGATGTTCATCTTCGGGATTCTGAATTCCAAAGAATTTTGCACCATCTCTTTCCCAAAGATATCTCAACCCCCTCATATCACATTTTCTTTCCATATTCTATCTGCAAGTTTATACTGTAATCTGTTTGCTTCTCGTTCTCCGGTTCCCTTCCATTTACCTGTCACATACTGTTTAACATGTACCATTTCATGCACGATAGTAGCAACAAAATCTCTCAAGGACTGATTGGTACATACAGTAATATCATATCCACCATCATCGTTGTCTATGCAAGTACCATAATGACGGTCGGTATATATGCCGAGTTCCAACGATATATTAATGTCTATACCTATATCAAGATTGAAATGATCAACACACCAATCAATGATATAATGTGTTATAAATTTGTCGTGTCGATTTCCACCTATTATTTTAATGCTCATCCGATAGTAATCTTATATTCCCTGCTTCTATAGCAGCAATCGCTCTTTGGCGAATTTCTTCTTGTTCTTCTTCTGTCAATGGCTTTTTCATAACATTATATGTTGTTACATATGAAGATGCGAGCGTTTCAGCATCAGAAAAACACATGTCATATTCCGTTACCAATCTCAGAAACATAACAGCAGCATACTTTGCCTTATCTTCATTCATATGAATATCAAAGGTGCTGAATCCAGTTTTACCAGAGAATCCCCAATACTCGTAAACGGTGTCATCTTCTTTAGCAACCCTTCGCTGGCAGTCGCCATCGTCATCGGAATGGGATTGAATCGAGGACAGTGGCACCCAATCGACCAAATTACCATCCTTATCATATATCTCATCATATGATAGAAAAACTTGAATCCTATGTTCGTACATATACTCATGGACTTCATCTCTACTCATTCTTGTAATACTATTCATGTATTATTCTCCTTTTGAAATTCAATTGACTAAAAAAGCGTTAGCCTGT
>JGI25129J35166_1000510_pt1 | contig 12750 bp, 18 predicted proteins | sample ETNvirnome_2_130_FD_35166 | JGI IMG/M metagenome (IMG submission 35166) | reverse complement strand
GGTAAGCGTAACCACCTGTAGGGAAAGGGGGGGCCGGAAGGCCCCTTTTTTTGCCCGTATCCGCTACCTTACATTATGCTGACCACCCCGCTTGGGTGACGGCCTCTCTTTTCCACCGCCATGCCTACCAAGCTGTGTCTTCTTCTTCGCTACCTTTTTCTNTGGTGCGCCGGGGCGTTTCCCACTGTAGATTTTCCATTTGTCACCTTCTGACAATTCATCCCACACTTTTTTGCTCATCTTGCGCGACGGTCCCGCCGCATGTCTTGGACTATCCGCCATCGTTACTTTCCTCTTGTGTTAGTTTAGTACCACGTTTCTCCAGACCATAGCCTTCATTTGTATTATAACATACGTGTCAATACCCCATATGAGATATACTAAAGGCGCTCTCTGAAAGCGTTGTATAAATCCCCCTCATATGATGCCAGTATACCTAGCATGTGCCTCTCCATTATGGATTTCCCTTCCAACCTGTAAAAATCTAGGCCTACACCTAGCTTCCTCGCTATCGCAATATCCCCTGTCTTCCTCCTGCCGCTTCCAAAACAACTGAAGCAATCTATCCTCTTCAGCCCGGTGTCTAACCAACCCTTACCATTGCACCTACCACACATCCCATCACTGTTGGCCTCATCTACCGCTACCTCTGCCAAATCCCAGATGTATTTCGGGGTAATTAGCAGGCTTCTGCTTGTATTCCTCTTCTTGCGACGCTTCCATACTCTCCTAGCCAAGTCCTCTATGACCCCCCTCCTTCTGCTCCTATCCCCTGCATACTTAAACCTCACAAATCTTGATGCGTCCCTTGATAGCCCGGCCATGACGTAACAGATGACCTCACTTCTTATCCTTGGGCGCATGTTCATGTGGGTGTATGTGGTCAGAGAGCATAAATCCTCTGCTGATATCCTCATACGACTGTTCCTTTAACCCCCTCTTGTTCAATATATTACTCATGAATGCAAGCGCTACCCCTTTCTCTACGTCTTGTGTTGTAAATCGGTAGACCTCCCATCCATGCAATGTAGCAAGATTATATTTCTCAAGGTCACGGCTATAGCCCTTCCCCCTTGTGTGCCTCCCGCCAGTCCACACTCCCCCTTCAACCTCCATTGCCAACATCCTGTCCGGCCATGCAAAGTCAAAGCGAAACCTTCTCTTGTTCAGAAACCTATACTCTGCCTTGGGTATATCCAATTGGTGTACCATCAACTGATCCAGAAACAGTTGTTCTCCCTTACTGATGGTCAATGTACGCACCTGTCAGTGGCCCGTATGAGAGGGATACCATTCCCATTGCCCCATCCTGCCTGAATCTCTGCTTCTGAACGTGTATCTCTACCTGTTTAGACTCGGGGTTAGATAAGTCCCTGTATATGACAACGCCAGAGTCGGATTTGTTTCTCCAGTGTGCCGACCCTGATATATCCCAAAGACTAGGGACCGGGTAACTTCCATCCTTATCTCGGTACATCTTGGCAGGGTGTGCCACTATCCACAGGTGTATGCCATACCTCCTAGCAAACTGTCTTGCTCTCTTCAGACAGATACCTATGAACTCCGTCTCAGAGAACCCCCCTCGCTGTGTCTCTAGTTCATTCCATGGGTCAATTACCAACCCTCTTATCCCATGCCTCCTCACTAACCCACGAGCCGTCTCTAAGATGTTGTCCACTGTCCACTCGTGGTCATCCTCTGGGAGTATCCATTGGAAGTGGTCTTTCGCCCAGTCAGTGGCGTACTCCAACTCTTCTCTGGTCATACGCTGTGTCAGCCCTTCCCTGAAGGGAGCGCCTATAAACTTCTCTACGATCCGGGCCATGTGGTCTTCTAGTGGTTGGTTCTCGGGTGAGAATATGGCAAACCTCCAACCATGGCGCTTGGCTATGTTTACCATCATGGCATCAAGCCAGTTGGACTTGCCACTGCCGGGTATGCCAGTAACAACGCTGAAGCAGCCGGGGCGCACTAGGTAGTGGGCATCCAAAGAATCCCACCCTGTTGATACCCCCTTCTCCAATCCATTCTCGTATAGATCGATGAGTTGGTCTGATAAATCACCTGTTGTGAAAGTCCCTACTATAGGGTACGGCTCGGCATGCTCAATACACTCAGCCAGTAGCTTCTTACCGTGCTCCATGAGCACATCATTGGCATCCTTACAGCCCTCGGGCCATGTCACTCTACTGCACACCTCCTTGCCTAGCCTCCTAGCTAACTCCTCCTGCAACATCTGGCCCGGAGCATCGTTGTCTACCGCTAGGACGTACATCCTGTCGTCACCATTTATGCGTGGCTCGTTGAGGAAATCAAACTTAGACGAGTAGTCCTTTGAGTCTACACTTGGAGCACCGTCCGGCACACTCACACAGTTACGGATGCCTGCCTCCCATAGGGATAGCTTATCCATCTCACCTTCCACGAAAATTATGGTCTTGTCATCCTCCTTGATGTCGTCGAGTCCATATAGAATTCTCTCTGCGTTGACCTCTGACCTGAACTCCTTCTTGCCTGCCCGATACTTTGCATTGACCAGTTCACCATCACGATAGTAGGGAAAAACAAATGCTTTCTTCACCTCTTCTGACTGAGGCATGTAGACTTCCTTAACATGCACCCCGCAATCCTTTGCTGTAGTCTCTGATATCCCTCTCCCTTCAAGCCAACTGACTGAACCCTCAGTTAGGCCAGAGGAGGACACTGGGTCTGGCTTACGGTACTGTGGCTTTCGCCAGTGCAGGTTGTTAGTCCTTTGACTCCCTACCTTGAGTGTTCCAGTCCACCCGCAGTGGTGGCAACACCACACCCCCTCGTCTGTGTTGACCGATAGGCACTTGACGTTCTTCTTCCTGCGTTGGTTGCTGCATTCTGGGCAGGTCGTTGATACTTGCCCTGTGTTGGATGTAACCTCGATACCGAAATCGTGGAAGGTCTTCATGCTACGAACCCCCGCTTCTTCTTCTTGAAGATGGCCCCAACATATGCAATGGGATTAGCCGGTGGCTTTATAACCATCTGCATAACCGCTCGGCCCACCTCTTCGATACCGTTCTCCTTGATCAACTTGCCTAGGTATGGCCTGTTCCCATCCCCAACAAGCTGATCCCAAATTGAGAACAAACTGAGGCTGTTGTCTGGCACCGCAGGTGTCGGACAGACAGCCTTATTACTATTTGTAATAGGTAAACAGTAGGAAGAATCACTTTTTGTCAGACGTAAGACAAGTTCAACAGTCCCTAATGAGTGTGTCATAAGGTACTGGACTAGATCGCTTTTAGTGAATCCTTGCTCCTTTGCTATCCTATCTATGGTGTCAGACAGGTTGTCGTCCAACCTGAGGGTAAATTTCTTACTCATGGCTCTCCGATTTCATATAAATTGAGGGGAACCATTGATCTTACCACATTGTGTGGTATACTAGCAACTATGAAAGCCTCAGAGAAGAGATACCTTGAGTGGGTTAGTAGCCTTCCCTGCTCCCACTGTGGTACACTCCCGGTACAGGCTCACCATCTTCGAGACATTGGACTAGGGACAGGACAAGGGCTAAGGGCAGCGCATCATCTGACCATCCCAGTATGTTACCAGTGCCATCAAGATTGCCACAACGGAACCTACGATAAGGAGACTCAGTTCAGGTGGACACTGAAGACTTTGACGACGGCCTTCTCTCAGAAAATTATAAAGATGTCTTGATCCTAGTCAGGGTGCATGCCGACCAGTTGACTGAACAAGTGATCAAGGCGATAATCAGATCAGACATACACGAGGTAGCGTACCGTGTTGAAGGTGGGGTGTACAAGTTTACTGTGCAGAATATCACCTTCATGGATGCGTTGAACTGATGGCGGCTAGTGAATCTGAGGTGGTGCAAGAAGTAATGAAACAGTTTGAAGACCTATGGCCCAAGATTCTTTGGGTTGATCCTAACTTAGAGACATACAAGGAATTAATTCGCAGTGTATATGCCCATGGCATGACGACCTCCTTGAAAGTACTGAAAGAACACCTCAACAAACTAACGGCAACCATACACTGATGAGAAAATACATCATCAAAAGCGAGGGGGTGAGGGAACGCTGCCTTCAAGACATATACCGGCTTGACTATGCTATACCACACGAGGTGGTTATAAGGCCGTACAAGCATGTGCGTAGCGTTGAACAGAATAATCTGTTACACACATGGGTAAGAGAGATCGCTAATGAGACGGGGCATACAGTGGAAGAGATCAAAGACCACCTTTGCTCTGAATTCCTTGGCACTAAAGACTACGTTGGTTTAGACGGGAGCCATAGACGTAGGCTCATAGCCACATCTGAACTCAATGTAGAAGAGATGTCAGCCTTGATAGAAAGGGTGGCTGAACTAGGTGCGGCAGTGGGCGCACGTTTACCGGAGATAAGATATGGATGAACTGCATCCAACACAGCAAGAGAACTACGAGGACGATCAGCAAAGGTTCGAGGCTGAAGTCCAACAATGGCAACGATACGAGGAAGAAGACAAGATGCTAACCAAACGAGATTTTTTAAATGAACTTGTGCAGAAGAACCACTTAGTAGTAGAAGAGGACATTTTCACTCTTTCCCTTGGTGGTAAAAAGACCCCCATCATTGCCCGTACTGGGATTGAAAAGATTCAGTACATCAACAACATTAGAGTTACGTTTAAGGCAGAAGTGCTAACCTCTGACTTCTCAGTCATTAAAGCAATTGCCATAATGGACACTAAGGACGACACCATGCAGGTTGAAACTTACTCAAGTGCTAAGTATGGGAAGAGGCCTGAGGGTAACACCACCTTCAACTACATCCCAGAGATAGCGGAGAAACGTGCGCTCTCACGAGCGGTGCTTAAGATATGTGGTGCCTATAGGTATGGTGTCTATGGTGAGGATGAGTCGGATGAATTCAAGAAGCCCGGTGGTTACANGGGCACCTCCTCTTCTGACCTCCTGACTGAGAAGGCTGCGTGAAGTACGCCACATGGCCACTGCAGGAAAAGGATGTCACTTCAGAGTTATGCGGCAAGTGTGGCATCTGCTGTTCAGTTGACATAAGGCCTAAGTACAGAACTCCAGATTATGAGACACGCTACATGGAGTTTCTTGAGGTGATAGTGTCAGGCCATGAGGACATAGAATTTATAGGGGATGGTGTTACCATCACCTGCTCACACCTCAAAGACCAGAAGTGCAGTATCTATGATACCAGACCACAATTGTGCAGGGACTTTAATTGTGCAGCGTGGGCTAAAGTAAGTAATAACCGTGAGCAATACAACAGGGTGCTACAGCACCTAGGGATACCATGAAGAAGACCACATTCAAATGAGCCACTGGTACGACAAGGACGGTGCCCCCCGTTACGAGATTGAGGGCAAGAATGGGCTTCGCCCCACTACCCTAAGGGACGCACGGAAGCATGGGTGGGTGCCGTCCGTATCAACTGTATGGAAGGACATGGTAGCAGCGCCGGGATTGGTCAGGTATTATCAGGATCAGCTATTCAATGCTCAGGCCAAGAACCCCCTGAACTTCGGGGAAGAGGACGCTGCCTACAAGAAGCGTGTGTTTGCGATATCACGTGACGCTGCGCTTGAAGCTGCTGAACGTGGCACTCTTATCCATGGGATACTAGAGGCCTACTTTAGGGTTGGCACAATAGAGAGTGGCTACGATGCCCTCATAAAAGGAACCAAGGATAAACTCTTGGAGGTATGTGGTGACCAAGAGTGGCAGGTAGAAACATCCTTTGCTCATGGGCTTGGCTATGGTGGCAAAGTAGACATGCACTGTGATGAGTGGATGGTGGACTTCAAGACCAAGGAATTAGACAGTGGCAAGAAACCAGATGTGTTCGACTCCTATGGAGTGCAGCTTGCCGCTTACGATTATGGATTAGGTGGTGGCAGAAAGCTGCTNAACCTTTTCATATCAGTTTCTTCACCGGGATACGTTATTGAGCACCACTGGGAAGAAAGAGAGAGGCTGACAGATATGTTTATGACAGCCTTAAAATTATGGCAATTAACCAAGAGGTATGATGCTTCATGGCAAGCGTAAATAAAGTAATTCTAGTAGGGCATGTCGGTAAGGAACCAGAGATCAGAGAGACTAAGGCCGGTGACACAGTAGCCACCTTCTCTCTCGCTACCAACAGTGGCTACGGTGATAAGAAGACAACAGACTGGCACCGCATAGTTTTCTTTGGCAAGACTGCTGATGTGGTAAGGGACTATGTTACCAAGGGAAAGCAACTGTATGTGGAAGGCCGAATATCTAACCGTAGCTATGATGACAAGAGTGGTGTCAAGCGGTACGTCACGGAGATAACAGGCTACTCTATGCAGATGCTCGGCGGCAATGGCTCGGACCATGCTGATGTCGAGGAAAAGCAAGACATACCCTTCTGATGTATATCAAGCTAGGCAGGATTTACAAAAGGGTTCCTAATGCCAAGTGGGTGCGTGAGTCCCGTTGTTGGGTGACCATAAATACAGACCATATATGTTGGCTGAAAACATCCTCAAGAAGAGTGGAGGTGGTCCCTATGATGGGCGCACACGACACCTCCCACTCGCTTGTGGAGAGGTCAGTAGTTGAGGTAGGCCTGAGTGATGGCAGCAAATGGGTTCTTCATATGGAGGATGCTGATAAACTCTCCATAGAGGCAGGATGTAGCCATGATAACTCAATTGGTATCGGGTTTGAAGGAGCGCCAATTTGAATGTATATCAGCAATGGATTCACAAGACTAGGTATGCTCGCTACCTAGAGGAACTGCAAAGACGAGAGAACTGGGGAGAAACAGTGCATAGGTTCACTAGTTTCTTTGAAGACAGGCTCGACCTAAGCCTTGGTGCTGATGTTAAGTCATCCATACTTGCTCTGGATGTTATGCCAAGTATGCGTTGCCTCATGACTGCAGGTAAGGCATTAGAGCGTGACGCTTGCGCCGGATATAACTGTAGCTACCTGCCTATCGACTCGCCTCGTGCCTTTGATGAGATCATGTACGTCCTCATGTGTGGTACTGGCGTGGGGTTCAGTGTTGAGAGGCAGTACATAAACCAACTGCCAGAAGTGTCTGAAGAATTTCACGATACAGATACGGCCATCGTTGTACGTGATTCCAAGATAGGTTGGGCAACTGCCCTAAAAGAACTGATCAGCCTGCTCTACAGTGGGCGAGTTCCCAAGTGGGACTTGTCTAGGGTCAGACAAGCCGGGTCACGGCTTAAAACTTTCGGGGGACGCGCAAGCGGCAGTGAGCCATTAGACAAGCTGTTCAAGCATACTGTTTCCATCTTCACCCACGCCAAAGGACGCAAGCTGACTAGCATAGAATGCCACGACCTTGTTTGTCACGAGGGTGAGGCGGTGGTGGTTGGTGGTGTGCGGCGTTCCGCTACCATCTCGCTGTCTAACCTTACTGATGATCGTATGCGCCATGCCAAGTCAGGCCAGTGGTTCTTGGAGAACGGGCAGAGATCAATAGCTAACAACAGCGTGGCCTACACTGAGACTCCAGACACTGGCGCATTCCTCAGAGAGTGGACATCCCTCTATGAAAGCAAGAGTGGTGAACGTGGCATCTTTAACCGGCAAGCGGCAAAGGACATGGTCCCAGAGCGCAGAGATAACAGCTATGAGTTTGGAGTAAACCCATGCTCAGAGATAGTGCTCAGGCCGCGCCAGTTCTGCAACCTATCAGAGGTGGTGTGTCGTCCTGATGACACGTTGGCTACCATCCACGAGAAGATTGCCCAAGCCACATGGATTGGTACTATACAGTCTACCCTGACAGACTTTCGTTACCTGTCTACCCCATGGAAGAGGAACACAGAGGAAGAGAGGCTGTTGGGTGTCTCCCTTACTGGCATCATGGACTGCCCCGCTATACTGAAGGCAACCGACAAAGAACTACAGGGGCTAAGAGATTACGCAGTAAAGGAAAACGTCTCTGCCGCCAAGCTATTGGGCATACCTGAGTCAGCCGCTGTCACCTGTGTGAAGCCGTCAGGGACAGTGAGCCAGTTGGTTGATTCATCGAGCGGCATACATCCACGGCACAGCCGTCAGTTCATTCGCAGAGTTCGCAACGATAAGAAGGACCCCATCTCTACCGTCATGATAGAGTCCGGGGTTCCTTATCACGCTGATCCACGCAACGATGGGTCATGGGTGTTTGAGTTTGGTATGAAATCGCCTAAGGGGGCGATCACTCGCCATGACATTACTGCCCTTCAGCATCTGGACATCTGGAAGAAGTTCGCCCTCAACTGGTGTGAACACAAGCCCTCCATCACTGTCTCTGTCAGAGAGAACGAGTGGGTAGAGGTGGGTGCATGGGTGCATAAGAACTTCAACATCCTATCTGGTGTTAGCTTTCTTCCTCACGCAGACGATGACCACAGCTATGAGTTGGCCCCATATGAGGACTGTTCGCCTCAGACGTACAAGAAACTGGCCAAGACACTCCCTGCTGAGATAGATTGGGATGCGGTCAAGGAAGAAGAGGATCAGACCACAAGCAGTCAGGAATTTGCCTGTATGGCAGGAGCATGTGAAATATGACAACGGTACTAACACTTAGAGCCGACCTTGATAGCGGCGAAGGGGATGTCCCGCTCACCTCCAAGTTTGATAAGTTATCCCCCTTGATGAAAGCAGACCTTCTTAAGGATTGGATAGGAGAACTAGAAGTTCTGTACGAAGAGGCGCTTTATGACTTCAATTCAGAAATGGACAGCTTGAGATGAACCGCCCCCTTTATGAGACAGCACAGCACCTGACTAAGGAGCGCAAGGTCATGCGTATCCTAGCAGAGAAGCTGAACTGCACCTACGAGAAGGTGGAGAACATATCCTATGGGGTGGATTACTACTGCGAGGCACCCAACGGGCCTCGTGTGATTGAGATTAAATGTCGTAAAAAGAAGTACCCGTCATGGTTGGTGGCCATGCATAAGGTTTTAACTGCCTCACGATGGGAGTCTGTTGGTGTCCCGTGTTGGCTTTGTGTTAACTGGGAGGATGATGGCTCCATCTATATGGCGAGGCCGTGTGCGCCGGAGGGCGCTACCCCCTATACAGTAGAGTGGAACGGCAGAACAAAGATGAAGCGAGGCGACAAGGCTGATATGGAACCACACGCCAGATTTCTCCTAGAAGATATGGCGGAGGTTAGCTAGGGTGAACCTTCTTATTATCCCTGATGCCCATGCAGCACCGGACTACGACAACGAAAGGTTTACGGCGGTAGGTCAGTACCTAATGAGGGAGCGCCCTGAGTATGTGGTGTGCTTGGGCGATTGGGCTGACCTGCCGTCACTCTCTTCTTATGACAGGGGAACAAAGGGGTTTGAAGGCAGGCGGTATAGAAAAGATGTCATCAGTGCCGTAGAAGCCCAAGAGAAATTCTTTGCCCCTTTGCGTAAGTTCAATGACCGCAGACGCAAGAACAAGGACAAGCAGTACAGGCCTAAGTTCTACATGTGTCTGGGTAACCACGAGGACAGGATAACCAGAGCCACCAACTCAGCGCCGGAGTTGGACGGAGCCATCTCAGTGGATGACCTCCAGTACAAGCAATTTGGGTGGGGGGTGGTAGGCTTTAAGCAGTCTATCACTCTGTTTGGCATTACATTCAGCCATTACTTCACCTCTGGTATAGCAGGGAGGCCCATCAGCAGCGTTCATTTGGGCCACACGCTCGTTTCTAAGCTACACTGTAGCGCGGTTCAGGGACACACCCATCTGTACAACCACGCTGAACAGACACGCCCTGACGGGCAGAAGATATTCGGGCTGAGTGCCGGGTGTTTCAGCCACCCAGACTACAGTGAGAACTGGTGTCAGGATACAGAACACCAGTGGTGGAGGGGTGTAATTATGCTGAAAGAACTAGATGGAGAGGGTTATTATGATGAGATTGTGGCTGTTACTCAGAGGAAGTTGCTTCGGGATTACTTGTGATGTTGGTAATAGAAACTATACATCCTGCGGGGAATGCGTGAAAGCTGTACCACTCACCTTTCTCGTCTTTGGTGGTGGCTATTTTAACCACCTTTTTGTCCTTATGGACGAGGTATCCCGTGCTCCATAGGCGCTGTGGCTCTGCCTCGTCTGCTTTTTCCCAACCACAAGTGGCATAAATATCTAGCCACTCCACTACCACTAGTCTCATAGCGCTGCGCCCACCCCCGCTGTTTCTTCGGAGAATTTTCTCCTTTCTTCCCTAGCCTCGTCTACTTTACGACGCAGGTGATTAACCTGCCTGTCTCTTTGTTTCTTAGAGAGACTCCTATCATCACGGACGCTTGTTATCTCCGCCTTGAGTCGGCGCTCTTGGGCTATATGTCTTTTTATCTGAACGCCTCTTGCGCCGGGTGGTATGGGAGTTAGGTTCAGCCCCACCAAGGACAGTGCCGCCGCTGTTACGTCTCTCTTTGGTTCGCCATACCTGTTGGTCCTTCCCATGGTAGCGTCGAATATCTTTCCCTCTAATTCACTAGAGTCCATCCTCGCCACCGCCTTTACCAGAGATGGCATGTTGATGAAGCCACGGCGTGTGAGTACGTTAGGCATAGACATCTGCCACGCATAGCTTAGTGTGGCGTAGCCCCTGTCAAAGGCCGAATCGTTTTCGTCTATGATCTCACGTCCCGTAAATGTATCTTTGTTGGAAAGAAGAGCGTTGGCTACTTGCCAACCGGGGGCAACAAGACCTGCCTCTCTGGCGGCTTGGCCCCACTCTCCTTTAACCAACCCCCCTACGGTTTGTGTTATGCCACTCCATGGGAAGAAGTAGGAAAGGTCAGCCACCTGCAGCCTGCCGTGCTCGTCCCTGAAGGGCATGATAAAACCACTCCCTCTCTCCCGTATCCACTCTGGGGCAAGGCGAATAACCTTCTCCCACTCGTCGTCTTCAAACGGGTTGCTGCCAAAGAGTGCTTGAGCACCGGCATATAAGGAGACATATGGCCAGAATCTCCAAGGATATCTCGCCACTACCTTGAGCAGTTCTGGCAGAACCTTAACCTGAAAGGTGATGAAGGGTGCTCCAAAGAACGATGATCGCAGGCCCCGAACTATGGGTGACACCTCACTGTAATCAAACAATACCCTGTTGGCTTCTAGGACTGCTGCGTATTCAAGGGTGATAACGGGCTTGCCGTCTGGCCCAAGATTTTCTGGCAGGTTTCGTATTTCCTCTAGGATGTGTTGTTTGTGTTCCAGATTGTATTGAATCAGTGCTGTCTTGCCCATAACTTCTAGCATCTGGTATATCTCAGCACCAGTTTTCCCAATCTTTCTTGCCCACTCTCCAAATTTATGTGTGAGAGAAAAGACTCCCTCTTTCTCCGCTCTCCTGAACACCTCTTCAAGTTGCCTCAGTTCAGCGGAGACAAGGGTGGTCCCGCTGATCCCATATTTGTTTGCTATCTGGTGTGCGGTGAGGCCCTTACCGTCTGGCCCGAGGTTACCAAATTTTGGACCGTCGTCAATACCCCTGTACTCTGCTAGAAATGCGGCACGTAGACGAGAAGGTTGGGCTGAGAATGGCATACCCCCTAGTAACTGCAGGTTGACAGTGTTGGTTACCATGTTCCTAGCTGCACTAGGTGGGTTGAGGGGAACCTTGAGAAGTTTGAATATGGACACCCACCTTGCCATTCTAGTATGTGTTCCGAATGGGTTCCACGGGTTTGCTTCCCCAAAGGCTACGTCTGCGTTGCCTAATATGTCATCGTATATTTCTTTTCTAACCCATGCTCCCGACAACGGCCCGAATCGATCATCCTCAGGAATTGGCCTGAAACTCGTTGGATCATACTCCTTGCTGTGGTATTTTTGGATAGCATCGTTTACTTGTTCTGGCGTTGGATTTGGGGGAGCACCAATCTTTACGTAGAATTTCTTTACCTGTGTTTCCAACTCTCCAATATGTGCAGCTATGTTTTCCCTTACCCTCTCTGATGTCGCGGGATAATCAGACACTCTTTTAAGTCCTTGTATCTCTCTCCTGATAGCAGCTACTGTTCTACGCTTGGTAAGGGTTTTACCAGTTTTAGGATCGGTTACCTTGTATGCAATCCACTGAGTGGGGAGAACCCAAGGGGCCTTCCCTTCTTCAAATGCCTTCTCTTGTGATATGCCTTGGAGGAAATCTAAAAGCACCATGTCTTGCGCGGGAATTGTATAGGCCTTGTAAACCAAGTACCTCACGTCTGTGATCTCGCCCTTCATCTCCCTCATCTCTTCGTACATGTCTATCCTTTCTTTCGTCCAGTGCAGTTGACTGGGCTTTCTTCCCCATGGGCTTGAGGTTGGATTCTTTGTACTCAATAGATTCATTAGGAATATTCTAGGCAAGTACGCATCTTTAATGAGTTCTTCCTCTGGGATTAGCCCCATTGCTACAGCTTGCTCTCCTAAATCGTTGATGAGTCTCTTATATTTTACAGTTGCATCCCTAATTCTTTTGCTTTTTATTATCATGGAATCAGCATCGGGAGTAGTGAGGTACTCTACTGCCTGATCATTTTCTTCCTTGGAAATGTTTTCATAGGTCTTGAGAATCTCTTGTCCTATTTTTTCTTTCTCTCCCTTCAGCCCCTCCGTTTCTGATCGCCCCATCTTGTACATNCCGGAGTATGACAAAGGNTTAAGGGGGTAGAAAAACTTTAGAATCTTATCCTTAATAGCCCTAACCAATGATACGTTCTCCAATGCCTTCTC
>JGI25129J35166_1000495_pt1 | contig 12941 bp, 13 predicted proteins | sample ETNvirnome_2_130_FD_35166 | JGI IMG/M metagenome (IMG submission 35166) | reverse complement strand
CTTTCACGATGCCACGCATGTTGTTCACGACCAGCGTTGCCAGCGCTTCGCCTTCGATATCTTCGGCGATGATGGCCAGCGGCTTGCCTTGCTTGGCAACACCTTCCAGCACCGGCAGCAGCTCGCGGATGTTGGAGATTTTCTTGTCGACCAGCAGGATGTAGGGGTCTTCCAGCTCGACCGCCATGGTGTCTTGATTGGTGACGAAGTAGGGAGAGAGGTAGCCACGGTCGAACTGCATGCCTTCGACGACTTCCAGCTCGTCTTCGAAGCCGCGACCTTCGTCAACGGTGATGACGCCTTCTTTACCTACTTTCTCCATCGCTTCGGCAATGATCTCGCCAATGCGCTTGTCGCCGTTGGCAGAGATGGTGCCTACCTGGGCAATGGATTTGGTGTCGGTGCAGGGTACAGACATTGCCTGGATCTCTTTCACCGCCGCAGCGACCGCTTGGTCGATGCCGCGCTTAAGATCCATCGGGTTCATACCGGCAGTAACGCCTTTCAGGCCTTCCGCGACAATCGCTTGAGCCAGAACGGTGGCGGTGGTGGTGCCGTCACCCGCAGCGTCAGAAGTTTTTGAAGCAACTTCTTTTACCATCTGGGCGCCCATGTTTTCGAACTTGTCTTTCAGTTCGATCTCTTTGGCAACCGATACACCATCTTTGGTCACAGTCGGTGCGCCAAACGACTTGTCCAGCACTACGTTGCGGCCTTTCGGGCCCAGCGTAACTTTTACGGCGTTTGCCAGAATGTCGACGCCGCGCGCCATGCGTTTACGAGCATCATCAGAAAACTTAACTTGCTTAGCTGCCATGTTCGTTACTTCCTAAATATTGAAATAGAAAAGTGAAAGTAAGTAGCCGATGCGGATTAGCCTTCAACGACGGCCAGGATATCGGCTTCGCTCATGATCAGAACTTCTTCGCCGTTGATTTTTTGCTTTTCAACGCCGTAGCCGTCTTTGAAAATCACCGTATCGCCAACTTTTACATCCAGCGGGCGCACGTCGCCGTTGTCGAGAATGCGGCCATTGCCAACAGCCAGGATTTCGCCACGCGTGGGTTTTTCCTGTGCATTACCCGGTAGCACGATGCCGCCAGCGGTTTTCTGCTCTTCTTCCACGCGACGGATCACAACGCGATCGTGCAAAGGACGGATATTCATGCTCACGTTCTCCTGAGGTTCGTCAAAGCCCAAAAAGGGCAGTTAGCTTAAAGTGATTTCCGTGGGCTAAGCCCTCGGAAAGTGAAGGCACGTTGCCTTCATGTTTATGGCGAAAGCGTAGCTTTCACCGAACCTGTGTGCTGACTCAAAAATGGGGGCTAGCCAACACCTTTCAAGGGGTGGATAAGAAAAAAATTACACAATAGCGGTTTGCAAAGGCGATAAGCACTTAGCGCCGGCGGGGTGTATCGTCGCCGCTAATAAACTCTCCCTCAATTGGGCCGTTTTGCGTGTTGGAATAGTCGCGCTGAGTGTTCTGCTCCCAGCCTGAAGAGCCGCTCTGGTAAGTGTGTTGCTTGGCNGTTGCNGTTTTGAGCCCCGCCCAGGTCAGCGCTTTCATCAGCAACTGGCGCGCATTGGGTATGAGGCAGGCAATGCCCAGTGCATCCGATAGAAACCCCGGGGCGAGCAAAAGCGCCCCACCAAAGATTAGCGCAGCTCCAGTAAGCAGCTCTTGGGAAGGTATTTCACCCATCTGCATGCGCTGGCGTGCGCGGGCAAAAGTAGAAACGCCTTCCTTGCGAATGAGGTAAAGCCCGATAAAGCCTGTGCCTAGCACTAATAAAAGCGTGGTTAGCAGGCCTATTTGGCCGCCGATGGTAAAAAGCAGCACAAAGTCCAGTAGAGTGAACAGCGAAATAAAGAGAAGAATAGGCATGGACGACTCCAAAACAGGCGTAATCGTTGAATATGGTGACAGAAATATAAAAAACAAGCAGCAAGTGTGGTTTGGCAAGCCAAAGGCTGCTCGATATTTTAAACTGGCTCTTATATGCTGCGGTGCACAAATGTGGGTGAGAGAGTGCGTGTTGTTGGTACTAGCTAGCTGCCAGCACGCTTGCTTAAGGAGAAAGAGATGCAATTAGATAAAAAAGTGGTGGCGATTACCGGTGGTGCCCGTGGATTAGGGTTTGCCATTGCCAAGCGGTTAGGCAAGCAGGGTGCTCAGATTGCTCTCATTGATATGAGTGCAGAGGCTTTAGATAGCGCGGTCTCTGCGCTTGGTTCTGAGGGCGTATCAGCCCATGCATTTGTTGCTAATGTGGCAGACGAGCAATCGGTTCAGCATGCCTTCGCTGATATCGCCCAGCGCTTGGGGCCTGTCAGTGGCTGTGTGAATAATGCAGGNATTACTGACGATGGGATGTTGATTAAAGCGAAAGGTGGCGTTGTAGAAAAGCGCATGTCGCTCGCTTCATGGCAGCGTGTGCTGGACGTTAACCTAACNGGTGTATTCCTATGTGGGCGTGAAGCGGCGACGCACATGGTNGAGGCTGGGCACGAAGGCGTTATCGTCAATATTTCTAGTATTTCCCGTGCGGGTAATATGGGGCAAAGTAACTACGCAGCGGCAAAGGCGGGGGTACATGCGCTAACAGTGACGTGGGGGAAAGAGCTGGCGCGCTATGGAATTCGCACCGGCACTGTGGCGCCAGGGTTTATCGAGACTGAGATGACTGCCTCAATGCGCCCAGACATGCTGGAAAGAATTGCCGCCAGCGTTCCATTAAAGCATTTAGGTGGGCCTGACCATATTGCTCAAAGCGTGGCGTTTGTGTTTGATAACGACTACTTCACTGCGCGTATTATTGAATGCGACGGTGGTTTGCGGCTTTAACCAAAAAGCGATGAGCATTGGCCATATAGTGCGCTGATGCTCATCGGCTAGGGGGTTGTGTTAAGNAGCGCTAAAACTCAAAGTAGTCCCGCTGAATTGCCCGCTGAAAGTACATTTCTAGGCGTACGGTCATTGCCCAGCGCGGGTCGTAGCTATCTTTACGCTGGAAATGCAGTTCAGGAATCACATCGCCAAACAGAATCCCTTTATGAAGATCGCGACGGTAGCGCGTCTGTAGGTAGTAATTGGTCATGCGCGGGTTAGAAGCGCTTTCACCAATCGCAATGGCAGAGTAGCGCATGGCGCTGCGGTCATTTAGTCGCTGATTCAGCTCAGCCACTTCGCTATATTCTAAGGTGTCTTCTTCTTCGCGCCATTGAACCGTGGTAATGAAGCGTAGATGGCGATTTTCCGATAGCGGTCGGCCCATGTCCCAAGTAGTACGCGCTGAGTAACCATCATTATTAAACCAGGATACTCGGTTGAAAGACTCTAACTGCCAGGGGCCGTCGCCAATATCCCAAAGCCGCTCACTGGTAAAGCGTACGTAAGGGTCCAGAGGCATGCGAAGGCGAATACCCGCGCCAATTCGGTTGCTCCAGTTTTCGCGCTTATCACGACTCTCTAGCCAATCCAGGCCAAAGGTGGAGGTGCTGCGGTCACGCTGGTCGTTATAGAGGCGGCCGGAGCCTTGATCTGTCAACGTGCCTTGTGATTCTTCGGGGTCGCTTTCAATGACTAGGCGTAGACGCTCTTCTGTCGTAGGCAAGTCGATCCGGTAGCGGACACTAATATCGCCGCTAGTGCCATCACCTTCCATCCAATCAATTTCCTGGCCAAGGCGCAGATAGGATTCATTATTGACGGTTGCGGACTCGCCGCCCCCAAAAAATGCATCAATGTTGCGAGAGGTATTGTCGACCCAGTTGCCAACGTTGGCTCGAAATGGCTCAACGCGCTCCTCTGCCCAGTCAGGTAAATCGCTATCTTCCTCAGCAGCATGACTTTGAAACGAGAGGACGGTAAGTGTGCCAAGGCAAATAAACGCAATGACGGGTTTCATAGGTCTGTCCCAAAAATTTTAATTATGCGCACTGCATTATTGTGCTTTATGCATTTCGATATCTTTGGTCCATTTCAAAACGCGTTTGCGATCTCTTCGGCTATTCATGCGCTCTGTATCGACTTTTAATGGCAGCACAGCGCGTCGTCGCTAACGTAGCGTAAAAATAGGCGCTCGTCAGCTAGTTAGAGCAGTTTGAGGGAGTTTGGAAACAAAAAAATTCGGTTAGCATGAAGCTACCGAATTATTTGAAATGATACGCTTTAAATTGGTGCGGATGGGGAGACTCGAACTCCCACACCTTGCGGCACTAGAACCTAAATCTAGCGTGTCTACCAATTCCACCACATCCGCAGAAGACGAGGCGTATTTTATCAATATTTGCGCTAATGTCAAATCTTGCAGCGCTATTTTTTAACATGAGGGTAAAGGGGGACGTGAAGCGGTGAAGAAATGGATCGCGACCATTAACCAGTGGCTCAAGCAGGGGCTGCCCGGCTACTGTGCATTTTGCCTTGCTGGGCGCTCATCAAGTGCAGGGTGGTGCGATGAATGCTTTGCATTGCTCCCCTGGAATCTTCATAGCTGCGAGCAGTGTGCCGAGCCGCTGGCAGGGGTGGCTGGTAAACGGTGTAGTCACTGTCTGACGGAGCCGCCTAGCTTTACCACCACGACAGTGCCGCTTTGCTACCAAGATACGATAACTTCCTTGGTGCACGACTTTAAGTTTCATGGCTCCCCGCGTGCGGGAATGCTGCTAGTTGAGTTGATGTTATCCCGGTGCCCCAGCCAGATGGCCAGCGCATTGCTCCCTGTGCCTATGTATCCTGAGCGTGCCAAAGAGCGCGGATTCAATCAGGCACAGTGGCTGGCTGAACGGCTAGGCGACCGGTTGGATCTACCGGTGATGCAGGCGCATTGTATTAAGCATTTGCCTTCTCAGCGCTCTTTAAACCGCCGGGAGCGACAGCAAAACTTAGCAGGTGCATTTATGGTGGACACTGAGATGCCCGCGCATGTGACTATTATCGATGATGTAGTAACAACCGGTGCCACTGGCCATGCGTTAGCGACCGTACTGCTGGAACAGGGTGCCAAGCGCGTTGATATTTGGGCCGCTGCCCGTACACCGCTGCAGAAGAGTTGATAAACTAGGCAGCCCATCCAAGGAGTCATCTATGTCGCATCCGTTTAGCGCGCTTTCGCCTGATCTGGTTATGTCAGCCGTTGAGTCGATAGGTATTTGGCCTGCTGGCGAACCGTTTGCTCTCAATAGCTATGAGAATCGTGTGCTGATGTTTCGTGATGACGACGGTGGCCGCTGGGTCGTGAAATTCTATCGGCCAAACCGCTGGTCAAATGAGGCTATTCAGGAAGAGCATGATTTTTTAACCGAGTTAACGCAGGCGGGCGTTTCGGTGGTGGCNCCGTGGCGCAATGGCCAAGATGTATCGTTGCATGAGTATCAGCAGTTTCGCTTTGCCTTATTCCCACAGTGCATAGGNCAAGCGCCCGAGTTAGATAACCCTGCCCATCTATTTGCCTTAGGTGAGGTGCTGGGTCAACTTCATGAAGTGGCTGCTAAAAAGCCGTTTCAGCATCGCGGAACGCTATTGCTCAGTGAAGGGGTGACCGAGGCCGAGCAGCGCGTAGTGACAAGCCCTTGGCTTAATAATCATCAAACCCGCGCCTATCAAAACGCAGTCGATAAGATTCGCCGCCAACTTGAGACAGTACATATCCCTTCTGCAAGCATGATACGTACCCATGGAGACTGCCATTTAGGCAATATACTTGGTCGCGATGAGACATTTACGCTTGTCGATTTTGATGATTGCCTGATGGCGCCCGCCATCCAAGATATATGGATGCTGCTGCCCATGGAAAATCCGCAGCTATGGCGGGCGCAACTCAGTGAGATGATAGAAGGNTATGAAGAGACAAGTCCGTTTCCCCATCAGCAAATGTCGCTTATTGAGCCATTGCGTGCTTACCGCTTAATACGTCACGCGGCGTGGCTGGTAACTCGGTGGGATGATCCTGCCTTTCCTCGGGCATTTCCCTGGCTGGCAGAAAGTGGCTATTGGGATCAGCATATTCGCCAGCTTGAGCAGCAACTACTGCACCTGGATAAGCCATTATGGTTGGCCTAATGCATCGGCTGGATTAGTTTTATCTTGTACCTTTAAAGGCGACCCTTAGTGAGATGCTCGCGAAGGGCCGCCTGGGTCTTGCAGGTTGACTACTCAGGCTGCTCTNTCGGGGCTGGGTTTTCTACGCTTTGGTCAGGGTCTGGACGCTCACCAGGAATAGGGTTGCCGACACCTTCCCCATTAGCTTGGCGACGGATGGCATTAATGTCAGCCGAGGGATTGTCTTGAGCATCAATACGGACGCTTTGATCTAATGCCAAGACGAAGGGTTGTCCAGGAGTTAATGAACAGGAGCCGTCGTCGCAGGCAAGACCATACTGGCCATCTTCTGCATAGGCGCTGGCTGAAAAAGTGCCTGAGTAGATGGCGCTTTCTGAATCGTGGGNTTCAATGCAGGTTGCATCTTGGGTAGTAATACGGACGCGATCACCGTTTAATTGCGCATTGGCTACTAACAAGCAGTATTCAGGCAGTGAATGGGTGGTGCCGCTTGCTTGTTTTGGATGCAGCAGAATATCGCTGTAACGTTTTTCGCTGCTATCAAACTTCAAAGCTTCAACGACTTCAACGCCTACTTTCGCGCCGCTGGGAAGTTCCAGCGCCGACTCTTCTGCGTGCAAAGGTGATACAAAGAAAGGACCCAGCAGGGCAGTTAGCCAAAAGGGCGATGATTTAAATGACATGGCATACTCTCAACAGTGGCCCCTGCACTATTAGCAGGAAAATTGTGCTCTTATCATAGCACAGCTCAATTAGTGCCGAAGGGGGGTGCGTGTCACTCTGCCACAGCCTGCATAGGTGCGTTAAAATAGATTAATCTACTGTTAGTATTGTACATAAATTGATTGATATNTATTTTTTGTACAGNATAAAGGGTTCAGCTAGCACTCGCANGGTAAGGCAGCTAAACGGAAGANACCGTAAGCTACTCAGTAGNTTGCCGATAATGGAAGCTCGCTGGCGCGATAACATTGCTGCAAGGCGATTAAGTGATAGCGAATAAGCACAGTTTTGATGAGGCCTACAATGACCGACGATCTCGCCCAACACTACCGTCAAATTATTTCCGCGCTCGGTGAAAACCCTGACCGTGAAGGGCTGCGAGATACACCAAAGCGCGCAGCTAAAGCCATGCAGTTTTTAAATGCTGGTTATCATCAATCATTAGAAGAAATAGTGAATGGGGCCGTTTTTGAGTCACAGACCGATGAGATGGTGCTGGTCAAAGATATCGAGCTCTACTCCATGTGTGAGCACCATTTACTGCCTTTTATCGGCAAATGCCATATCGCCTATCTGCCGAGTGGCCGGGTGCTGGGCCTTTCCAAATTTGCTCGTATCGTCGATATGTATGCACGTCGAATGCAAATCCAAGAGAATTTAACGCGTGAAATCGCCGAGGCGGTTCAGCAGGTTACTCAGGCAAGAGGGGTGGCTGTTGTGATTGAGGCCCGCCACCTCTGCATGATGATGCGCGGTGTGGAAAAGCAAAATTCCAGTATGACCTCATCGGTTATGTTGGGAGGTTTTCGCAGTAGCCAGGCAACGCGCCAAGAATTTTTAACGCTGATCAACTGACCTGAGTGAAACTCAGCAGGTTTCATGTCAAAGGCTTGGTTAAATGCCTCGTTTCGTCTTAGCATGAACAAGTAAATGAGCCTGCAAGGCCGTCATTTGGTCAGGAGTCTGTCATGGAAGCGCTGAAAGAAACACAGCTGTATTGCCCGTTTGCCTATATTGACGGCAGTTGGGTAGCCGCCGACAGCGGTGAGCAAATCAACGTTTTGAACCCAGCCACTGGTGAGTCGGTTGGTGAGATGCCACGCCTAGGTAAGGCGGAAACCGAACGTGCCATTGATGCTGCCGATGCGGCGCTGCCGTCATGGCGGGCGTTAACCGCTCAGGAACGGGCAGACTTATTGCTCAAGTGGCATGACCTAATGCTTGAACACAAGCATGACCTTGCTCTGCTGATGACCCATGAGCAGGGCAAGCCAGTAAGAGAAGCAGAAGGTGAAATTGCCTACGCCGCGAGCTTCTTACGCTGGTTTGCTGAAGAAGCTCGCCGTGTTTATGGTGAAACCATTCCTGCCGCCAATGCTAATCAGCGTATTGTGGTGACGAAACAGCCGGTAGGCGTTGTTGGCGCGATTACGCCGTGGAACTTTCCCGCTGCGATGATTACTCGTAAAGCAGGGGCGGCACTGGCTGCTGGCTGTACCATCGTGGTGAAGCCTGCCAGTCAAACGCCTTTTTCCGCCACTGCGCTGGCGTTACTCGCCGAACGTGCTGGCATTCCCCGTGGGGTTTTCAATGTGGTGCCAGGCAGTGCGTCTGACATCGCGAAAGCGCTTACAGAATCTCCCAAAGTCCGTAAGATCACCTTCACGGGCTCGACTGAGGTGGGGCGCACTCTGATGGCTCAGGCCGCTGAGCATATCCAGAAAATTTCTTTGGAACTGGGGGGCAATGCGCCGTTTATCGTTTTTGAAGATGCGGATTTAGACGCGGCTGTTGAAGGTGCCATGGCGGCTAAATTCCGTAACGCCGGGCAAACCTGTGTATGTACTAACCGCTTTCTGGTGCATCCAGCGTCATTAACGCGTTTTGTGAAAAACTTGCCGTTGCAATGAACAGCGAGCTAAAGGTGGGGGATGGAACAGAGCCAAATATTAATATTGGCCCGCTCATTGACGAGAATGCTGTTAAGAAAGTCAGTGAGCACGTTCAAGATGCCATTGATAACGGTGCGGAGCTGCTTCTGGGTGGACACCCGCACCCCTTGGGTGGCAACTATTTCACACCAACGCTGATCAGCTTTGCTACCGATGCAATGAAAGTGGCCCACGAAGAGACGTTTGGCCCGCTGGCAGCCGTTTTCCCCTTNGATGACGAAGAGACCGCCATTGAGATGGCCAATGACACCCAGTACGGCTTGGCTTCTTACTTCTACTCTCGCGATTTGGCTCGCGTGTGGCGCGTAGCGGAGGCGTTGGAGTATGGCATGGTGGGCATTAACACCGGGCTTATTTCCAATGCGGCGGCACCCTTTGGCGGGGTGAAAGCGTCGGGTCTTGGCCGTGAAGGTGGCCATCAAGGCTTGGAAGAGTATCTGGAAACGAAATACCTGTGCATTGATCTTGGCAAGTAATACGTCCTAGACCGAAAAAGCCCTCACTTGAAGCAAGTGAGGGCTTTTTTTAATGCAGGAGGTTTATCCGCTGATTAGTGGCGGAAGTGGCGCATGCCGGTAAATACCATGGCAATGCCCGCTTCGTTAGCGGCATCAATAACTTCTTGGTCACGCATAGAGCCGCCAGGCTGGATAACCGCCGTAATGCCCGCTGCTGCAGCGGCGTCAATGCCGTCACGGAAGGGGAAGAAGGCGTCAGAAGCCATCACTGAACCAGGAACGGAAAGCCCTTCATCTGCCGCTTTAATGCCGGCAATTTTAGCCGAGTAAACCCGGCTCATTTGGCCTGCGCCTACGCCAATCGTTTGGCCTGCTTTGGCGTAAACAATCGCATTGGATTTCACGAACTTTGCTACTCGCCATGCAAAGGCAAGGTCGCGCAGTTCTTCTTCAGACGGAGCGCGTTCGCTTACCACGGTAAGCTCATCTTCAGTGACCATGCCTTGATCACGATCTTGTACCAGCAGGCCGCCATTCACGCGTTTGAAGTCAAACGCAGGCTGCGCCGTACCGGGCCAATGAGCGCTTACGTCCAGTAGGCGCACGTTCTGCTTCTCGGCCACAATGGCGGCTGCGTCGTCGCTGACCCCTGGAGCGATAATGACTTCGACAAACTGGCGGTCAATAATCGCGCGTGCAGTCTTGGCATCCAGCGGTACATTGAAGGCGGTAATGCCGCCAAAGGCGCTGGTCGGGTCGGTCGCGAAAGCTTTCTCGTAAGCTTCCAGAGCCGTTGCGCCCACGGCAACGCCGCAAGGGTTGGCGTGCTTGACGATGACACAGGCGGTATTCTCAAAGGCTTTTACGCACTCAAACGCCGCGTCAGTGTCAGCCACGTTATTGAAAGAGAGCGGTTTGCCTTGAAGCGTTTTGGCCGTAGCAACGCTTGGCTCGCTGGCGGCGGGGTCCACATAGAAAGCCGCTTTCTGATGCGGGTTTTCACCGTAACGCATGTCCTGCTTTTTATGCAGCTGCAGGTTGAAGGTGCGGGCAAAGGTGGCGTCTTCGCTGGCTACCTGACGGCCAAGATAGTCGGCGATGGCGCCGTCGTAACCAGCGGTATGCTCAAACGCTTTAACGGCTAGATCAAAACGGGTGGCGGCGCTCACTTGGCCAGAGTGGTTATTAAGTTCGCCCAGTACCCGGTCGTAGTCGCTGGCGTTAACCACAATCGTAGTATACGCGTGGTTTTTGGCGCAGGCACGTACCATGGTGGGGCCACCGATATCGATATTCTCGATGGCGTCTTCCAGCGTGCAGTCTGGCTTGGCGATCGTGGCGGCAAAGGGGTAAAGATTCACCACCACCATGTCGATTGGTGAGATGTCATTCTCCGCCATGACAGCGTCGTCCTGGCCGCGGCGTGCCAAAATGCCACCGTGAATTTTTGGATGCAGTGTTTTAACGCGTCCATCCATAATCTCTGGAAAACCGGTGTGCTCAGATACTTCCTTAACCGCAATACTGTTCTCTTGCAGTAAACGGAAGGTGCCGCCAGTGGATAGCAGCTCGACGCCATGTTCGGCGAGGCCGCGGGCAAACTCTACGATGCCAGTTTTATCGGATACGCTCAGCAGGGCGCGGCGAACGGGGGTAGCGGTACTATCGGCCATAAGGGTGCTCATCGTGTGCAGGTCGGAGTTTAAAACAACAACGCCCCTTTAAGGGGCGTCACTTTCAATTAATCCATACAGCTTAAGCTTTTTGCGCAGCGTGCCACGGTTTAAACCAAGCACATCCGCCGCGCGCGTTTGGTTGCCATCGGTGTGTTCCATTACACATGCCAACAGAGGAGCTTCCACCTCTGCCATCACCATGGCATACAAATCGGTAGTTTGGCTGCCATCGAGATGTTCGAAGTAGCGGCGCATTGCCATCTCAACCGCTTCTCTTAGCGGCTGTGGCTGGGCACTGTNGGAAGGGNCTGCTAGCGTGCCAGAGAGATGGGAGGAGCGTTCGCTGGAGANCAGGTTGCGTTCAGTCATGCCGCATGGCTTCCTTTGGCTAGCAGACGCTNAGCGGCGTCGTGGGTCATGGCGTTATTAATCCAGTCAAACTGCGCTTCAGTCGAGGCNAGGGCATTAAACTGCTGCTTGAGCGCTCGCTGTTCAGCGTCTGAAAAGCGCTGGTCGTCATTGAGATACCAGCCGACATGTTTGCGTGCGATGCGTACGCCCATGGTGTCGCCATAGAACGCATGCAGTGCCTGCAGATGCTCAAGTAGTATCTGGCAGCGCTCTGTCAAACTGGGTGGTGCTAACCGTTCACCATGAGTTAAGTAGTGGGTGATCTGTTGAAAAATCCACGGATTTCCCTGAGCGCCTCGGCCTATCATTACGGCATCTGCGCCGGTATAGCGCAACACATAGGCAGCCTTTTCGGGCGACGTGATATCGCCGTTGGCAATCACCGGGATAGCAAGGTGTGACTTAANCTCAGCAATCGTGTCGTATTCAGCCTCACCAGTATAGCGCTGTTCTCGGTGACGGCCATGGACAGCCAGAGCCTGAATGCCTGCAGACTCTGCCAGTTTGGCAATGCGCAGTGCATTGTTCGACGCAGCGCACCAGCCGGTGCGTATCTTGAGCGTGACGGGAATATCCACTGCGCTCACTACGGCATCTAAAATCTCAGCAACTAGCGCTTCATCGCGCATTAGGGCAGAGCCCGCCGCCTTGTTGCAGACCTTTTTCGCTGGGCAGCCCATGTTGATGTCGATGATTTGCGCGCCAAGCTCAGCATTAAGCCGGGCGGCCTGGGCCAGCATCTCGGCATCGCCACCGGCAATTTGCACTACCCGGGGGGCGGGCTCGCCTTGATGATCCATGCGTAGCTGAGATTTACGGGTATGCCATAGCGAAGGGTCAGCGGTGACCATTTCACCCACCACCCAGCCAGCCCCTAGCCGACGGCAGAGCTGGCGAAACGGGCGGTCGGTGACGCCCGCCATGGGGGCCAGCATTACCGGGTTAGGCAGTTGGTAAGGCCCAATCGCAGGTGGCGAAGTAATCATCAAGGTCATTGCGGTGCACTTTGGTAGGCATGAAATCGACGAGTAGGACGTTTCAAGGGGGCGTATGATACGCCTACTCGGCAAGGGATTGAAGGCCAATTCCGATTTTATGCGGGGCGGCGGCCTGTCAACCGCACCCAGCCTTCGCGCACGGTGGGTTCATCCATATAAAGCCCTTGGGCTTCGTAGGCCTCCAGCACGTCTGAGGCTTGATTGGCCAGTATGCCGGATAGTGCAATGTGACCACCGGGCGCTACATGGCTAGCAATCATGCTAGAAAGCTCGACCAGCGGTCCCGCTAGAATATTGGCCGTGACGATNGGGTAGNNGCCGCCNTNNAGTTGCTCAGGGTAGTAGAGCGCAAGCTGCGCCGCGCCAATAGCATTACGCTCCGCGTTTTCGCGGCTGGCTTGTAGCGCTTGTGGGTCAATATCCGTGCCGTCTGCATGGGTGGCGCCCAATTTCAAGGCGGCAATAGCGAGAATGCCCGACCCGCAGCCGACATCCAGCACGGCTTTGCCCTGTAGTTCATTGCGCACAGCTAATCCGTCGAGCCACTCAAGGCAGAGCGCCGTTGTGGGGTGCGTGCCAGTTCCAAACGCCAAGCCTGGGTCAAGAATCAAGTTCACTGCGCCTGCTTCGGGCGGCTCATGCCAACTAGGAACAATCCATAG
>JGI25129J35166_1000485_pt1 | contig 13087 bp, 17 predicted proteins | sample ETNvirnome_2_130_FD_35166 | JGI IMG/M metagenome (IMG submission 35166) | reverse complement strand
TTTTACATCCCCCACACCAAAGTTGATTTCATTGTTATATATAGAAAAGCTGCGATTCATTTTGGCAATTGACGGTGGATAAACGGGTACGTCAGAAATTTTTGCATCGGATACCAACTCTCTTATTTCTTGTTGAGAGTCCTGTTTTCCTTTTGAGTAATACAAATAGTTGCAGTAAAAATTGACAGGAAAATGTGCTTTAGCATAAGCAGACCAATAGCCACAAATAGCGTAGCTAACAGCATGGGACTTATTAAAAGCATAGCGATTCGACTTTTCAATCCAGCCGAATATCTCTTCCGCTGTTTCTTTAGAAACCAACCCGACATTTTCTGTTCCAGATAAAAACTCTTTCTTTACTGAGGCCATCAAGTCGGCCTTCTTTTTACCTATCGCTTTTCTAAGTTCGTCAGCCTGTTGCAAGTCAAACCCAGCAATTGTTTGAGCAATTTCCATGGATTGTTCTTGATAAACCAACACCCCCTGAGTTGATTTTAATATAGGCTCTAGACAGTCATCAAGATAAGATACCTCTTCTTCTCCGTGTTTTCGGTCAACATAATGCTGTGTCATGGACTTCCCGCCCACGATTGCCTTCAAGCATCCCGGTCTAATCAAAGCAACAAGAGCGGCTAACTGCTCTATGTTTCTAGGCTTTAATCTCTTAGCCCAAGATTTTCCCAGATTGCTCTCAAGCTGAAAAACGCCCTTGGTTCTGCCGTCGCATATCAGACCCCATGTTTTTTTACACGTATAAAAGTCAGCATCTTTGTCCTGTTTTTCTGCGATGTCGAAGACAATCGATGGTAGGCCAGTTTGCTTCTTTGTGACCAAGCCTTCGTCTATTTCAGAAATGTCAAATTCACACCCGCATTTAAACGTATAATGTGCCATCTGCAAACGCCTTTTCAAACTTGGTTTTGGAGCCAATTCTTCTCTGATGCTTCCAGAATCGTATAAAAATATTGGCCGTATCTTTTACATCTTGCAAGGCGTCGTGAGCATTATCTGTCTCTAGAGATAAAAAGTCTCTCATGGAATCCATGCTCATGGATTTAACATTTGGGTTGCTTTCAAGCCATCCATAAGCGAGGTCTAAAACATCCACCTTGTGGATTTTATGAAACAGCGCCTGATTGCCATTTTTGTCAGTGGGGCCAAACTGTTCACACAGTCTTTGTATGATAATCATGTCATAGTTGATGATATTGTAACCCACGGGTATAGGGGCAAACCATTGTGTTTTCTTGAAGTTGTATTTATTCACAAACTTTACAAATTTTTCCCAAACCTGCTTGGGTTGTGGGGCTTTAGCTAATGTCTTCCTATCTTTTCTGGTAATATTTAGGGCTTCTTCTTCCAGAGGGTCTAGCCCCATTTCTATCGCTTTTTCATCATCAAGGATAGGGCGAATTTCGCTATTGAAAAATCCTCCGGGCTGTGGGGTTAGCTTCCTGCCATGGATTGCTACTGCCGCCAACTGTGTGGGCTGGGCTTTGTGGGGGTTCTTTGAACCCGTTTCAAAATCAAAGATAATATAATCTCTACTGGGTATCATTCAACATCTCCTTAATCAATTTTATTGCTTCTTCTTTTTTTAGACTGTCTACTCTTTTAAACAGTTTGTTCAGAATAGACTCCTTGGTATACACGTAGCCAGCCGAGTTGTTGTCACCCCCAAAGGCTACTTTTTTATGAGGCTCAACCTCTTCCATAAATGCTCTTAAGGAAGAAACAGAGGAAACCCATACCGCTTTAGAACCATCGCCTTCTGGCAATACGTGAATCCACAAGTTAGCCTTAGTTACAGCAACGCCACTAGGCTTGTCGGCCTTGCTATTATGATATTCTATGTAAATATTGCCCGTGGTACTGGACTTGTCGTCAAATTTAACTTCGGCGGTAAATTTCTTCCTTCCTATTTTACAAGATAGGTCGTAGTCATATCTTTTGTCATAGTCTTCATTGATTTCACACTTTATATCAAGCCGTTCAAAGACTCCCTTGGCACACTCCTCTCCGCTTTTGCCTTTTTTAAAGTTCATCTAATTTTTCTCTTAAGTTCTAGAAATTTCTTTACCGCTTGCGAGGAGCTTTCATAGAACTCACTATGCTTAACTTTTGTGTCGTCGCAATGAACTTGGTACAGAATCTTTCTACGAAAAGAACCATGATAATCGTTAATTGTGCATAAGGATAATCTACCCTTCTCCAACGCACACCCGTCCAGTAGGACTGCTTCGTAATGCTCCTTCATCATTAACCTCTATATCTCCTGAGAATAATTGATTACTAATGCCCATAATTTTATCCAGCAAATTAACGCCCAAGATATCAAATTTAACATGCCCCATAGCCTCTAGGTCTACCATTTCCATACCAGCAATTCTATCTTGCCCTTTTGTTTCTCTAACCATTGGGCAAACTTCATTAAGTATCCTAGATGAAATGACAACCCCAGCAGCGTGCTTGCCTTGAGATTTGTATGTACCCTCAATTCGAATAGCTTGTGCAAACAATTTTGCATACTCGCCATCGAGAGAGCCATCTTCTGCTACCCTGCAATAATCATTCAAGACTTCTGGCTGATGTAGCATCGTCCATCGTATCACCGAAGACTCTTCCATGTCTTGTAACTGGTCCGAAATTTCGTGCTCCTGCGGGAGCGCCTTGGTAATCCGGTTCATTTCATCATAGGAACAGGCATTATGCACGCGGAGAACCTCTTTAAGCGCGCTCCTGCCTTGAAGTCTTCCAAATGTAACCATCTGGCTGACATTATTATACCCATACTTAGACTTGATATAGTCAATTACTTCGTCCCTTTTTGTAGCGGGGACATCAATATCTATATCTGGAAGCGAGATATGACCCTCAGAATTTCTTCCCGCATTGTAGAATCTTTCAAAAATCAACCCGTATTCAATCGGGTCCACCTGAGTGATTCCTACCAGATATGATACCAAGCAGCCAGCGGCAGACCCTCTGCCCGGACCCGGAAGCCATCCCTGACTTTTCACATAAGAGACAATATCTCTTACAATTAAGAAGTACCCTGAAAGATTTGCGTCATTAATAACCTCTAGCTCTTTCTTAATTCTGTCTACGTAGATATCTTCATTTTCCTGTGTGGATACCTTGCCTCGTTTTTTTAGTCTTTGTCGCCACCCTTGTCTGCACAATTCTCTGAGATATTCCTTTTCGGCCATGTCGTCGGGACACGGAAACTTGGGAAGGTTGGGTTTGCCCAAAATTTCATAATCCCCACACATGCTCGCAATAAGTGAAGTGTTTGAAATTTCCTCTTCAGTGTGAATCTCTTTCATCTCTTCTAGGGACGGTATGTGAAAATTATTTGAACGAAAGAATCCACTCAGGCCGACATCGTCTCCTGCTAGCAATTTCTCTTCAACTTTTTTAAGCGTTGTTTTCATAGCGGAACAAAGTAGTATCCTCTGGTCCGCTGCGTCTTCTTTTCTTGGATAATGCGAATCTGCGGTCGCTACGGGAGGAATCCCTGTTTCCTTCGATACTTGTCGTAGACACTCTCCGACTAATTTCGACGCGGGAGAATTCTCTTGGTCTATCAATTGAATCTCAATGAAGAAATTGCCCTTGCGGAAAATCTGTTGATATCGTTCGGCCAAGCTAGATGCTTGTTTAAGCCAGTCTTGCTTCAAAAAGGTTTGAGTTTCTTCAATTGTGTTGGAGTTATAGGCTTTCTTCCAATCGGTAAACAGGATATTAGCAAGGTCGCTTCCGAGATGGCCGCTAAAAGATACCAAGTTATTATTTCGATTGTCTTCTTCAAGTATATCTAAGTCAATTCTGGGCTTAAAGTAGAACACATCGTCTTTGTTGCTTTTGGAAACAAGCGCAATAAGGTCATTCCACCCCTCTTTATTCTTGGCTAAAACCACAAGGTGACTGAGAGTTCTATTTGTTTTCTCTTTTGTGGTGGCACTCTGTTGGGACAGGTAGAATTCACACCCCAAAATGGGCTTGATGCCCTTTTCGCGCATCGCTCTGACGAACGAGACGGCCCCTGAAATCGTCCCGTGGTCAGTTACGGCGCATGCATCGTACCCTAGCTCCTTGCAGCGTTCTGCGACCTGTGAGGGCTTCGAGAGGCCGTCTAGGAGGCTGTAGTGTGTATGTAGGTGCAAGGGAATAAATTTAACCGGGTGCATCATAATATCCAATGCTAAAGCCTTCTTTTGTACAATCAAGGGTGGTCTTTTCTATGCCGTCTTTTTTAAGTTTATCATGAATGTGCTGACAGATATTCTTGTCTGTCCCCTCCCAGTTATTCTTATAGTAGTCACAAAGCTTTGTGCATTTCCAATGTTTCTGCCCCGCCGAAAGCATTTTAGGCATATCCGTATCTTGTATCTGTAGGAAACGCTTTTTTAACATCCCCATAAATTTTTCTTCGTCAGAATGGTCAAAGCACAGGGAGAAAGGCCCTCCATCCTTGATGTAAAAGATGGTCATTATGGACTGTTGATATTCTGGGAACAGTTTAGATATCGCGTAATTATATAGCAGGAGTTGGGGGTCTACCTCAAACTTTTCGTAGGTTTTCTCCTGCCCGGTTGCCCAGTCCAGTCTTCTGCCCGTTTTCCAGTCCACCACTTCTATAATGTCATCGTCCACCCTTGTGACGAGGTCAATCGTTCCCTTGACGGCCAACCTGCCCTTGAGGGTCGAACCGTCTGGTGTCTGATACTCGTATTCAGCCCAATCTTCTTCGATGGGAATATCGAAGTGGGGTTCCGTTGCAACTATGTCTCGGAGGCGAGGGTCGAACTGGCCGCTGTTATATTCGAGGGCCATCCAAGACCATTTTCTGCAATCGTTCTCCTCTTTCTTGGTGTAGCTATGTGTGCAGTTAGAGGTGTAGTGTTCGAAGCTTTTGTCAACGAGGTCGTCAACAAATTCCTCCGACATTAATCTGCTTTTGGTGAAGGTAATTGGCCCAATGGCATCGTCTGTAATGCTCATCAAGCCGGAACCGGGCGATTCCTGCGTTTTCTTTTTGCACGCTGCAAGACACTCCATCACCTTATGTACGATGGTTCCCATCTGTGCTTTTTTCCCAGACGTTGTGGGATGGCCAAGCACGTAGCTTATGAAATACTGCTGCTGACAGAAATCATAATTATTATATGAGGAACTTCTGATATAAGTTACTAACATGGAACTCCTTCGCTCCAGCCAAGCGCTTTGGATATAACTGGAAGCTTACAGGAAAAAATGCCCCATTTGATTGCGTTTGCTATGTTCTGGTGCTCTTTCTGTGTGGACGGGTCTGTTCGCAATTGTAGATAATGAATCCAGCTTCTAATCGTTCCGTTCATGTATATACGAGTCTTTGTATTTAACGGTAACAAAAATCTGGCGCTCTCTTTTGCCACCCCTCTTTTGAGAGCTTCTTTATACAGAGAGTAAGACCTTCTGTTCTGTTCGCGGACAACTATGTCGAACCATTCTTTATCGTTTTTATCCAAGTCGTCGAAAGAGTTTTGTCTATTCTTTTCGTCTTGTCGTCGAGGTTTGATTTCTTCAAACCCCTTGGCTTCGGCATAACGCTGACTAAACTCCTGAAAAGAAAAGCTCCGGTGTCTGAGAATTTGGGCGGCTATACCTCTTGAGGTATTAATTTCAACCACCATGTTCGCCATTTCAAAAACGGACCAGTGTCCATTTTTAATACAAAACTTCAGAAGCCCAGATACGTTTGGGTTTTTTTGATTTTTTGGATTGCTCACTCTCGCACAATAGCCAATTGTTTCTTCTGCGTTCGGAGTAATGGATATTAGTTTTACATTCATGTTGATGTAATCCATCCCCACTTCATCAGAATAGACAATAATTCTTCAGCTTGTTCATGCACGGTCATTTCTACATTATCAATTACGGCATCAAATTTTTTGAAGTTTTTAAGGGCCACTTCGCTTGAGTGATTATCCTCATGGGGCTGTCTGGTGAGTCTTATCACCTTGCCGCCAGATTCTTGTACTGCGGTCGCCTCGTTGGGAAATCTGCAATCCGCAATAATCGCTAATTCGCTGTTCTCTTCTGCAACCTGCTGTAAGCAGAATGAGGTCCATATGTCTGGCTTGAGAGTTCGACAAACATTGGTCCCAAAATATTGAAGGAATTCTCTGGCTGTAAAAACCACGGTCCCACCGGGTTTTGCAACATCGGTGTAGCTATTTTTTTCTTCATCAGTGCCATAGCATTGTTCGTATGACAGACCAAATAGCTCCATGGATACGGACTTGAGCGCGTCGGCAAAGTTATAGGCTTTAACGTGAGGCCATATATTATTAGATGCATACTCGCCAAATTGATAATCTCTTCTAAAGATGTCCAGCATCCCCATGCCCTTGGAGGTTGAGCCATCAGCGTTGGTAAATAGCGCGTTGACCAAAAGCCTTCCTTCGTCGGTGATTTCGAAATTCTCTATCACCTCATTTCTTCTCATCTCGTAGCCGTAAAGAAAATTTGCGCAGGTGGTCTTTCCGCTTTGCTTGGCGCCGGATATCGCCAACACTTTGTGAGACATTTATATCATTCCACTGATTTGAGGTTTTAGATTTTCGTTTATCTCATCCACAGACATATCGCCCACATCTTTTTTGTCTAGCTTGGGAAAATGTAGGTTAAAAAGTCTGCCACATTTCTCTTTAATAGAATCAGCCGCTTTTCTGCCCGGTTCGTCATTGTCTGTGAGAACAATAATATTCAAAGCGCCAGACCTCTCTATACTGATTTGCTGATAGTCAGTCAAGTGGCATCCAAATATTCCTACGACGTTTTTGATGCCAGCCTCCCAGAGTCTCCAAACATCTCCCTGCCCTTCTACGAGGATGATTGTCTCCGTTTTTGCCACACTGCCTTTTGCCATTGAGTAATTGTACAGATGGGCGCCGGAATTGAAGCCCTTGCTGTTTATCCATTTCTGCATGGCGGGGTTGTCCTCAAGACTGCGCCCAACGCAACCCACCATGTATTGATGAGACTCGTCGTATACAGGGACCACAATTCTATTATACATCAGTTTGTTGGAATTGAGACAAATTCCTACGTCGAATGTGTCAAGAGTTTCCTCAAGATACCCTCTTTTTAAGTAGAATTCTGCCGGTCTTTGTAAACCCTGCCTAACAATGTCTCTAGGAACGCCCTTTTGTGAAGATTTGGATTCTTTTAATAGGCTGTTTGCACAGGCAATAAAAGAGGTCTTTTCCATGTGCTCCATGTCAACTTTCATATCATCCAATGACGAATCAATAAACTTACAAGCAATATTTATCGTTTCGGAAAAAGTTGCCTCTCTGTCTTCTCGGTGACTAATAACCCCACGAATAAATCCTAGCATCGTGTTGACGTATTTCTTTTCACAATGATTAGTCCAACAATACCAATTACCAGATACGTTATCTCCAGATGTGAATATGGTAAGAGCATCACGCTTGTCGCCACCATGCACGGGACACGGAGCCGATATGCGATTGCCGTATTGGTCGTATTCTATGCCAAAGAAATCTAGAATATCCTCTATTCTTTCGGACAATTTCTCACACAGCACATCTATCTGCGCTTTAGATAGATTAGTCTGCGGTTTCAAATGGGATTTCTTCATTATCATCATCGTCTTCATTTACAATAAATCCATCGTCTTTTTGTTTTGAGCCGCCCTTTTTCAATTCATTTCTTGTAACGTTCTCTGCAATTTGCGCGATACTGCCGCTCATAGACATGTTTATATAGTCACCGTCTTCTAAAGCAGGGCCGTGTCTGGCAACAATTGGAACAAGCTTTTTGTTTCCAACCTCCGGGCCATCTTCAGCAATTTCTTCGTCGCTTTTGTTTTTGAAAATCGAAAAGCTTGTGCAGAGCCATATCAATCTATCGGACCCACTGACAACGTCTGTTGATTCTCTAGTGATGCCNTCTCGATTTAGCTGCACAAAACTTAGACAGGGGCAGTCATACTCCACACAAAAATTGTGTAAAGAGGTTATTTGAAATCCAAGGGCTTGGAATTCCTGTAGGTTTGACAGGGAGTCTGCGCTCATTAGCTTGAGGTAATCGTAAATTATCAGGCAGTTATTAGTTCTTCCATTTTCGTCAAACCCTACCTCTTGTAGTATCCATCTACGCATGATAGATAAAGTTTGTTCAAATGGACTTCCGGCTATGCTGACATATTTGTAGGGCATGCCCTTGAGGTGCTCTGCTGCGGCGTAGACTCGCTCTTTTTTTGTCGCATCTTGAGAATATTTTCCTGTTGATATCTCATTAATTTCAACACCGCTTAAATTTGCTAGCACTCGGTTCAGGTGGTCTTCCAAGGACATTTCGGTGTCTAGCATCAAAACGGGTATTTCAAGCTCCCCGGCTATGTGCAAACCGACATTGTCTCCGAACATGCTTTTGCCGACCTTGGGTCTAGCGGCCACAAGGTCAACGCACTTTCTTCTGAACCCTCCTCCAATTGCGGCGTCATATCTCGGATACCCGCTGGGGACTCCCATAATTGAAGATGGGTTCTCTTCCAAATGAAGCAGGTATTCTTCTACGCTTTCCCCCAAAAAGGTCGGCTTGATACTTTCGCTTGAGCCGAGAGACGAGGACAACTCAAAGATGGGATTTTCTGCGACCCCTATAATTTCACTAACGGTTTCGTCACCGTTTATTTTGGAAATTTCATTGTGTATACTTGTTGCCTTTGCCTGTATAACTCTACCAATTTGCAGCTTTCTGATTTTTATCGCATGCTGTTTTACGTTTTGCAGCTTTATAGGAAAGTTGTAGACCGCCCTCAAGTGGTCCATAGATTTTTTATTATTAAGAGTATCCCCTAACGACAATTCATTAGCAGCAGAAAGAATGGAGGCTATATCAATTTCGTCCTGTGTAGACAGAACTTTTTCAAGGCACTTAAAAATTAGCTGATTTTCTTCTAAAACAAACGTCTCCGTTTCAACCAAGTCTTCAATTTCTAAATAAGATTCTGCTCCATAAGAACACACGCCCGACAATACAGCCCGTTCGGCGGCGGCGTTCATCAACGGTTTGTCCATGTATCACCTATTACCAATGCATTTTGCGCATTTATAAAAATCGCGCTTATGTTGAGGGTTGACCATTTCTTCTTGGCCACAAACATGACATTTTTGCTTCATCTTTTTATAAGAAGTCCTTTGTCTAGCAACTGGTTTTACGTCATCATTTATTGCCTCATACCCTGCTTCTGCTGTATCAATTGTGCCGTCGTCAACAAACTTGTTAACCCTGTTGCTTGACACCACGCTTCTGCTTGCATTAGATTCACTCCTCGTGCCCGCGATAAAATCGTCCTCGTCGGAGTTCGGGGGAGGTTGTTCGGCAGTCACTTCTGGATGGAGTGCATTATCCGTTACGTCAACATTGTCTGCAATCTCAATAGATTCTCCAGTAAGAAGCTCAAATCCCTTCACAATTTTTGACATATCGTTTGACAATATGCCTTCTCTGATAGACTTTATAGCCTCAAGTAAGTGTCCTGTCATGAGTACTGCTTCCTTTTAGATAGCTCTATTAGCACGTCGCCCATTCTTCTTACGTCTCGCATTTTTTCTGTTAGCATGTCCACCCTAGCAGTCGCATGCATCTTTATGTTATTTAGACTTCTGGCGAATTCATTATCCTGAACCGCTTCGTAATATTTCTGTTCATGTTTTGTATATTTATCCCCATACTGTTTGAGCACGGGGGAGATTACCTTGTTAATAGCGTCAATAGACCAATGCAGTTTAACTAAATTGCTATTGTACAAAGTCTGTAAATAGTCAGCGTAAGAAAAAAGAATGTAGGCGGCTGACAGGCATTGTTCTGAGCTTAAGGAGTGAAGAACAGCAGAGTCATAGTTAAGTACATTTACAACTTCGGGATTTATCTTAATTAGACCAACGTGCTGGCCATCAATATATTTTTCGGTTGCGTCAACAAATCTACTAAGCCTATCCTTAGCGTTCAAGAATTGCTCGTTTCCAGTCATCATCATTGTCCGAGTGTTTAAGTGCGACTATCTTAATGTTGTTTATCAAGCACCAATCAGCCTTGTCTCTGTCTCTGGCTTTGGCCTTATAAAAATCTAGCTTTGTCTTATGAAAAAAGGGAACATGTTCATAGTGCTGTCTGCCGTGTACTTCTACAATAAGGTCTCTGTTGGGAATGTAGAAGTCGGCAAACAGAATGGAGTTTCTGGTCTGTGTCTTGCTGCCGGGTAGAGACACTTCTTCGAGAATTGTGTCTCTTGGGAAAAGCTCGCGGAGAAGCGCTCTGGCTCTCAGATGATTTTTTGAGCGAGGACGGGTTGCGCTTTGCCGGGACTTGCGCTTATGTATCGACCATTTGTAATCTTTACCGTCGAAGCCCTTGGCTATCAAAGCATGGCCTTTAGGTCTTGTTCAAGAATTTTTAGAACAGGCTTATTCTTTTTGAGGAACTGATATAATTTTTCCTGTCCCTGAAATTTTAGAAATCTTATCTTTGCTTCTTCGGTATCATCAACCTCATTTTCTTTAAGAAGAGAGGCAAGGTCTTTCTCATGGTCTAGCATAAAATCACACGAGTACCATGCGCCCCTTTTAGATATCAGCCCAAGGTCCGCTCCCAAGCTTAGAAGCTCTTGTACAAAATCCAAGCCAGTGCCATATTTAAGCCAGCTTTGGCATTCTGTGTTGTTGGCGCCCATTGAGGAACAAAGAATACGCCAGTTAATCATTTGACCAACTTGTTTTGTCCCAACATCCCAAGGCTTTATGCTTTTGACTTCCATCCTTGTGTCTGCTTGGTATTGAATTTTTCTACCGCAGTCTGGCATTCTGGGCTTACCGTAACCGCTGGTATTCGCTATGAAGTGTGTGATAATTACTACTGTTGCTCTTTGCTGGGTAACGACATTAGAAAGCTTGCGACAAAAAGACGCCAGTATTTTCGGAAGACCAGCCCTAAAAGTTCCGCTTATGTCTTCTGTTAGTTCTCGTTCTGGAATTAAAGAAGACGTTGAATCAATTATGCAAACACAGCGATAGAATTCTTTGCTGGTTATAAGTTTGATAGCTATATCTAAAAACTGTTCTGCGCAGAGAGGCTCTTCATCTGAATGCACGACTCGCATCTTCTCTCTATCTAAACCATCAATGCCGTTAAGGTTCATGGCCTTGAGTCTGCCCTCACCGTCGATGTAAATTATCGGACGTGCGCCATTTTCTTCTTTTTGGCAGTTGGCCGCTATTTGTAGAGCCGTGGTTGTTTTGCCGGTCTTGGGGTCTCCAGTAAGCAGAACCCAACTGCCCTCTTTCAAGCCGCCGCCCAGAGCTATGTCTATGGAGGGGCTAATAGGCAGAGTGTCAAAGTCGTTTCTTTCTTCAAAAACTTCCATCCCACTGGAGATAACTTTTCCGTGTTTCTTAATTATATCCTTGGTAGTAGCATCGCTAAACGTCGGCATCTAATTCCCTTAGCTTTTGAAGATTGCTTTTTTGCCCGAAAGGCTTACGGGGTGTGGCCGAGGGCGAGGCTGGTTTAACAACAGACTTTGCCTCGTCTTGCTTTTTAAGAATCTCAGCCTGTTCCTCTATCATTTCCTTGAGTCTGGGAAATCTCAGAGAGTATATTTTTTGACCCCGCTTACTTTTTAAGGTCGCTATTATCGCCCTTTCGTCGTGTTCATTAACCAATCTATTCGCAGCAATAATTTGTAGCTGGTATGTTTTCTTCCACTTGCTGGTGTTCCAAAATTTATACGCTAGGCTTCCCTCGTTGCTATTCTCTGCCATTCGCTGGCACATCATCTCGGCTATATATTGCGCCCCAGTGCAGTAATCTCCAGTTGAAGGAGATTTATATCGGCTCAAATCTGTACGTTTTTCTGTCATCACACGTCGATTGTAGGTTTTGCTATCAAAGAAATGCCAGCGCTATCTGGGTCTCTGTTTTCTGACCACTCTCTTTTCAGTTCTGGAACAGTCCAGTGACCAACATGGAGATTGCCATCGTTTAAAGTGCCAGCTACAAAACCGTGGTAGGTATCGTCTCCAAACATAAACCCACCTGCGGTTTTTCTAAAATAAAAGCCATCAGAATTTTCACCCACTGTGACCACGTTGGTTCCATTTTGTAAAATCATCTTGACGATATGCAAATCGTTCTCTTTGCAATGTACACCAAGACGCTCCCACGCAGAGGGAGGGTCCATGTCAGGTCTGTCGTCGTCTTGATAAACCTGAGTGCCATCAGACAGGGTACATGTCCACACTGTCCCTGTGTCGAACAGCTTGGCCATATATTCATCTACTTGTGTACAAATCATTGATTTTTAATTGTAGTTACTGCGCCGGTGTACCTAGCACCCAACTTTTTAGACTTTCCCCTGCTTTCATCAGCAACTTGAGAAGCAGCCTCCGTCATGGTTGTAGAACCCCTTTCGTTTCTCGCCATCAGCACACCAGCGCGTGTAGTGGGAGCGGAATCAGACTTGCTTTCTGTAGAATGTTTCGTTGAAGGTTTGACATCATCCATGTGAGACTGAACAGCCTTTTGTGTTCTGCTAAGCTCTTCTGATAGCGCCTTTTTACCTAGCTCTAGATTATGTTCGATATAGAACTTTTCAATCTTGGTTAGTGGACCTTTTTTAGTCATTACAAAACCTCTCTTTCCGATTGTAGAAAACATCTGTGGTTTCTGGTTGTTAAATATTTAGAATACAGACTGAAAGCTTTTTCAGAAACCTTTCTATATTCTAGGTCTACGACCTTTTCTCTTCCAGAGTACATGCCCCATGGGTCAAACATTTTTCCACGATAAAACTTAACAAAACAAGATGCTATTTCACCGTTATCTTTTACGGTCTTCTTGCAATAAGCCTTCTTGTCTTCCTTGTCAACCTCCTCCATTTTAACTGTATACGCTATTATAGCATTTTCTGGCACGTCTGTCAACCCGAAATTTTCAAATTCTTTGTCTTTGTTAGTCATTAATTTATATCTCTCTAACATACACTATTGTTAAATCGTCAGAAGTGTCTATGTTT
>JGI25129J35166_1000482_pt1 | contig 13130 bp, 10 predicted proteins | sample ETNvirnome_2_130_FD_35166 | JGI IMG/M metagenome (IMG submission 35166) | reverse complement strand
CTACAGCCATTACCAAAGCTGAAACCACAGCCATTTTTCATATCGTAGGCATCTTCAGCATACGATTTATGACTGGTGGGTATCACAAAGCGGTCTTCGTAATTGGCAATCGCCATATAACGATACATTTGCTCAACTTGGTCAGCGCTTAGTCCAACTTGCTGAAGTACTTCGAGATCTTCAACGCCATCGACTTGTTGCGAACGTTTGAAAGCGCGCATAGCAATCATGCGTTCAAGTGCTCGTACAACGGGCTTCTCATCACCTGCCGTAAGTAAGTTAGCAAGGTAGCGCATGGGGATACGTAATGACTTCAAGTCAGGAATAACGCCATTCATGCCAACATGACCAGCCTCTGTCGCTGATTGAATCGGCGACAATGGTGGAATATACCAAACCATTGGCAAGGTTCTGTATTCAGGGTGCAGAGGCAGTGCTACTTTCCAGTCCATTGCCATTTTATAGACAGGAGATTGGCGTGCTGACTCTAACCAATTTTCAGGGATCCCTTCTTTGCGTGCTGCTTCAATGACCTCAGGATCGTTCGGATCTAAGAACATACTAAGCTGTGCAGGGTATAAGTCTTGCTCATTCGGTACACTTGCAACTTCTTCTATGCGGTCTGCATCATAAAGTAAGACGCCTAAGTAACGAATTCGACCTACACAGGTTTCAGCACACACGGTGGGTTGACCTGCTTCGATTCGAGGGAAACAGAAAATACATTTCTCTGATTTACCCGATTTCCAGTTGTAGTAAATTTTCTTATACGGACAACCTGATACACACATCCGCCAGCCACGGCATTTGTCTTGGTCAATTAAGACAATGCCATCTTCTTCACGTTTATAAATCGCACCAGAAGGGCAGCTAGCAACACAGGCTGGGTTGATGCAGTGCTCACACAGGCGTGGTAAATACATCATGAAGGTTTTTTCAAATTGCCCGTAAATGTCTTTTTGTACTACGTCGTCAAAGTTTTTATCTTTTTTACGCTCTGAGAATTCAGTCCCGAGAATCTCTTCCCAGTTAGGTCCCCAGTTGATTTTCTCCATACGCTGACCCGTAATTAACGAGCGAGGGCGAGCAACCGGTTGGTGCTTGCTATCAGGTGCGTTATGCAGATGTTGATAATCAAAATCAAACGGCTCGTAGTAATCATCAATTTCAGGCAAATCTGGATTAGCAAAAATATTAGCTAATAAACGGCGTTTATTACCTTGTTTGGGCTCTAATACGCCTTTACTGTTGCGTTTCCAGCCACCATTCCATTTGCTCTGGTTTTCCCATTCTTTCGGATAACCAATACCCGGTTTGGTCTCTACGTTGTTAAACCAAGCGTATTCAACACCTTCTCGGCTAGTCCATACATTCTTACAAGTGATTGAACAGGTATGGCAACCGATGCATTTATCTAAATTTAGGACCATGCCAATTTGTGCACGTACTTTCATAATTTTATCCTCGGTTACTCGTTATCTAGCCAATCAACCTTGTCCATCTTACGGACAATTACAAACTCATCACGATTACAGCCCACAGTACCGTAGTAGTTAAAGCCGTATGATTGCTGTGCATAACCCCCAATCATATGGGTTGGTTTCATGATGGCGCGGGTAACTGAGTTATGAATACCGCCTCGAGTTCCTGATATCTCAGAGCCTGGTGTGTTTACAATGCGCTCTTGTGCGTGGTACATCATGCTCATACCTTGTGGTACACGCTGTGATACGACGGCACGTGCTGCAATGGCACCATTAACATTGAAGATTTCGATCCAATCGTTATCTTTAATACCCCCTTCTGTGGCATCCGTTTCACTGATCCAAACAATCGGACCACCACGGCTTAATGTCAGCATAAGTAGGTTGTCTGAGTAGGTTGAGTGAATACCCCATTTTTGGTGTGGCGTAATCCAGTTTAAAACTAACTCTTTATTACCATTAGGTTTTTTATCTAATAATGGTTGAGTTGTTTTTAAGTTTACAGGTGGTTTGTACGACACCATGGTTTCACCGAAATCACGCATCCATTGGTGATCTTGGTAAAATTGTTGACGGCCGGTAACGGTACGCCAAGGGATCAGTTCATGCACATTGGTATAGCCTGCGTTGTAAGACACATGCTCATCTTCAAGCCCTGACCATGTTGGTGAGCTGATGATTTTACGTGGTTGTGCTTGAATATCTCTGAAGCGAATTTTTTCATCTTCTTTAGGGGTTGCTAAGTGTGTATGGTCGCGACCCGTGAACTCACCCAATGCTTGCCACGCTTTAACAGCAACATGACCATTGGTTTCAGGAGCAAGACTTAAAATGACTTCAGCTGCATCAATAGCGGTGTCTATTTTTGGACGACCTTTTTGTGGGCCTTCGCTGGTGTGCGTGTAATTCAACTCACCTAAAAACTTCACTTCTTGGTCTGTATTCCAATTAATACCTTTACCCCCATTACCGAGTTTCTCGAGCAGTGGCCCAAGAGAGGTAAAGCGGTTGTAGGTATTAGGGTAGTCACGCTCAACTTCGATCATATTGGGTGCTGTGACACCAGGGATCAGATCGCATTCGCCTTTCCACCACATACTAATGCCGTCTGGCTGGGCTAACTCGCTTGGCGTGTCGTGCATGAGTGGCGATGTTACTAAGTCTTTCTCAACACCTAAGTGACCTTCACATAAGTCAGAGAATTTTTTCGCAATGCCTTTGAAAATATCCCAATCCGAACGTGATTCCCACACTGGATCAACCGCTTTTGAAAGTGGATGAATGAATGGGTGCATGTCGGATGTATTCATATCATCTTTTTCATACCAAGTTGCGGTTGGTAACACGATATCGGAATACAAACAGGTCGTTGACATACGGAAATCAAGTGTGACCCATAAATCAACTTTGCCCTCTGGTGCATCATCATGCCATACAACGTCTTCAGGTTTTTTATCTCCGCTTTCGCCAAGATCTTTACCTTGCAAGCCATGCTTAGTACCAAGGAAATGACGCAGCATGTATTCGTGACCTTTACCCGATGAACCCAGTAAATTAGAGCGCCAAATAAACATGTTACGCGGGAAGTTTTTAGGGTTATCAGGGTCTTCACATGCAAAGTCTAAATCACCAGATTTAAGTTGCTGCACAGCATAATCTTTAGCTGATAATCCTGCTTTTTCTGCATCTTTACACAGTTGCAGTGGGTTCATGCCAAGTTGAGGGGCAGAAGGTAACCAGCCCATGCGTTCTGCACGTGTATTGTAGTCAATGATTGAGCCAGTCCAGTTCTCTTTATTTGCTAAAGGAGACAGCACTTCGGTCATTTCAAGTTTTTCATAACGCCATTGATCAGAATGGTTATAGAAGAAAGACGTCCCGTTCATTTGACGCGGTGGACGTTGCCAATCCAAACCAAACGCAAGCGGTAACCAGCCACATTGTGGACGTAACTTTTCTTGGCCTACATAGTGAGCCCAGCCACCACCAGATTGACCCACACAGCCACACATCATCAGCATGTTGATTAAGCCACGGTAGTTCATATCCATGTTGTACCAGTGGTTAAGTCCAGCACCCACGATGACCATGCTGCGGCCACGAGTTTTGTCTGCGTTATCGGCAAACTCACGCGCTACTTGGATTACGTGAGCCGCGTTAACACCGGTGATTTTTTCTTGCCATGCCGGTGTATACGGCACATTGTCTTCATATGATTTTGCAACCGCAGGGTCGTCCAAGCCGTTGTCAACGCCGTAATGCGCAATCATTAAGTCAAATACGGTGGCAACGAGTGCTTCGCTACCATCTTTGAGGGTAATTGTTTTAACAGGGACTTTACGAACTTGAATATCGTCATGTTCAGTATGTTGGAAGTAACCAAGTTCATGTGCTTGGCCACCAAAGTAAGGGAATAATACTGATTCAACTTTATCTGAGTGATCTTTTAAGCTGAGCGCTAACTTGATATCGCTGCCGTTTGTTCCTTCACGTTGCTCAATATTCCACTTGCCTTTTTCACCCCAACGATAGCCAATAGCCCCCGTTGGTGAGACAAGTTCATTGCTTGTTTCATCAAGACCAATGGTTTTCCATTTCGGGTTGTTGTCTTGGCCTAAGTTATCAGCCAAGTCTGCTGCACGTAAGAAGGCACCTTGTGTGTAGCCTTGGTCGGTTTTATCCAACACGACAAGCATAGGCATATCGGTGTAGCGGCGAACGTAGTCGGTAAAATAACTACTTGGTTTTTCAATGTGGAATTCTTTTAGAATTACATGTCCAAAGGCCATTGCCAGAGCAGCATCGGTACCTTGTTTTGGCGATAACCAAATATCTGATAATTTAGAGCATTCAGAGTAGTCAGAAGTAATAACAACCGTTTTGGTGCCTTTGTAGCGTACTTCAGTGAAGAAGTGAGCATCAGGAGTACGTGTTTGTGGAACATTTGAGCCCCAAGCAATGATATAATTTGAGTTATACCAATCAGCTGATTCTGGAACGTCTGTTTGTTCACCCCAAATTTGTGGCGATGCAGGTGGTAAATCACAATACCAGTCATAGAAGCTTAAGCAGTTACCACCAATCAGTGATAAATAACGCGAACCAGCCGCGTAGCTAACCATGCTCATTGCAGGAATAGGTGAGAATCCCATGATACGGTCGGGGCCGTACGTTTTTGCGGTGTAAACATTAGAAGCCGCTATGATCTCGTTCACTTCATCCCATTTAGCACGGATCAAGCCACCTAAACCACGTTTTGACTTGTAGCTTTTCGTTTTAGCAGGGTCAGTAACAATCGATTCCCACGCTTTAACTGGATCACTATGTACTTGCTTAGCTTCGCGCCACAGTTTTAATAATGCTTGACGAACTTTAGGGTATTTTAAGCGGTTGGCACTGTAAATATACCACGAGTAGCTTGCTCCACGAGGACAACCACGAGGTTCATGATTTGGTAAGTCAGGACGTGTACGAGGGTAGTCTGTTTGCTGAGTTTCCCAGGTAACTAGCCCATCTTTTACATAAATTTTCCAACTGCATGAACCTGTACAGTTTACACCATGTGTAGAGCGTACAATTTTGTCATGCTGCCAGCGACGACGATAGCCGTCTTCCCAATCGCGATTTTCATCAGTTGTTACACCGTGACTACCCGCAAAGCTTTGCTTGTTAGTCTTGAAAAAGCGCATTTTATTCAACAAATGGCTCATTTACTTATTCTCCTATCCTGCTCAACTTTAGCGCTCAATCACTAGGCACCTTGAAGCGGCAGAAAGCTACATTGCAAATCAAATATAGTGTTTCACCGCTACAGTAACTTGATGAGGATCAATATCTCAATGGGGGGTAAGGCCATGAATATTATGAGAATACCTACAAAGAGGTAGTGTAAATGTGGGGCTGTTAGGGTGAAAATACTGGTGTTGATAACATACAAGCGTTATGGTTTCGTAACATAGAAAAGGTGGGTAATTATTGTGGGTATTCGGTTAAATGAACTAAAAAATCGATTTAATGGCTCGGTCATGGTGTATATCAAAGGGTCATTGGTCGGGATTATTAGTCTGGCCATTACGACCTTGTTTGCATCGTATTGGATCACAGAATTAGCCGACTTAGATGCTCGCGCAATTAATTTGAGTGGCTCGCTGAGAATGGAGTCGTATCAGCTGGGAATGTACGGCCTTGAAGGAAACAAACAGGAAATAGATAAACGCATTGCAATATTTGAAGAAAAACTAAGAAACCCCATTTTTCAGAAGCTACAAAATGATGAACAGTTAAATGTGTTGTGGCAGCAAACCATTGTTCATTGGCAATCATTCTTAAAGCCCGCACTGCTTAACCTACCGATAGAAGATAAGGCTCAATTTAATCTCTATGTAAAAACACTCGCTCAAAATGCTGATGCATTTGTTTATGCAGTGCAAATAGATGCTGAAAGCAAAATTAGATTACTGCGCACTATTCAAGTTGGCGCGTTGTTTATTACCTTATTGGTGGGCATGTTTACCTTGCATTTAATCAGTTTAAGGGTTGAAAAGCCTTTGGCCGAACTGACTCACGCTGCCTACGCTATCGGGAAAGGAAATTTTACGCATCATGTTGATTTACAGGGCGATGACGAACTGGCGTTAATGGGAGCCACCTTGAACCATACCTGCGAGGCGATAGCATCAATGTATGGCCAACTTGAATTACGCGTAAAGCAGCAAACTGAAAAGCTTGAGTTAAATAATCAGACCCTTGCGTTTTTGTTTAAAACAGCCCGTTTGCTACTGGAAACCAGAGAAAAAAAGCATGACTTACAGCAAACGTTTGATGAGTTGTCGCAACTCATTGGTGTTAATGACATTGAGTTATGCTTAATGACATCGGGTGGCGACCAGCCGTATGTACAAATAAAACCGACACACGATGACAAGGGAGCATGCCGCGCTCAAAGTTGTGATAACTGTATTGGGAGCGCTGCATTTGTATCAATTGATGACAGCACCGTAACACGCTTTCCATTAGTGTATGGGGATAACCATTATGGTGTGATTGTTGTGCGTGGAGGCAAATGCTTTGCCGAAGATTCTTGGCAGTTACAGCTTGTTCAGTCGGTGACCGACCAGGTTGCCTTGTCGCTTAACCTTGACGAGCAGCATAATCAAGACCGTCGTATCGCGTTACTCCATGAGCGTACGGTGATTGCGCGTGAGTTACATGACTCTTTAGCACAAGCATTATCGTATTTGAAGATTCAAGTGACGCGCTTGTCGAAAACGCAGAATAAGCAGCAATATGATATGCAGCAGCCGATTATTGATGAACTTAAAATGGGGTTAGATTCTGCATATCGGCAATTACGTGAACTATTAACCACTTTTCGTTTAAAAATGGTGGAAGAGGGGTTAGAGGCATCGCTGAATAAAACGATTGATCAGTTAGCCTCGCAAAGCAGCATTTCGTTTCATTTAGAGTTTGCCGTTAAGCAAGTGCCTTTATCACCAATGGAAGAAATTCATATCTTACAAATTGCACGAGAGGCAAGCCAAAACACCGTGCACCATTCACAGGCGAACAATGCGTGGATCACCTTAAAGCAACTTGATGATGGTCAATTAGAGCTTGCTATTAGTGATGATGGCGTAGGTATTAGCCACAATGCAGAGAAATTAAACCATTACGGCATGGCTATTATGCAAGAGCGAGCCAAACACCTTAATGGTGAGTTAGTGGTATTACCTCGAGAAGAGCAGGGGACACAAGTAAAACTGACGTTTTTGCCTGTCGGCGGTAAAGATCTGTATCAGTGATTTAAAGATTTTATAATGTATAAGCGCATGATTTATAATGGGCTTGTTGCTGTAAATTACTTATTTGTGGGTAGTTTGTCTGCCCATTCTTTTGTATGGTGATGCAAATGCAAACTCTCTAAGCTGTATCCAAGATGCTGAAGTACATCGACCTAAACTAGTTTTTAGCATGGTTAATGTACCGTGGGTGACCACCGGGTAAATAAAGAAATTTGTTTGCCTCCCGACTTGGAAAGGCTGTGATGTTGCAAGATAATTTTGATAGAAAATATAATTACTTACGCTTGTCAGTAACGGAAGTCTGTAATTTTAAATGTAATTACTGCTTACCGGATGGCTACGTGTGTGATGCTCGTCCGAAAACCCTCAGTGTTGATAAAATTAGCACCTTGGTAAACGCCTTTGCGATGGCGGGTACTAAAAAAATACGCTTAACTGGCGGCGAACCCACTTTGCGCAAAGATCTTGCCGATATCGTCGCAGCATGCAGTGAAACCCAAGGTATTGATACCGTTGCAATGACAACCAATGGCTATCGCTTACTTGAAAAACTTCCTCGTTTAGTGGCCAGTGGTTTAACAAACCTAAACCTGAGCGCCGATAGCTTGAATCCTTATACATTTTCGCAAATCACCGGCAGTGACTCATTACATGAAGTACTTAGCTGTGTTGATAAAGCCTTAGAGCTGGGTGTTAAAAAAGTTAAATTAAACGCGGTTTTACTCAAGCAATACAATGCCAACCAATTACAGCAATTTCTTGATTATATTAAAGATAAGCCTGTCACATTTCGTTTCATTGAACTGATGCAAACCGGTGATAACCGGGCTTATTTCAATGCCCAACATGTACAAGGTCAGCAACTTAAACAGCAGCTTTTACAGTCGGGTTGGCGAGCAGCCCCCAAAGCGGTGGATGCGGGCCCAGCCGAAGAATTTTTTCACCCTCACTATGCGGGTCAAATTGGCTTGATCATGCCTTACAGTAAGGCATTTTGTGCAAGCTGCAACCGCTTACGCGTCTCTGCTGAAGGCAAATTGCATTTGTGTTTATTTGGTGAAGCAAATGATGACTTAACGCCTTGGTTAGATAATCAAGATGTTAGAGGCTTAGCCACTCACCTTTTAAGCAGTGTTCAACATAAATGGCAAGGCCATCAATTACAAATGGGACGAACAGGGCTGACCAAACAACTGGCTATGTTAGGGGGTTAGTATGTTAGTGGGTATTGTTCTGGCTGGAGGGCTTTCTCGCCGCATGGGGCAAGATAAGGCTTTACTTGAAATTAATGGTCAAACGCAATTAACACGCGCGATTGCTTGCCTTAAAGACGCGGGCTGCGATGAGGTCATTGTGAGTCGAAATAGCAGCGGTTTTATCGTTGATAAATTTGTACAGCAAGGACCTGTTGCAGGTATTCATGCCTGTTTGAATCACGCTGAGTATGATGATGCGCTTGTTATTCCTATTGATATGCCGCTGCTATCTAAAACAAGTTTACGCACCCTTATCAACCAAGGACGCAGACGAGATTGTGCCTGTTACTTTGCACACAGTGTATTGCCTTGTTACCTCAATCGGCTTGAACGCGTGAGTTTAATTGCCCAGCAACGTTTAGAGCATGGGCAGCGCTCTGTCAGTGGTTTACTTGAAGAGCTTGGAGCGGCCGTCATTGAATTGTTTGAGTCAAATGGCGAGGGTCGTGAACTATATAACGTTAATACACCACAACAATGGGCACAGGCTCGTTGTTTGGTTGATCAAAAGGATTACGCATGGCGCGAGTAAAAAGCAACCGCTTTGTACCATTAAACATAGCGATTTTAACAGTGAGTAATAGTCGAGGCCCTGAACAAGACACTGCGGGTGATTTGTTGCAGCAAAAAGTCATAGACAGTGGGCATCATGTGCTTAATCGACAATTACATAAAGCCAATATTTATAAAGTACGCGCGGAAGTCGCTACATGGATAGCCAGTGACGATATTGACGTGGTACTAATTTCTGGTGGCACTGGACTGACACCTGATGATATTACGCCTTCGGCAATCGATGTGTTATTTGATGTGTCTGTGAGCGGTTTTGGTGAGTTATTCAGGCATTTGTCTTGTTCGCAAATTGGCACCTCATCACTGCAATCCAGAGCNTTAGCAGGGCTTTCGAATAGAACCCTTGTTGTTGCTATGCCGGGTAGCCCAAATGCGTGTGCTACCGCCTGGGATGAGATTTTATGTCAGCAACTCGATTCGCGGTGTGGGCCATGTAATTTTGTAGCAGAGCTTAAATCACATCGTGTTGAACAATGCCATTCTCGGGAGATGAATTAATGCAGTTAACCCACATAGATAAAAGTGGTCAAGCAAGCATGGTTGATGTTGCAGATAAATCAGCAACAGTGCGAGAAGCGCGTGCATGCGCAACGGTCGTGATGCAGCCAGAAACGCTCGCTCTTATTGAGCAAAATCAGTTAGACAAAGGCGATGTATTAGCTGTCGCACGTATTGCAGGAATTCAAGCAGCAAAAAAAACAGCTGATTTGATCCCCCTTTGCCATCCGTTGGCGTTAAGTAAGGTGGCGGTTGAGTTTTCTATTAACAACCAAGGCAGTGCGGTTGATATTCACAGTTATTGCAAGTTAGTTGGGCAAACCGGGGTTGAAATGGAAGCGTTAGCTGCGGTATCGATTGCAGCACTCACTATTATCGATATGTGTAAAGCGGTTGACCAAGGCATGACAGTACAGAACATGCGAGTTACCTATAAAAGTGGTGGCAGACGCGGCACCTATATTGGCTAATTAAGAGGAGTATGTATGAATAAGGTACTTTTTTTTGCACAGTTACGTGAACGTTTAGGCTGTGACTCGGTGCAACTAGATGCACAAGGTATGTCGGTTAGGCAGTTACGCCAAACATTGGCTGAACGAGATGAGCGTTGGCACACCTGGTTACTCGATAAAGATGTGTTAGTGGCCGTAAACCAAATTTTGGTTGATGATAATGCTGCGGTCGGCACTGGCGATGAGGTTGCTATGTTTCCACCTGTCACTGGAGGTTAGTGATGATCCGTGTACAAGAACATGATTTCGATATGAACGAAGAGTATCAATCCATGTTAGCTGACGACTCGGTGTCGGGCGCCGTGGTTATGTTTGTAGGCCGTGTTCGCGACATTAATCAAGGCCATCAAGTCGATAGTTTATATCTAGAGCATTATCCGGCGATGACAGAGAAATACCTTACCCAGTTAGAGCAGCAAGCGTTGTCATTATGGCCTTTGGAAAAGGTAACCTTAATTCACCGCGTTGGTAAATTAAGCTTAACAGATCAAATTGTGCTGGTGGCAGTGTCGAGTGTCCACCGCGAAGCCGCATTTGAAGCAGCACAGTATTTAATTGATTTACTTAAAGCGCGTGCGCCATTTTGGAAAAAAGAGCACGTTGAAGGGGAGCAGACTCGTTGGGTGAGTGCCAATCATAAAGATCAAATAGCGGCTGCCCAGTGGCTGTAGGGTTGAAACAATGCAGTGGCTAACAAATAAACTAACCACATACACGATAGCGACTGTGCTGGTTTTATTTTGCTGTGTATTGCCTGCAAGCGCTAATGATAAAGACACATCTTCTTCGCTAACGATTGCTTGCTCGGCTAACTTTCTCGCTGTAATGGATCAGTTGCTGCCAGTATTCAAAGCACAGATTAAAACCGATATACAGGTTAAAGTGGTGACTGGCTCATCAGGCACACTCGCAACACAGCTTCGTTATGGAGCCCCTTATGACGTATTTTTTTCAGCCGATGCAATATTACCTACACAACTAAAAACCGACGGTTTTGGCATTGAAAGCACGGTGTATGCGCTTGGCGAATTGGTGTTTTATTCGTCTGAGGGCTATGACAGTTTGGAAGGCGTTATGACACGTTTGCCCCACATCACTTTAGCTATTGCGAATCCACGTTATGCACCTTATGGACAGGCTGCGGTTGAGGTATTGGCTCATTTACAAACCAAGCCGAAAAAAACAGTAANGGGGGGATCTATTTTGCATGCTTTTCAATATGTTGAAAGCCAAAATGCAGAGTTAGGCTTAATTGCAAAAAGCCTACTGCAACAACCACATAATGGCACGGCTATCGCCATTCCCAGTGAGTGGTATCAGCCAATTGAGCAGCATGTTTTATTAGTAAAAGACTCAGTGTTTGCGCGTNAGTTTTATCATTTTGTTCAAACTGAACAAGCACAACAGTTAATAAAATCAATGGGCTATAGGTAATACTATGAGCGAGGGAGACTTGCAAGCCATCTTTATTACGTTAAAACTTGCTGCGTTAAGTACGCTGGCGTTGTTAGTAATAACGATTCCCTGCGCATATTGGCTTGCGCGAAGTAAACGGGCCATAAAACCCTTCCTCGAAACCTTAATTACCTTGCCTTTAGTTTTGCCTCCTACGGTATTAGGGTATTACTTTTTAGTGTTATTTTCGCCGCAACAAGGTATCGGTTTATGGCTGCAAAATACCTTGGGTATACAGTTAGTCTTTAGCTTTTCGGGGATTTTAGTGGCGTCGATGATCTACAGCTTACCTTTTACTTTTCGGCCCTTACAAAGTGCATTTGAACAATTGCCAGATAACTTATACAGCAGTGCTGCCTTATTGGGCTTTAAGCCATGGAAGCAGTTTTTATGGTTAGTACTCCCCATGATTAAACCGGCTATTTATACCGCTGCGACTTTAAGCTTTGCCCATACGGTGGGGGAGTTTGGTGTTATTTTAATGATTGGCGGTAATATTCCAGGAGAAACTCAAGTTGTGTCACTGGCGTTATTTGATCATGTTGAGAGTTTTAATCTTCAGGCTGCAAATATGCTTGCAGGGCTGATGCTCGTGTTCTCATTTGCCGTTGTGTTTGCATGTCAATGGTGGCAAAGGCAAACGCAGCATGTAAGTACACCAACCAGCTTGCTTTGAATAGGTTTAAACAGATGATGGCATTAAATAGCGACAGCAGCATGGGTATTTCAGACCCACAGTGTACGTCTAAGCCTGTGGTTGCGCATATTGAACTTAATTGTTCAGAGCCTGTTACTCAGCAACTTGATTGTCAGCTTAAGACCTTGCAAATAACGGTGTTATTAGCCCCAAGTGGTACAGGNAAAAGCAGTTTGTTTAATGCAATTGCGGGTGTTGCTCCTGCTTNTGGCGGGTTAAAAGTAACAGGGCAGCAGCAGTTAGGTATGCCAGCACATAAGCGCCGCATCGCNTACGTAACACAGTCNCCTTTGTTATTTGACCACCTAAGCATTGCCGCTTTATTAAAGTTGGTTGCTAAGCAACAAGCGCAGCCATTTGATATAAGTTGGGCAATCGACCCCTTAGGGCTGACCGACAAACTAGTGTATCGGGCTCACCAATTAAGTGGTGGACAGCGCCAGCGCGTTGCGCTTTTGCTTGCGATGATAAAAGGAGCGCCTTTATTATTATTAGATGAAGTGCTTACCGGTCTCGATCAACTTAATAAGCAAGCCTGTATAGGGGTTATAAAAGACTACCTTTGTAAAGTGCAAGGTGCTGCTTTGTTAGCATGTCACCAACTGGATGATGTATTAGCATTAGCTGATAGCTGCTTATTGCAGCATACGATAAACAATAGTACACAGTGGCAAATGTTCCCTGTGGATGAAGGTGTTGAGCGTTATCAGCAGCAGTTACTAGAGAGCCAATCGAGTGAAAACATACAGGGAAGTCAATTTACCTCTATGTTTTACGGACAGGTTCATGCTCACTTTCCTGCGCTGGGCTTAACGGAGTATCACGTTGGCGGGCAGCGCTGCTTTGCTGCGTAT
>JGI25129J35166_1000479_pt1 | contig 13154 bp, 11 predicted proteins | sample ETNvirnome_2_130_FD_35166 | JGI IMG/M metagenome (IMG submission 35166) | reverse complement strand
CCGTGAACTTGCCACCCGTTGGGGGGGGTGGGGGGGGAGGGGGGGTCAGCGGGTGGTGGCACTCCCATATGTCCCTTGCCCAGATTTTTTCAACTTTTTAGGCCAGGAGTCCCAGACGTGGGCTTTTTGGGGCGAATTTGCCTCGGATTTGGAGTAAACCAGGGCATTGAGAGGGGGATGATGCAAACAATGTTGTACATGCACAATAAAAAAACCCCCTGAAACCAGGGGGTTTAGTTCAAGTAGACAATACTACTTAGGTGATAGGGCCACCAGATGGCATTTGGTTCCTCATTTGCCACAGCCAGTTGAACCAGATGGCGAGTTGCCAGATGTTCAGAATGAAGTAGACTGTGCCTGTGAGGAAGAACATTGCACGAAAGCAATCGCCCAGTTTCTTCATGATATAGCCTCCCAACTGCATTGCATTCTATCTCAAGGCCGGGATTTACGAAAAGTCCCAGTTAGCACTTTTGCCTTCTAGTTCTTTTTCTGGCACGAATTCGACAAGATCCTGTCGTTTCATGGAGAAGAAGATACCTTTTGGGTCGAATAGTGCCCTGACCATGAGCAGGGGGTTATCGTGATCGAAGGCTGGTGAACTGGTATCTTCTGCGTAATCACCTATCCAGACGAGTGGATCACCAGGCTCGACCAGCTTGGTGTCGTCGAATGTCACGGCTATGTAGTACCTTAGCATAGATCGGTAGGTATAGACCGCCCCCTGAGTCGTGACCCGACCGGCTGAGCTGCCTAGTGACCTGGGCTTATGGGACTGTTAGTCTCATCCCTGCCTGGTATTGGTTTCGCTTACCCCGGTTTTCGGGTTGTTCCTTGCAGACTCACGGCCACAAGGCAGGGTATTCGTCCTCCACGCTTACAGGGGCGGTGCCACACTCAGCGTTTCACAGGAACGACTCCTTTTTCGTTGAACTTGTCTGCCTCAGCAAGTAGGTGTTCAACCGAAAAGCCACCTTTCGCTTTTTCCTGAATCAGGGCTTGCTCCCCAAAGCGAAAAGGGGAGGGACACCCTTGGTAGTCGTCACTACCAAAGGTGCCAAACTGTCAAGGACAGTAACATGGACTAGCAAGTGTAGCACACGGCTGTCGGTTCGCCAAGTAATAAAATTCTGGGGATGAATCCAACACGGTTTTCTGCCTATAATTTTTGCTGGGTTTCTTTTCTTACTCCCCAGGAGGCGAGCATGTCGAACAAAACATGGACACGGCAAGAGGAGGAGATTGTTAAGGAGGAAAGGCGGCGGGGGACTGAGGTGGCGGGGATTGCTGCCATGCTGGGGCGATCAGCGGCCAGTGTTTCTGGAAAAATCCGCGATCTTAAAGACAGGGGGCAACTTGTCTGGACAGATCGGCAGGGCAACGAGGTCAATCCGGCTGAATCCAAGGAACAGATCCGCAAGGCCAGCCACGAGTTCGAGAATGTGGCACTCAAGGCGGAGATCAAGGATCTTGAGGGCAAGATCAGCGACTTTAAGTCCGGGGTGACCATCGAACCGGAGTGGAATGACGAGTGGAGCGGCCCAAAAGAGTGGGAGAGGGCCGAGCTAGACGGCAAGAAGCGGATCGACAAGGCCATTAAGCGTGGCCGGTTCAAGGTGGACTTTGATCGGGGGCCGATAGCGATATGTGCGATTTCAGATCAGCATATTGCCAAGGGTACACCCTGTGACTTCTCCCGTATGCGTGAGGACGCTGAATTGATCCGCGANACGGAAGGGTTCTACGCTGTACTTGGCGGGGATGGGGTAGATAACCATATCAAGCACCGTGCGGCCATGATCTCGGCTGGCAGTGGGCCAGATGACCAGTGGCGGCTGTTCGATTACTACTTGCAGCTATTCGGGGAAAAGGTACTCGCAGTTATCTCCGGCAACCACGACGCATGGACAAAAGAGATGGCCGGGGTGGACTATCTCTCCAGTGTGGCTGCCAATAACAAGCTGTGCTACGCCCCAGCCGAGGCCAGGCTGGATATTACCGTGGAGGGGCAGCCATATAAGATGGTCATGCGCCACCAGACGGGGAGGTTCAACAGTTCGCTGAACCAGACCCATGCTGTGAAGCGGTTTTACGAGTATAACGACGAGACTTTCGATATCGGGGTAATAGGGCATCACCACGAGGCTGCTATCGAGATGTTCATCCGTCATGGCCTCAAGAGGTATGCTGCCCGGCCAGGTAGCTACCAGATCACCAGCCCCTATGCCCATCAGTACGGGTTTGGGAGGAGTATACCCACATGCCCCACGTTTGTGCTTTTTCCGGGGGAACGCAGGATGATAGGTTTCGCAGATGTGCGAGATGCTGTCTGGGCCTGGGGTAATGTAATTGGGAAATAGCTTGCGGACAAATGCTTTCGGACAAACGCTGATTTAGTCCGAGTGGCCCGACATCTGTCTGACCAACATCGAAAATGTGCGTGAAACCGGGGGATTATGGCCTGTCATCTGTCGAGCCAGTCGGACAAATGCTTGCGGACAAACGCTGATTTAGTCCGAGTGACACCCCTGTCACTGACACCACTGACACCCCACTGACACCCCCTCGCATACGTCCGCAGGTAGCTCGCACCAAATGCGCACCAGGGTGCATTAGATCGCATTACCTTGTTGACAAGTATTACTGTGCAAAGTATATTACTTATGCCACACACGACTTCTACAAGTCGTTCAGGGGAGAGCCAGCAGCTTTTGTTTTACAGGGCTTGGGTTGCTGGCTCTCTTTTTTTGCGCTTCCCTTATATACCCCCTGTTGTGTACATTTGGGGTATGAGACTTCGATTCATCAAGCCAGGCACCCGTGACCGCATCATGGTCAGGATGAGCAGCGTCAATCTTCCCGACGCTTGTGCCACTCAAAAGTTTGTTGTTGATCAGGGATACGAGCAGGTTGGATTGGTTCGGTTTCTGCTCCACCATCTTTTCTGGAAGAAGAAGGAATCCTGAATTCAGGACAACAGCAATTTGGACATTCACCAAGTTTGCTATGTACCTTATTGCATCGATTACATATCTTCTTCATGGCCTAACCCTTGTGTTAATGTAGCCGTTAGTCAGTAACCCCAATACCCGGAGAATAACAAATGTCATCAGATATTACCCAAGAAGAAACAGCAGTGGAAGAAGCTCCGGTAGAGGACACAACTCAGGACAGTGGCCCTGAGCTTGATCTTACAGATGTGATTACTGACCAGCCCACCCAGGAATACACACCTGAACCTGAGCCACAGTATGAGCAACAGCAGGAGCAATACCAACAGCCTCAGCAGTACACCCTTGCTGACCAGGTGTCGGCCCTTGGTTTCACGGACGTGCAGGGTGACGCTGATGCTCAGTACCGCTTGCTGGATTCTTACCAGCAGCTTCAAAATCAGAACAGCCAGTGGGCTGACTTCTACACCCAGCAACAACAGCAGTACAACCAGCAGCAGCAGTTGGCTGACTATGGGCAGGAGTACCTGGATCTCCAGCGCGACCCCTCGTACCAGCAGTACCAACAACAGCAGCAGGCTTACCATGATCAGCAGCAGCAACAGCAGCAGCCTGCTGGCCCGGAGCATTGGTGGGCACCCCCACAGGTAGACATGGAGGAGCTTGAGCGATGGCGAACCCAGAAGGTTGATCCGAACACAGGCCAGATATATGCCGACTGGGTAGATGGCACACCGCAGGAACTCAAGGAGGACGCTGAGGACTACGTTGCCTATCTCGAAGACTGGGCTGACAACATCATCCGTAGCCCACAGGACGTTCTACCTGGGATCATCGAGCAGGAGTTCGATAAGCTCTTTAAGAGTCGTTACACTGCACTGCTGCAATACAACAATCAGTATCAGCAAGAAGTTCAGAATCACGCAGAAGTACATTCCATCAATGAAAGAAATGCTGATTGGGTATACCAGACAGACCCCAGAACAAATCAATATCTTTCTGATGCAAATGGAAATTTGGTATTATCGCCACAAGGCGAAGCTGTTACAAATTATGTTAATTACTTTAGGGGGCAGGGTATTACTGATCCCTCGACGCTTTGGGAACTGGCTACACGGATGTATAGCGGTGACCTCTCGGTATCGCAGCAGCAACAACAGCAGCAGCAATACCAGGAGGCTCAACAGGCCCAGCAGCGAAACATGGAATACTTGCAGCAGGCAAATCAGTACAACGAGTACGTAGAGTCTGCTGGCGGAAGTATACCTCCAACTGAAAACCCAATGGCCCGAAGCCAGAATCCCTCCGCGAGCGCGGGGGATAAATTACGCCAGCAGGCACTTGCCGATGGTTTTTTCTAGGGTTTTTTAGAAGGGGTTGAGAAGTGGCTTATAAAGGTTTTAACCCGGTCGCGTTCTCTCGTACCGCAGCAACCACGCTGGCGAATCACATCCGCGAAGTTGAGGAGTCGATGCTCCGCAACTATCAGATGGGTGCCTTGCTGGAAGCAGGGGGACGAGTGAACTACAACAACTCCGGTGAAGGTTTTGACTGGCCCGTGCAGTACCGGTTGCACAAGGTCGAAGGCAACACTGGGGAAACGCAACGAAACTTTGCACGTCGCAACTTGTGGAAGACGGCGAGTCTTGAGTTCCGTGGTTACCAGACCACCGACTCGATGTACTACCGTGAATTCCGCTCGAACAAGGGGCCGGAAGGCGTCGTCAAGGTGTTTGACAATTTTGTTGAACGTCTTGAGACTTCGCTTACCCAGGGTCTTGGCGGCGAGTATTATGCGGATGGTTCTGCTTCGGGCAACGAGCAATCGTGGCACGGGCTGGAGTCGATGTTTGTTCTTAACGGTACGGTGGACAGCACGTCCGGTGCCCAGCGATCAGCCAATGCTGCTGACATCGTTGGCTACCCGAACGATACCTACGCCGCTCTTTCGACAGTCCTCGGCAACTATGGTGGCGAGAACGAGTCGGGACAGTATTGGCCTGATGGTATTGCTGACGCTGAGTATGATTTCTGGTCGCCGCTGGTTGTGAATTACACGACCACGCACGCCGACCTTCCCAGCAGCACGAACACGTGGGCTGGCCAGGGCGACGAGGCGATGCGTTACGCGATCATTAACGCGCAGCGTAACACTAGCAAGAATGGACAGATCACCAACATCCTGTTGGCACGCGATCTGTACATGGGATTGTTGAACATCATTGACACTAAAGAGCGGATTCAGATTTCCAGCGAGCAGAGCTTGCGTGCCCTTGGTTTCAAGAACGTCTTGAACTTTGACGGCATCGAAGTTAGCTGGGAAGCCGCTATTGCCAGTGGTGTCGGCTATGGCATCAACTATGACAACATGGAATTGAAGTCGATGGATGAAAGCCTGCTTCGCTCGGAAGGGCCGGAGTATGATATTCATTCACAGTCTTTCAATGCCGTTGTGAGTACGCTGTCGAACTTGAAGTTCTCCTCACCGAGAAACTTCTTCAAGTTGGCTGCTTTAGCTTAGTCCCCTTTTTGGAGAAAAGAAAAATGAAGTATGTTGATCCTCCTTTTGACTTGGGCGAAACGCTCTCGGGGACTGACAGCGACGGTAACCTGACCAATAAACATTGGTGTGGTGCTGTCTTTGAATTCCCCGACGTTGATCGCACGCCCGCGCTTCGCGGTGGCAAAAGCCGTCGCAGCGGCCAGTCCCTTCGGGCGGTGTGCTGTCGCAACACCAAAGGCTCGGCCTTAACCGTAGCTGCTGCTACTTATGGTCTAGTCCTTGGCTTTGATGTGGATTCTTCTACTGGACGAGTGGCTGCCGGTGCTTGCGCAGGTGCTAGTCTGACTGAAGGCGACTGGGCTGGTGTTGGTGATCCTGAGCTTGGGGCAACCACTGTCGCAGATGACGACCTTTTTTGGTTGATTATCGGCGGGGTTGTGCCAATTTATGCTGAAGGTGCCATCGCTGTGGGCGCTCCGATTGTTGCGGATGCAGGTACTGATGGCCATGCCATGCAAGCCACGGCATCTCACATCGGCAACATCATGGGCGTAGCGGTCGATGCGATAAGCAACAATACCGCAGGTTTAGTTCACTTGCACGTCCCTTATTAAGACCGGACACATGGCTGCGCAGCCAAGCAATTCGGGTCTTGGGTACGTCCGGCGGGTCTTAATTGACCCGCCGGGCGTCTTTTAACACAGCGAAGGGAGAGGTCTGTAATGGCTCACCAGATGGGGCGGCGATCTAGTAGAAGGTTATTCGGTGGCGGTCGTCGTGGTCGTCGTCGTCCTTGGGGTGGCCGTCGCGGTCGTCGTGGTGGTCGTCGCGGTCGTGGCTGGATGAGTTTGAGGGACAGGCTTCGCCGCCGTCGCATGAAGAAGAAGGACAAGCCAGAGGAAGACCAGGAGAAGCCGGAGCGACCAGACAACAAGTGGCGAAAGAAGCCCCCCTCTGATGGGCCTAAGCGACCACCAAGGCCACCTCGCAAACCAAAGCCACCTCGCAAGCGACCGACAGCTCCAGTTGGACGACCAAGCTCAAGGCCAGAGGGCCGTCCTACTACACCAGTTCCGGGCACAAGGCCAGGGTCGTCAAGGCCACATCGTCCCAGCAGCAGGCCATCTCCGGGCGCACGTCCGGGTCAGAGTTACAACCAGCCAGCCCCCGAACCGGTGGTGCCAGTAGCTCCCGGTGGTGGCGGTGGTGGAATGCCGGGCGGCGGGCCTCCGACTCCTCCGGTTCAGCCATCTCCAGGTGGTGGCGGACAACCTCCGGGTCTTCCGACTCCGGGCGGGCCTTCGTTACCTCCACCAGTTCCGGGCGGGCCACCAGAGGGTACTGGAATGCCTTGGATGCCTCCTCAGCCTCCTCCGGGCGGGCCTCCACAACAACCTATCGGTAATTGGGGCGGTGGTGCCGACTTCCAGTTGCCTCCGGGTATTCAGTTGCCTCCGGGCGTGCCTCAACCCCCTCCTAGTTTCCCGGTAATTGACGGGCCAGGCGGGCCAGGCGGCTTTAGTGGTGGAATTCCCCAGAACCTATTGGACATGCTTGGTGGCGGGCCTCCGCAGCAACCTTCGGTTCCTAGTGGGCCGAAGCCTCCGCCTTCCGGTTTGCCTTGGGGCGGTGGGCCTTCACCGATTCCTGGCGGGCTTCCAGAGCGTCCTCCGGTTCCCATTGCTGGGCCACCCCCGGCTGGAGTTTTCCCAGAGACTAGGATTCATGGTGGGCCTCCTCAAGGGGCAGTAGGGCCAACAGGCCCACAAGGGCCAGTAGGACAACCCGGTATGGCGCGTGCAGCAGTAATGCCACGGGCAGAAGGGGAAGAATTTCCGAGTCCTGCTCAGATGATTGAGGAGGCTAATGCGGCTCCCGTTGGCCCGACACCGGGTTATCCGGCGGGTTATGAGCAAGCAGAGGCAACAGCGTTTGGGGGTCAGCTAGATCCAACTGGCGCTGCTGGGCCTCCGATACCGACGCCGGGGCCGATCCCGACTCCACCATCTCCCGACGCACCGGTCGGCCCAGGTGACTATCAGCCGCATCCGACGCCGACACCAACTCCGCCACCGACTCCACTTCCTCCACCTCTGCCGGATCTTGGAACGCCAGAGAGCTATCCGACGCCGACTCCGACACCGAGTCCACAGACGAGGCCGATTCCACCAATCCAACTTGGGGGGCGACCGTGGCCGGGTCAACTGGGGCCGGGGCCATCTGGCTTGACTCATCCGGCTCCCGGTAGTCCGCAGCCGCAGCCGCCTCGCACTATGGACTTTGATTTCCAACCTCCTGGGGGTTCACTTAGACCGTGGCCGGGTCAACCAATACCGGGGCCATCTGGCTTGACTTATACCCCCGGTAGTCCGCAGACCCCTCCAGGGTATGATTCTAGACTTCCAGGGGGAGTGCGGCCATCCCCCGGCAGACCACCGGTAGTTGGGCCTGGTGCAAGGCCAGCGGGCGCGCAGGGGGCAACGGGTTCACAGGGGCCAGTGGGGACTCCCGGTGCAAGGCCGGGTTCAAGGCCGACGGGTCGCCCCAGCAGTAGGCCATCTCCTGGTGGGAGGGGAAGCTCAAGGCCATCTCCCGGCGCAAGGGGAAGGACATCGACAAGCCGGAGGGGAAACAGGCGGTATCGTTCACCGGGGAGAAGGTAAATGGAATCGAGAGAGTGTAGCCAATGCTGCTGCGATTTCCCATTGACCGATGAGTATTTTCATCGGGATGCCAGCAAGCCGGATGGGTTCAAGACCGTCTGTAAGATGTGCCGCTTGGAGGAGAATAAGCGGAAAGAAAACGACGAGATTGATGACCGTATCCAGAAGCTGGAAGAACGGGGAATCAAGCTGCTTGATACGCTCGTCACGGGGGGGAGTAATATCCCCCACATGGCTGAGACATATCAGCGGATCATGGAAGTGTTTGGCGGGCCGATGGGCTTTGCACAGCACTTCCTCGCTAACTATCTCAGCACCAAGCCGGGCAGCGCGGCGAGAGGGAAGCAGATCAGCACGATTATCAGCCTCGGCGTTAAGGTGAGCGAGTCTGGTGCTGCTGAAAAGAGTTTGGACGGAATTACCGATGAAGAACTGGAAAGCGAAATCAACGCAACTGCCAGGGCTTTACTTCTGTTCAATGATGGATCAAAGACAGCGGAAATGGAGGATTCCAAGGTAAATGTCGGAGAAACAATGGCCTCTTGAGCCTGCCGAGGTTCCTGATTCTTACAGGCCGGAAGTAACAGAGCAGCAGAAGCGGGAAATGCGTTTGCTTTATGCAGAACGCTCCCGTCGCCGCATCGAATCACTTCGACTTTACGAGCCTCTGCCCTTTCAGGAGGCATTTCACGCCAGCGATGCCAAGGAAGTCCTTATTCAGGCTGGAAACCAGGTAGGCAAGTCGCTCTGTGCGTTTGTTGAGGACGCGAGGGCTGCCACGGGCCAAGATCCCCACAATAAGTACCCCAAGGAGAACGGGGTGATGGTGTGCTTGGGCATGGATGAGGGGCATATCGGAAGAACGATCCATAAGTACCTGTTCCGGGCAGGTGCATTCAAGATTATCAGGGATGATAAGACCGGATTCTTCCGGGCGTGGAAGCCGTGGGTTGAAAGCGACTGGGCAAGGAAAGAAGACGCCAAGCCCGCACCGCCGCTGATTCCCCCAAGGTATATCAAGCGGTTTGCGTGGAAGAAGCGGGCACAGCATGTGTTTGAGGTCTGTGAACTTCATAACGGCTGGACAATTTACGCGATGGGCAGCAAGGGTGACCCGGCACAGGGGTTCCAGGCTGACCTTGTGCATATTGACGAGGATCTGGAAAAGCCGGAGTGGTACGACGAAATGATTGCCCGCCTTTCCATGAGAGAGGGCAGGCTCAGGTGGAGCGCCCTTCCCCACGCCAAGAACGACGCCCTGGTGAACCTCTGTGAGCGTGCCGAGGACGAGGAGAAGCTGGAGAAGCCATCAACGGTCGTTATCCGGGCAACGATCTTCGATAACCCGTTTATGCCCAAACAGGTCAAAGAGGAGAACATCAAGCGGTGGCGAAAGCGGGGCGAAGACGAATATCGCAAGCGTGCCCTTGGGGAGATGGTCACAGATAGCGTCCTTATGTACCCCACCTTCTCAAAGGATCTCCACCGGGCTATCAGGCACGAAGAACCACGCACAGAAGTTCAGAAAATCCTCACAGAAGCCAGGGGAGAGCCACCCAGAGACTGGTGCAGGTACATGGTGGTTGACCCAGGGCACAGTGTTTGTGCAGTGACTTTCTGGGCTACCCCCCCTCCTGCGCTAGGGGATCACGTGGTGTGTTATGATGAGCTTTATNTGCAACAGTGTACGGCGGAAATTTTTGCGGAATCAGTGATGCGAAAAACACGGGAACACCTGTTCCAGTCGTTTATAATTGACGCACACGGGGGCCGGATCAGGGAAATAGCGAGTGGTGTGCTGCCGAGGATTCAGTACACACGGGAGCTAGAAAAGAGGGGCGTGAGGAGTGCGGAGACAGGTAGTGGGTTTTATCCTGGCAGTGACGACATTACTGGCCGCGAGATGAAGCTCAGGGACTTGCTCCACGTGAGGGCTGGTGGTACGACCAAGATGCTGGTTGTGATGGAGAGGTGCCCAAATCTTGTGCGGGAGTTTTTCCGTTTCAAGAAGAAGGTAATGAATGGATTTGTCACAGACGAGGGGATGAGGCGGGGAAATTGCCACGCAATCGAAACGTGCGAGTATGCGGCGGCTCATGGAATGAAATACATCAAACCCCCTTACAATCCGATTAAGGATACGGTTGTGACAAGGATCATCAAAGAACGGAATCAGAGAGCGAAGCAGCGTCGTATGAATTCTAGTCTCAGGAGTGGTGGTTACCGCTCCTATATTAACCTTGGCCCCACTGGAGAATGAGAGATGGATACTCCCACGAATGAAGAACTTCACAACTTCAAGATGCCGGAGGTTGTCGTTGGTACGCCGATTACCTACTACCCCACCGGAATGACCGAGGGGTCTGACGTGAGGGTTGGCTTTATTATTCGCGTGTCGCGTTCTGGGAGGAACGTGGTGGTGCGAACGGCTGACGGCGGGCACTATGAGTCTGTCCGCCACATAGATGACCCCAAGCTGAGGCTTAACGCAGACCACCGTGAGGCAGGTGCGTGGGACTTTACAGCCTTCCATAAGGCCGAGCTTGTCGAGAGGCAGGAAATTATAGGTAGGCTTGATAGGCTAGAAGGCCGCAAGTCTGCCAAGCCCCCGGCCCCGGAAAAGATTGAGGAGCCTTATTCCAATCTTCGAGCCAAGGCAATCGAACTGGGCATTGAGTTCAAAGGCAATCCCAAGCGACAATGGCTTGAGGTCAAGGTCGCGGAGTATGAGAATCGAACGCAGGAGCATGAGGTAAATGCCTAAATGGGACAAGTCTTCTCACCCCACCGCTCCGATTGTTGATCTGTGGTTACAGAAGATAAAAGACGCCAAGAAGCACAAGCATGACCGCTTCGGCAGGTATGCCGATGAGTGCATGAAGTTCTTCGATGGTGCGCATGACTGGATGTGGAAGGGCGAGTATGCCAAGGCTCCCGGTGGCTTCCTTGACAAGGAGTCCCAGGGGGCTGCGCCCACCTTCCGCATGACGGTGAATCGCGTGTTTGAGGCCGTGGCGCTTTTTGGGCCGGTCTTATATCACCGCAATCCGGTTTTGCAGGTGACCCCCCGCTTTGGGCCGGAGGTTGCACCGGAGTCTTTGGGAATCAACCCGGAAGACCCCCAGATGCAGCAGCACTACACGCACTTCCAGACCCAGAGAAAGTTCATCTCTGAGATCAAGCGAACCCACGCTTCGATCAAGGAGCATTACCTGAACTGGTTGCAGCATGAGGCTGACAAGAAGGTTCAGTGTCGTCGTGCGATCAACGAGGCTATCATCAAGGGGATGGGACTTCTCTGGACAGAGATGTACCAGCCCAAGGGTTCTGAGATTCGGCATCCCAAGAGCCACTATCTTTCGGTTGATGATCTTGTCATAGATCCTGATGCCCAGTATTGGGAAGACATTCAGTGGATTGCCCGCAAGGTGGTTCACCCGACCTGGCTTGTAGACAAGAAGTTCAAGCTCAAGGGCGAACTTACCGGGAACATGGAGTCGCTCGGTACGCAGGGGATGTACAAGTCGAAGGGCGGGAAAACGTCCAGCGAGAAGCGGGACGCCAAGACCTTTGACCTTCTGGAATACTGGGAAGTCTATACCAAGTGTGGCTTCGGTGACCGGCTCCGCTCTGCCAAGAACAGCAGCAAGGAGTCCAAGTACAACTGGGGCAAGTTTGGTGACTTCAACTACCTTGCTGTCAGCCGGGACGTACCGTTTCCATTGAACCTCCCCTCAGAGGACTTAAAGAACAAGAGCTTCGAGGAAGTGTTCATGCAGGTACAGTGGCCGATTCCTTTCTGGACGGACGGGGGCTGGCCTTTCAGCAAGCTCTCCTTCCACGACAAGCCGAAGGAAATCTGGCCTATCTCACTGATTAAGCCTGCTATTGGCGAGTTACGTTTCGTCAACTGGTGCATGTCTTTCCTTGCCGACAAGGTTGCAGCATCCAGCACGACTTATGTAGCGATAGCTAAAGCGGCGGGGGCAGAGATTCAGGATCAGATCAAGTCCGGTCTTGGCCCCTATACCCACATCGAGATAGCTGAGTTGTTTGGGCGTAGTGTGCAGGATGTGGTTTCTTTCTTGGATGCCCCGCAGTTTAACTCGGACATCTGGACGATGGTGAGTCAGGTTCTCGACCTGATTGACAAGAGGACGGGTCTGACGGAATTGATTTACGGTTTATCTGGCCCAACCCAGATCCGCAGTGCAGCAGAGGCGGAAATTCGCAACCAGAATGTATCTATCAGGCCGGATGATATGTCTAGCCAGGTAGAGGACTGGCTGAGTACCTGTGCGATGAAAGAGATGGAGGCGGCTGAGTGGTCTTTATCTGCTGACGACGTGAGGCCGGTGCTGGGTGCGTCAGCGGCGTACATCTGGACAAAGCAGATCAAGTCCCAGCGATTTGAGAAGACGGTACGGGACTACGACTATCGGGTGGAAGCTGGAACGGCCCGCAAGCCGAACAAGGTCAACCGGGTGCGTCAGCTTAACGAGTTTGCACAGATCGCCATGCCCCAGTTGCAGCAGTTTGCGGCGCAGGGGAACCCAGGGCCATACAACGCTCTGATTGAGGATTGGGCGAAGGCGAATGACCTTGATCCTGCCCGGTATATGGTTGCTGAGGAGCCGGGGCCGGGGCCAGAGGAGCAGCAGCAGCAGCAGATGCAGGCCCAGCAGCAGGCCCAGGAACAACAGATGCAGCAACAGCAGCAGATGCAGGAACAGCAGATGCAGGCGGAGGCTCAGGCAGAGCAGCAGAAGCAGCAGGTTGAGATGCAGCTTAAACAGATGGACTTACAGGGCAAGCAGCTAGATATGCAGGGGAAGCAGCTAGACATCCAACTCAAGCAGGAGAGCATGGGTATTGAGAAGGAGAAACAGCAGCTTGAACTTGAGATTATGCGAGAGAAGAAGGCTGGAGAATGATGCAGGATCACAACGACATTTTGAAGAAGCTACTTGGTGCCGTGGGTGACATGGACTTAGGGCACATGGAACATCACCACAGCGGTGGCCAGCGTGCGCCGGG
>JGI25129J35166_1000466_pt1 | contig 13245 bp, 7 predicted proteins | sample ETNvirnome_2_130_FD_35166 | JGI IMG/M metagenome (IMG submission 35166) | reverse complement strand
GTCTTGGTCTTGGTCTGGCGCTGCGCTTGGCGTCTCGCTCACGCGGGTCGAATCCTTTATTGATGAGTGGGAAAACAGCAGTGTAACAGCGTGCTTTCAGCGCGGCATCTAGCCAGCATCGGCGGCTTTACGATAGCGCCCTTGATAATCAAACAGCTTATCGCGGATTTGAAAGTGCCGGCCTACCTTTCGCCCCACTACAAAATCCGGGTGGCGCAATCGGCGCTGCTCGTTGACGACCTCATCAGGCGTCGTCGGTTGCCATTGGCCGCCTGGCGCGCGTAGGTGAGCACGCAAAAATACGGCATAAAACGCGCGGCGCTGGGCCGGGGTTTCTAAGGCAAACCATTCGCTCAGACTTTCGCCATCTTCATCGTGGTAGGTGGCTTTTAGGCGCGGCAGGCCACGACCATTGGTGGTCGCCTCTAACTGCATGCCGCTGACGCGCAGCACTTTGGCATCTTTTAGCATCAGCGCATCCTTGAGCTTGTCGTCGGCGTCCACCAGCAGCTTCTCGCAGCCATGACAGCGGCGGGCGGCAATATCGTTCTCAGCGCCGCACTCGTCGCATACTTTGAAGCGAAAGCGAAACTCGCACTGGCGGCGGCGCCCTGCGTCATCCTCAATCAGCCCCTGGCAGCGGCGGCCGAAGTGTTCAATCACCAGCTCGCCGTCGCGCTTGCCCCAGAACAGGTTCGCGTGACCGCAGTCCGGGCAGGGCACCTGCACCGGTTCGCTATCGCTATCCGGCTTGGGTTCGCCTACTTCCGGGGCGTAGAGATCCCACGGGTTGCCCGCATAGTCGAGAATCAAGCACTCCTCTTTACCCGGCGAGAGGCGCAGCCCGCGACCAACGATCTGCTGATACAGGCTGACCGACTCGGTGGGCCGCAGAATCGCGATCAGATCCACATGGGGGGCATCGAACCCGGTGGTTAATACCGCCACGTTGACCAGATACTTGAGCTTGCGCGCCTTGAACGCATCGATCAGCGCGGTGCGCTCGGCGGAGGCGGTCGCACCGGTAATCAGCGCGGCCTGCTCGGCGGGCAGATAGCCCACGATCTCTTCGGCGTGGGCCACCGTCGCGGCGAAAATCATCACCCCCTGGCGGTCGGCAGCGTACTCCACCACTTGGGCAATGATGCCCGGTGTCGCCCGGTTGCCCGCCACCACCCGGTTGAGTTCCTCCTCCCGAAACAGACCACTGGACGAGGGCGCAAGCGCCGAGAAGTCGTACCCCTCNATGGCCATATCCAGCCGCTTGGGCGCGGCCAAAAAGCCCTGCTTGACCATTAGGCGCAGCGGCTGCTCGAACACACAGTCGGCAAAAAAGCTCTCTTCTGAACCACGCACCATCCCGTGATGGTGGCGGTGGTAGATAAAGCCCTGCCCCAAACGAAACGGGGTGGCGGTTAGGCCGAGGATTTTTAGCTGCGGGTTCTGGCTCCGTAGATGCTCGATCACCTGCCGATAGCTGGAGTCCTCCTCCAGCGATACCCGATGGCACTCGTCGATTACCAGCAGAGTAAAGCTGGCGTCGTTGAACTGCTCCAGGTTACGCACCACCGACTGCACCGAGCCAAACACCACTTGGCGGCTAGCCTCTTTGCGCTTTAACCCGGCGCTGAAGATATCCGCCTCCAAGCCGTAGGCTTGGTACTTGGCGTGGTTCTGCTCCACCAGCTCGCGTACGTGAGCCAACACCAGCACCCGCCCACGGGCGAGTCTCGCCAGTTCAGCGATCACCAGCGACTTGCCGCTGCCTGTCGGCAGCACCACTACGGCGGGGGCGCTGGTGGCGCGAAAGTGGCTGACTACCCGCTTGACCGCCTCGGTTTGGTAGGGGCGCAGCGAAGGCGCTGCCCCGTTAGCCAAGAAAGGCGGCCCGGAGGCCGCCTTTTCAGGATGTGTCATCCATCACCTTTCGGGTTGGTCACATGATGTTAGCCCAGCCATACCCGCGCATTGCGGAACAAGCGCAGCCACGCACCATCTTCGGTCCACTCCGCCGGACGCCAGGAGTTAGTGACCGCGCGGGTCACCCGCTCGGGGTGCGGCATCATGATCGTCACGCGGCCATCCGGCGTGGTCAGGCCGGTAATGCCCGACGGGGAGCCGTTGGGGTTGGCCGGGTAGCGCGTAGTGACTTGACCGTAGTTATCGATATAGCGCAGGGCAATTTGGCTGCTCGACTGCATGCTGCGCAGGTGCGCCGTATCGCGGAACTCGGCGCGGCCTTCCCCGTGGGCCACAGCGATGGGCAGCTTGGAGCCTTCCATACCCGCCAGCAGAATCGAGGGGCTCTTCTCGACCCGAACCATGGAAACGCGGGCCTCGAACTGCTCGGACTCATTGCGCACGAAAGCCGGCCAGTTTTCCGCACCGGGAATCAGCGTTTTGAGCTGCGAGAGCATCTGGCAGCCGTTACACACGCCCAGCGAGAAGCTGTCGTCTCGGTTGAAGAAAGCTTCAAACTGCTCGCGGGCGCGTTCATTGAATAGCACTGACTTCGCCCAGCCGCCGCCTGCTCCCAGCACGTCGCCGTAGGAGAAACCGCCACAGGCCACTAAGCCTTTGAACTCCTCCAGGGAGACACGGCCTTCCAGGATGTCGCTCATGTGCACGTCCACCGCATCGAAGCCCGCTTTGTGGAAGGCCCAGGCCATCTCTACCTGACCGTTGACGCCCTGCTCGCGCAGCACGGCCACCGCCGGCTTGGTGGTGTTGATATACGGCGCGCTGATATCGTCGTTGATATCGAAAGTCGGTGCGGCGCTGAGGCCCGGGTCGCGAACGTCGAGCAGGTTGTCGAACTCGTTCTTCGCGCATTCCGGGTTATCCCGTAGCGCCTGCATGCGGTAGCTGGTCTCGGACCAGGTGCGTTGGGTTAGCTGACGGGTAGTCTCCAGCAGCGGCTCTTCGAACAGCGTGACACGCACTTGGTCGTCGTAACGCGGGCGAGCAATCACGCCGCAGGTTTCGATACCGGCCATGGCGAACTGCGTCAGCACCTCTTCGGTGTGTTCACGGCTTACCTGGATCACCGCCCCCAGCTCTTCAGAGAACAGCGCGTTGAAGGCTTCTACCGGCTCATCGATCAGCCAGTCGAGCTTGATTTCGAGACCGGCGTGCGCGGCAAAAGCCATCTCCAGCAGCGTCACCAACAGGCCACCGTCGCTGCGGTCGTGGTAAGCCAGCAGCTTACCGTCGCGGTTCAGACCTTGGATCACTTCGAAAAACGCTTTCAGATCTTCCGGGTCGTCCACATCGGGGCACTCATCGCCCACTTGGCCATAGACCTGCGCCAGCGCCGAGCCGCCAAGACGGTTCTGGCCGTTCCCCAGGTCGATCAAGATCAGATCAGACTCGTCCTGTTCCAGGTTGATCTGCGGCGTCAGCGTCGCCAGCGCGTCGGTCACCGGCGCAAAACCTGTGACCACTAGCGACAGCGGCGAGGTAATGCTCTTCTCTTCGGCATCCTCGCCCTCTTGCCACGCAGTGCGCATGGACATCGAGTCCTTGCCCACCGGTACAGCGATGCCAAGCGCCGGGCATAGCTCCATGCCGACGGCATGAACGGCGTCGTACAGCGCCTGGTTTTCACCGGGGTGGTCGGCGGCGCTCATCCAGTTGGCAGAGAGTTTGATATCCGACAGCTTGGCAATCGGCGCGGCGGCTAAGTTGGTAATTGCTTCTGCCACCGCTAAGCGCGCGCTGGCGGCGGGGTTGATGAGCGCCACCGGCGGGCGCTCGCCCATGGCCATGGCTTCACCGGCATGGGTATCGAAGCTGGCGGTGGTGACCGCTACGTCGGCCACCGGCACCTGCCAGGGGCCGACCATCTGATCGCGAGCTACTTGGCCGGTGATGGAACGGTCGCCGATGGTGATCAGGAAGCTTTTCGAGGCCACCGTGGGCAGGCGCAGCACCCGATCCATCGCTTCGCGCAGGTCCAGGTTATCCAGCATGACGCCCGAGAGCTCAGGGGTTTGGCGCTCAAACGAACGGGTCATCTTCGGCGGCTTGCCAAACAGCACGCTCATGGGCAGATCGACCGGTTTGGTCTCGAAGTGGCCGTCGCGCACTTCCAGGTGGTGCTCCGCCTGGGCTTCGCCCACTACCGCGTAAGGGCAGCGCTCGCGCTTGCACAGCGCGTCGAAGGTATCCAAGTCTTCAGGGGCTACTGCCAGTACGTAGCGCTCCTGGGCTTCGTTACACCAGATTTCCAGCGGGCTCATGCCCGGCTCGGCATTGGGCACCGCACGCAGGTCGAACAGACCGCCACGGTTGCCGTCTTTTACCAGCTCCGGCAGGGCGTTAGACAGCCCGCCCGCGCCTACGTCGTGAATGAAGCGAATCGGGTTTTTCTCACCCAGCGCCCAGCAGCGATCGATGACTTCTTGGGCACGGCGCTCAATTTCCGGGTTTTCCCGCTGCACAGAGGCGAAGTCCAGGTCCGCGCTGGACTCACCGGAGGCCATGCTGGAGGCCGCACCACCGCCCAGGCCGATCAGCATCGCCGGGCCGCCCATGACGATCAGCTTGCCGCCGACCGGGATCTCGCCTTTTTGCACGTGTTGTGCGCGAATGTTGCCGTAGCCACCGGCAATCATGATCGGCTTGTGGTAGCCGCGACGCGCAATGCCGCCTTCGCCGAGCGCATCCTGCTCGTAGGTGCGGAAGTAGCCGGTCAGGTTGGGGCGGCCAAACTCGTTATTGAACGCGGCACCGCCAATCGGGCCGTCCAGCATGATATTGAGTGCGGACTGCATGCGCTCGGGCTTGCCGTAGTCGAAGGCTTCCCAGGGCTGAACAAATTCAGGAATGCGCAGGTTAGANACGGTAAAGCCGGACAAACCTGCTTTNGGCTTGCCGCCGATGCCGGTNGCGCCTTCGTCCCGAATCTCACCGCCAGAGCCGGTGGCCGCACCGGGGAACGGCGCAATNGCCGTGGGNTGGTTGTGGGTCTCCACCTTCATCAGAATGTGGATCGGCTCTTGATGGGCATCGTAGCTGGCACGCTCGCCCTCGGCACCGGTGAGCGGCGTGGGGAAGAAGCGTCCGCCGTGGCTGCCTTTGATCACCGCCGCGTTATCGCTGTACGCAGAGAGCACGTTATCCGGTGACGTGGCGAAGGTGTTCTTGATCATCTTAAACAGCGAGTGGCTCTGGGCTTCGCCGTCGATGACCCAATCTGCATTGAAGATTTTGTGGCGGCAGTGCTCAGAGTTCGCCTGGGCGAACATCATCAGCTCAACATCGCTGGGGTTGCGGCCTAGCTCGATAAAGGCGGCTACCAGGTAGTCGATCTCATCGTCTGCCAGCGCAAGGCCAAGTTCGCGGTTAGCCGTGACAAGAGCGTCGCGACCGCCTTCCAGAATATCCACGCTGCCAAGGGGCGCAGGCGAGTGGTGGGCAAACAGTTTGCCCGCCTCGGCTACGTCGGCCAATACGTGTTCGGTCATGCGGTCATGGAGCAGCGCGCTAATCGCTTCCAGCTGTTCTGTGCTGGGTGCGCCGCGCAGCTCTACGCGGTAATCAATGCCGCGTTCAATGCGGCTGATCTGGCTAAGCCCGCAGTTGTGGGCAATGTCGGTTGCTTTAGAGGACCACGGTGACTGGGTGCCTAAACGCGGGACGACCAAAAAGCGCTGGGCGTTGTCGGGAATCTCTTGGCTGTCTCGGCTGCCGTACTCCAGCAGTTTCGCCAACCGCGCCTCGGCGGCATGATCGAGCTCTTCGTGGTGGTCAATGAAGTGGACGTAATGGGCAGACAGCGCCTCCACCTCCGGAACACGGTCACGCAACACCGTTAACAGCCGTTCATGGCGGAAGGCAGAAAGGGCGGGTGCGCCTCGCAGTTCGAGCATATCTGGGAGCCTCTAAAGCAGGGAGAGTTCGAGCAGGAAATCACCGGGCCGCAAAGCGGCAATCCCACTATGATACTGGAAAGCGACGGCCACACGAAATCAACAAGGTGACAGCGTCTATCAGGCTGGGTATCGTGGCAGACTGTTCCATGTTGACAAGACATCATGCCGACATTGATTTACCAACACTTTATCGCCTATTACCGGGCGTATTTCGCGATGATCGCGACACTTTTGCTTATTTTGGTGCCGCACAGTTCGTCGGTACCAAGCGGTGAACATTTAGCGCAAATTAATGCAAAAGAGTTCATCACTATTCACACTCGCAACACACCTACCACCTATTACGAAGGCCGCCAGGGGCCGACTGGCTTTGAGTATGAGTTGATGCACCGCTTTGCGGACTACCTGGGGGTCAGCCTAAACCTGAACGCAAGCCACCACCCGGAGAGCGTACTACCCGCCGTGCGCGAGCAGGGCGACCTAGGCGCCGCCGCCCTCCCCCTGCTGGCGGATTCTCCGGGCATTCACTACACCCGCTCCATCATTCAGATGCAGCCGCTGGTGGTGTATCGCCGAGGGCTCAACAGCATCGATGAACCGGCAGATCTCGTGGGCCTGGAGCTGGGCACGCTAAGCGAAGCGGGCACCAGCCAAGCACTGCTTGCTCTACAACGTGACTACCCCAGCCTTACTTGGAAAGAGTCTCACGAGCTTGAAGTGGCCGAACTACTGGCGCGGGTAGAGAGCGGCACCCTGGATGCGGCGATTATTTTTGATCATCAGTTTCGTTTGAACCGGCTGTTTTTCCCTAACGTCGAACGCGGCTTCTTTTTAGGCGAGCCGCTCTCTCTGGCCTGGGCGGTTCCCAGCGGCCGCGGACTTGGATTATTAGAAGCCGCCAATCAATTTCTCCAGGAGCTGCAAGAGAACGGCACCCTGGAGCAGTTGGTAAGTCGCTATTTTGGCCACGATGACTATCTTGAGTACGTGGGCACTCGAACGTTTCTCGCCCACCTTGACGAACGTCTGCCCAACTACACCGAGCTATTCAAGCAAGCGGCCCGCGATACCGGCTTTGATTGGAAGCTACTGGCCGCCGTCGGGTATCAAGAGTCGCACTGGGACCCGACCGCTGTATCCCCCACCGGGGTTCGCGGCCTGATGATGCTGACCAACCCCACGGCCAGCGAAATGGGCGTAGCCGACCGCACCGATGCTGCACAGAGTATTGATGGCGGCGCGCGCTACCTGCGCAGTATTAAAGACCGGCTTCCAGACAGCATTACCGGGGATGACCGGCTCTACATGGCCATGGCAGCCTACAATGTAGGCCTTGGCCACCTTTACGATGCGCGTAAGATTGCCGAGATGCGCGGCGGCGATCCGGATCGCTGGCAGGACGTTCGTGCGGCGCTCCCGCTCTTACAGGAACGAGAGTGGCATAGCCAAACCCGCCACGGCTATGCCCGTGGCGGCGAGCCGGTCATCTATGTGCGCAACATCCGCCGCTACTACGAGATGATTGAGTATGTGGAGCGCAGCCGACAACAGTTTTTCCAGCTAGAGCAAACGCCAGCCAGTGAAGAACCATTATTGCTGTTCGATATTATTCCGCCGGTTGAGCAGTAATCGCGCGCTAACGTTTTTCAGCGAAAAACTGCTTGAGCAGCCTTTTGGCCGGCACTGCTAGCACGCCGCCCGTAATCTCTATCTGATGATTAAACCAGGGCTGAGCAAGCAGGTTGGCCTTTGACTCCACCATGCCCGTGCGTGGCTCGGGCGCGCCGTATACCAAACGGGCAATGCGCGCATGCACCATAGTGCCTGCGCACATCATGCAGGGCTCTAGCGTTACAAACAGCGTACAGCCCTCTAAACGGTAGTTGCCCAGCCGCTGCCCCGCCTCGCGTAGCGCACGCACCTCGGCGTGGCCGCTGGGGTCGCAGCTTGCCAGCGGTGCATTGTGGCCAGCACCAATAATCTCCCCCAGGGAATCCACTACCACCGCGCCCACCGGCACTTCCCCGGCGGCAAACGCCAGGTGCGCTTGGTCCATAGCGCGGTGCATGTAAAATTCATCGCTGCGTATCAAGGCAAACTCCGCTAAGGTAGCAAAACGATCGTTTTAATAGCGTGATGGCCGCACTGGGTATACTTGCAATCATCGGCGGGAAAACAGACAGCACCAAGGATACAGAGAATGAACGATGCGCTGAAGTCACTGGTTAGCTTGTTAGAGCTTGAAACCCTTGAAGAGACGCTATTTCGAGGCCAGAGCCAAGATTTAGGCTTTCCCCAACTGTATGGCGGCCAAGTGTTGGGCCAGGCACTGGCCGCAGCGGCGCGCACGGTGCCGGATGAACGCCGCCCGCACTCCCAGCACGGCTATTTTTTGCGCCCAGGCGACCCGCACCGCCCGGTGGTGTATCAGGTCGATACCATTCGCGACGGCGGCAGCTTTACCACCCGGCGGGTGACGGCTATTCAGAAAGGGCGACCGATTTTCTTCTGCAGCGCCTCTTTCCAAAGTGCTGAAGAGAGCATCAATCATCAGCGAGCCATGCCACAAGTGCCCACGCCGGAAGCACTCATCGAGAGCGGCGATGCCAAGCACACGCGCTTCCCTGGCCACCCTATCGAGTTTTTGCACTTAAAGGATAATCCGGACAGCGCGTCACCGGCTGGCCAGTGCCTGTGGTTCCGCTTTGCCGGTGGGCCGCTCCCAGATGAACCGGCGCTGCATCGTCATCTGCTCTCTTATGCGTCAGATTTCAACCTGCTGACCACCGGACTGATTCCTCATGGCATCAAGTACACCGACCCGAAACTGCGCATTGCCAGTCTCGACCATGCGATTTGGTTGCACGAAGATACGCGGCTAGATGAGTGGCTGCTCTACGCCATCGACTCCCCCTGGAGTGGTGGCGCACGGGGCTTGGCGAGGGGCCATATTTATCGCCGCGATGGGCGTTTAGTCGCCACGACGGCGCAGGAGGGGTTGGTGCGCTATCCGCAGTCTTGAACCTCTGCTCTAAACACCTCTAAAAACAGCAACGCCCGCAGTGTGCGGGCGTTGTAAAATACCGGTCAGCACAACCCTAGACGGGGGCGCTGTAAACCCGTCCTTGGGCGCTACTTTCGCCATCTGACCGCCATGGATGGTGGAAATGCCGAAATTGCAGGGAGCATTTTTCGGCCATGGCGAAAGACCCCCGTTACGGGCTGCCCTGACCTAAGTGGCCTTGTTAATTACCCACCATACACGTCATTAATGGTTTTCAGCGGGTAGTGAGCCGGGTACGGCTTGCGGGCCACGCCAGAGTCGACCGCTGCCTGGGCCACTGCAGATGACACGCGCGCCAGCAGACGGATATCCACCGGCGTGGGGATGATGTAATCACGCCCGAAGCTCATCTCGGTACGCTCGTAGGCGTTCAGCACTTCCTGGGGAACCGGCTCGCGGGCCAGGTCTTTCAGTGCATGCACCGCCGCCAGCTTCATGGCTTCGTTGATACGCGTGGCGCGCACATCCAGCGCGCCGCGGAAGATGAACGGGAAGCCCAGCACGTTGTTCACCTGGTTCGGGAAGTCCGAACGGCCGGTGGCCATGATCACATCCGGGCGCGCTTCGCGGGCTACGTCCGGGTGAATTTCCGGGTCGGGGTTGGTGCAGGCGAAAATCACCGGGTCAGCGGCCATTTTCTTCACCTGATCTGCAGAGAGCAGGCCCGGGCCAGAGAGGCCGATAAACACGTCCGCGCCGTCGATGGCATCGTCCAGCGTGCGCATGTCGGTATCGCGGGCGAACTCCGCTTTGTACTCGTTGATGCCGTCACGCTCAGTGTGAATGACGCCACGACGATCCAGCATCACTAAGTTCTCTTTCTTAGCACCGCAGGAGATCAGCAGGCGCATACAAGCAATAGCAGCCGCCCCTGCGCCCATGCAGACGATTTTCACGTCTTCAATCCGCTTGCCCGCGATATCCAGCGCGTTGAGCATGCCCGCAGCGGTCACAATTGCCGTGCCGTGCTGGTCATCGTGGAATACAGGGATGTTGCAGCGTTCAACTAACGTCTTTTCGATCTCAAAGCACTCAGGCGCTTTGATATCTTCCAGGTTAATACCGCCCCAGGTGTCGGCAATGCGGGCAACGGTGTCGATAAACGCCTGCGGGCTTTCAGCGTCTACTTCGATATCAACGGAGTTAATGCCCGCAAAGCACTTGAACAGCACGCCTTTACCTTCCATCACCGGCTTACTAGCCAGCGGGCCAAGGTTACCCAAACCCAGAATCGCACTGCCATCTGAAATAACCGCGACTAGGTTACCTTTGCCGGTATAACGGTACGCATTTTCCGCTTCGCGAGCGATTTCGCGAACCGGCTCAGCAACGCCTGGGCTATACGCTAGCGCCAAATCCCGAGCTGTCGCGGTGGGCTTGGTCAACTCCACGGAAAGCTTACCGGGGATCGGCTTAGCGTGATAATCCAAAGCTGCCTGCTTATTTGCATCCGTCATAGTAAAGGTCTCATCAGCCTAAAGTAGAAAAGTTGTATCAGAATATAGAAAAAACCTAGGCGCCTCAAGCACGTAGTAAACTTACCTACGAAACGATCGTTTTAGCCACATTCCCTTCCATTTCGGAACTTTTCCACGTTATTTGCTGCAACTTATGCATCCAGCCATCAGCTATAAAGGTTTCCTTATTGATGCAGCGCAGTATTTTTGGAAATAAATTCCAATAAGAGCAACACATAGTTATCCACACCTGGTTGTCAAAACACCCTGTGGAAAAGATGACCAAGTAAGTAGAAAAAGAACCGCGTTAGGAGGGCAACACGTCAAGCAACGTGCCGTAAAGCAAGTGGCAACACATTCAGGCAGTAGGAACGCTAATAAAAAGGGTAGTCCCTTAGGGACAAAAAGCCCACGCCGTGGCGTGGGCTTTTGCACAGAGCACAATGCGTGCCTGCGATAGGCTTAATCCGTTAGGATTAGCCGCGCTTGATAGCAGCGCCGAAACGCTTGTTGAAGCGCTCTACGCGGCCACCAGTGGTCGCTTGCTTCTGCTTGCCCGTGTAGAACGGGTGGCAGTTGGAGCATACGTCCAGAGAGAAGTCCTGACCAGAGGTAGAACCGACCTGGAAGCTTGCACCGCAAGAACAGTTGGCGGTGACCGTGTTGTAATTCGGGTGGATACCTTGTTTCATCTTGAGCCTCATAAGCTATATGCCGCCACCTGATCCGTTGCCAGGCACCGCATACGGGTTTGAAAAACTGCTAACCGGTTAACCGCTCCATCCGATAGATTCAGAGCGGCCGCGCATTCTAGCAAACTAATCGCCGGAGGCCAATTGTCCGATTCTGTTTCTGCCCAGCCATCGTCACCTGGGCTGCCTAAGGGCGCTTTTCAGGTGCTCAAGGTCGCGTTACCGTCGCCGCTAAGACGCCTGTTTGACTACTTACCCGCACCGAGGGCTCCCGCCTGTGGCTGGCAGCCTGGGCTGCGGGTAAGGGTGCCGTTTGGCCGCCGCGATGTCGTCGGAGTGGTGGTGTCTTTGGCTTCCGGCAGCGAATTACCGCGCTCGCAGCTGCGGGCCATCGGTGAAGCGCTGGATGAGGGCCCATTACCCAGCGACTGGCAGTGGCTGTGCCAGTTTGCAGCGCGTTACTACCAGCACAGCCTGGGCGATACCATGCAGCACGCTATGCCCGCCAGGCTACGCCAGGGCCACCCTATGGCAGGGCGCACCCAAACCCTGTGGCTTCCGCTACCCAACGATGAAACAGCGCTGGCACGCGCGCCTAAACAGGCGGAGCTTTATGCGCTTCTTCGCCAGCACCCTCACGGGCTGCCGGGCCGCGCCGTGAGCGCCCACGGCTTCACCCGAGACCAGCTATTAGCGCTGCAAAAAAAAGGCTTTACCCAACCCCAAGAGATTACCCTCACCGCCGCTCAACCCACCGGCGGAAGCTTACTCGCCTCCCCGTCGCTGCCGCTCAACCGTGAACAGGCCACTGCGCTATCCGTGCTGCATGAAAAACTCGACGGCTACCACCCCTGTTTATTGGAAGGCGTGACCGGTAGCGGCAAAACCGAGATTTACCTACAGCTCATCGAAGCGCTCGCTGCCAAAGGAAAGCAGTCCCTGGTGCTCGTGCCCGAAATTGGCCTCACACCACAAACGCTAGCGCGGTTCAAAAGCCGTTTTCGCGTGCCGGTGGTGGCGCTGCACTCCGGGCTTACCGACCCAGAGCGCTTAGATGTATGGGAAGCCGCCGCCAACGGCCGTGCGCTGGTGATCATCGGCACCCGTTCGGCCATTTTCACCCCGCTGGCGAACCCCGGCGCAATCATCGTCGACGAGGAGCACGATGGCTCCTATAAACAGCACGACGGGCTGCGCTACCACGCCAGAGACTTAGCCGTTGCCAGGGCGCACTATCACGGCATTCCCCTATTACTGGGCAGCGCGACGCCCTCGTTTGAAAGCCTGCAGCAGGCGCTTACGGGCGCTTATCGTCACCTGCGGCTAACTCAGCGGCCCAGCCGTCACCCGCCCGCTAAGCTGGAACTGATCGACCTGCGTCATCAGCGCCGTCAAGGGGGGCTGCTGCCCAACGCGATCAAAGCCATCAAAAGCACCCTCGCGGCGGGCAAGCAGGCGCTCATTTTTATCAATCGACGGGGCTTTGCGCCGAGCCTGGCCTGCCATAGCTGCGGCTGGATGGCCGAATGCGGCCAGTGCGATGCGCGCATGACGCTACACCGCCAGCCGCCGCTGCTGGCCTGCCACCACTGCGACAGCCGCCGCGCCCTGCCGGATGCCTGCCCAAACTGCGGCAGCGGCGACTTGCGTGCGCTGGGTAGCGGCACGGAGCGTACCGAGGAGACACTCCAAGGGCTGTTCCCTGACACCACCGTTCACCGCATTGACCGCGACAGCACGCGCAAAAAAGAGAGCTTCGAGCAGGTGCTCAAAGAGATTCAGCGCGGCGAGCCCTGCCTGCTGGTGGGCACTCAAATGCTCGCCAAGGGCCACCATTTACCGCATGTCACCTTAGTGGTGGTCGTTAATGCCGATGGCGGCCTGTACGCGGCGGATTTTCGCGCCCTAGAGCACAGCGCACAGCTATTGGAGCAAGTAGCGGGGCGCGCAGGCCGCGCCGCTCACCCTGGCCGCGTGCTGGTGCAAACCCTCCACCCGGATGACCCACACCTAGGCCAGCTGGCCGAACATGGCTACGGCGCACTGGCCCGCAACCTGCTGGAAGAGCGCCGCATCGCCAAGCTGCCGCCGTTTTGCTTTATGGCGCTGCTACGCGTAGAAAGCCCACAGGAGCAGGCGGCGCTTGCGCTGGCTCA
>JGI25129J35166_1000464_pt1 | contig 13281 bp, 7 predicted proteins | sample ETNvirnome_2_130_FD_35166 | JGI IMG/M metagenome (IMG submission 35166) | reverse complement strand
GAGTTCCAGCTGCATTACTTCCACTTAAATGAAGTTCCCAATTACCTGGATCCAACTTTTCTCTATAGCGTGATCTGTTAATGTTAATTATAAAAACATCTGAAGCCCGAAAGTCAGTCCCATCACCGTTTGCATTAAAGTTCCATTTTGTGTTACTTGATGCATTTTTTATACAGATATTTCTGAATTGACGATAAATTGCCTTTGTTGGGTTATTACCCGCAGAAGTGGATAATGAACCACTTCCTTCGATATGTCCGTATGCTACTGCAAATTGGACAGCCCGAGTGGCATCACTACCAACTTTATCAAAGACATCATAATAATAATCACCACTACTTCCACTTTGTGTAGATCCAGTATAAAACGCAGTTAAAGTTGCTGCTGCGTTAGACCACACAGGGGAAGATATAGTACTTAATACATTAGTCCTTTTATCTTCTTCAGTTATGTCTGTGAAGAAATTACTTGCCATTGTTTATCTCCTTGTTACATATAAATATGTTATTGTTTAAAATCATTAATTTTTTAACGAGATCTACCTTCTTTCTGTCTCTCGTTCATCTCTCTGTCTTTCTTCTCGTTCTTGTCGTCCTTCATCTCGTCCACCCCGTTCTTCTTCTCGTCCACCTCGTCCTCCAGGTGGGGGTCCTCCAGGTGGTGTTCCTCTGGGTGGGGGTCCTCCAGATGGGGGTTCACCAGATGGTCGTCCAACAGGAGGTGCTACTGATGGTGGATTGAATCTTACAGGTTCGCCTTGTCCTGAACCCATCACAACAAGATCAACATACCACACTGCTCCACTCGTCATTCCTGTTATTTTTAAAGTGGTTGATGTAGTTTTAGCTAAATCCTTTGCCTTTAAACGAATTCCTCGTCCATATAAAGTTTTTTCTCGTCCTACTCCATCTCTTGGAATTTGGCTTGAACTTAACATAATTATTTAATCTCCTATAATTTTAGTACGATTGATAATCATAATCCACTAATAATTCACTATCCTTTTTTACATCTTTAATCGTATAAAATATTAAAATATCATTGTCTAAATCGGTTTTCCAATCTGTATTTTTTTTATCAACGGGTACGGCTGTATTGTATATACTTCCATATCCGAGTGATAAAACATACTTTTTAAAATCTTCGCCTTTTGGCCAATTATATTTATATCTATCAACTTCTTTACCATATTCAACTTCAACATAATGACATTCTTCTAATATCTCACCACTATCAATATTTTCTTTCGCGAAAACTCCATATCCCTGTAATGTGGATTTTCTAACTTCTATTTTATCACTATGAAACAATTTAGTTTTTGTAGCTTCTTTTGGAAAACCACTATTTCTATAAGGTATTTTAATTTCAAAATTAGACTCTGGTATATTATTTTCCAGGGGGTCCTCCTTTTCCACCTTTTCCATTTGGTCCTTTTCCTCCAGGGGGTCCTCCAGGTGGTGGTGGTGGTGGAAGGTCATCTCCTCCGCCTCCAGGGGATGTTGCAGAAACTATATTAGTTGTAATATCTGAACCATAAGTATTAGTTGCGGTTAATGAAACGGTATAATCACCTGCTACTGTATATTCATGTGTTGGATTTTGTTCAGTAGATGTTTGTCCATCTCCAAAATCCCATACATATGTTAAATTATCACCTGTAGAACTATCACTAAACTCTACGGTTAAAGGTATATTTCCTGTAAGTGCCATAACTTTTCTCCTTATATTGTCATGGTAAAATTAGCGACTGGTGGAACACCTGCTGGAGTTCCAACACTCATAATAAAATCTGATGTAGGGGCGATTCCAATATAAATACCCATAGTAAAATTTGCTATTGGATTAGTAAATGGATTATACATCTCAAATAAATTGTCATGTTCAAGAAAAAATTCATATTCTTCTGTATCATCATGATTTTCTGTTGATGGTATTATATCAACAATTTCATCTCTACCCTCAAATGTAATCGCACCTTGAACATTTGAAATTGAAGATCCATAGGGAATTGATGGTGTCTCAACCATAATAAATGAATTCATAATTTCTTTTTGATTTACAAATGACTCTAATACTGGCATATTCTCTATAACTCTACCTTGTAAATTATCTGGTTGTGTTTCATCCCACAAACCATAATCTACTTCATCATCACCGAATGCAAATTGTGTAATCACATAAGAATCATCAGTAGCCCCTGAAAGTGCGTTTGCTAAAATCTCTCGTCCTCTTTTAGTAAAATGTGCCGTTACAGTTTGGCGTCTTTTATCTAAATATCCCACTTCTATCTTCCTCGGCCTTCATATAAACTCCTTGGATGACCACCATCAAATAAACTAAATTCTTCCCTCTCCCCTCTTATACTCATATTAAAATTTGCAAATGGTGCAATTACAGGAGGTGGTGCCTCTACCGTTCCAGTAAAATCTATTCCTTCCTTAAATAAAAAATATCTCATAATTTCATTGTCTGTAACTATTGGTTCTGTTACTGGTTGGTTATCAATCACTTGACCATATGGTTTTACAAAATTTGAACCACTTGGTGTTTCATCCCATAACCCATAATCTATTTCATCATCACCTAATGCAAATTTAGTAATTACGTGTTCTCCATCTTGATTCTCACCAAATACCGCCCTCCTTAAATAATCTCTACCTTTGTTTGTAAGTATAGCATCTAATGTTAAGGTACTTTTATTTATGAATCCCATATCTTCTATGTCCTCTGGTCATCGTAATTAACTTGAACTCTGATTACATAAACTGCTCCTGACAACTGGCCCGTTACTATAATAGAAGTTTCTCTATTAAATGTCATTTGTTTTGCTCTAATTGTTGCAATTTTTCCTACTACCTTCTTACTTGTTCTACCACTTTCTTCACCATAAACTGCTCCTGTTTCTGGTAAATCATTAAATGTAGGAGCGATTGTATCATTTATCGCCCCAACTCTAATATCAATTACATTATTGTTTAATACCAAAAAACTATAATCTTCTGATGTAAAAACACTATCCGCCCCAACTGTTGTTGGATTTAATGCTGAATCAGTCATTATCCAACCATCATCATTTATTATAGATTTTAATTTATTATCACCTATAATTTGTGTAATGTTTTCTATATAAGGTAATGCCTTTGTTCCAATTGGAAGATTAATTAACTTATATTTCATAACTACCTCTGGATCAACATTTGGTTCTAACATAGGAGTACTCTCTAAAACGGCCCCATAATAATCTGACCCCTTTGGATGTGCATGATCCCACAAGGTATAATCTATCTCGTCATCTGATAATGCAAACTTTGTTATATTAAAATTCCCACTACTTTTTGCAAGATATTCTCTACCCTTCTTGGTCAATACTGCATTTAGTATATACGCGGTATTATTTATAAATCCCATAAGGACTCCCTTTTATAGATAAAAATTACTTTTATTTATGATGCCATTCTATTTACGAAATTGTATCATCGACTATTCTGGTGCAGGAACGTCATCGGCTGGTGTAATACCTGTAGCTCTATGTGTAATAGTAACATCAAATTCTAAAACTGCTCCTGAGTCCTGCCCCGTAACAATTACAGAAGTTTTTGCTGGTGAAGATGCAGATGTAATTTTCTTTGGATAAAGTGCTAATGCCCCATTTAATGTTGGTGCAAATCTGTTACCTCTACGATGTCTAAAAACTTGACCGGCGTCTATCTTACATCCCGTTATTGTCTGTGAAAGATGTTGAACTGATTTTACGAATGGAAACCACTTTCTTCTATCAGAGCTTCTCATTCCACCACCACCCATTGCTATTACTGGGTATTCTCTATTTGCAATAGTTCTATATAGTGGTGCCAATACTGCCACAGTTGTATCCAATACTGTTACCGTGTAATTTTCATCTTTATATCCAGCTTCGAAAATTGAATCTTCTCCACCAACATAATCTATTGTAAGATCACTATTATTAACATGACCAACACCAAACCGTGCACCCATTCCAAGATAATAGGCTGTTTGTCCACATTGGACTCTCGTTCCACCATCTCCTGACAAATCGTCTGCATAATATTTCAGATTATTAAGAGCTACTTGCGAACCCTGAGCCTCAATTAATTTTGCCATCGCACGAATTCCGTCTGTACGAGATACAAGTTTATACTTCATAATCTCAGAAGGATCATTAAAAGGTTCAAGTGCTGGTAAATTATCAATCACTGCACCATAGAAATCTGTTCCTTTTGTATGGGTTGTATCCCATAAAGCGTAATCAATTTCATCATCACCGAGTGCAAATTTAGTGACTTCAAAGTCCCCACCACTCGACAAAACCTCACGACCTTTTTTTGTCAATATAGCGTCTAATACTCTGCTTGAATTATCTAAATATCCCATTTGTTTTTCTCCTATGTAATAAATTCGGATTTTTTTATAATTTTATAAGATTCAAATAATAAAACTTGTTATTCTTCTCTTATAAATATAATCTTTTTTTATTTTTTAACATTTCTTTTTATCTAACTTCCAGTGGTGTAGATGGTGAATCCGTAGTTACCAACCTCGTTGGTGATGTAATTGTCACCTCTACTACTGGTGCTCTATCTTTATATCTTCTTTGCTTATCAGCAACTGTAGAATTGGCATTATTAACACACCCAAGATAAAATAATCTATCAGTTCCAACTGCCTCGTCCCATCTATTATCTAAATCAGTAGTTACAAAACTTGATGAATAATATATTCCTAAAGAAGCACTTAAAGAAGATGAGTAAACATATTGAATTTCACGATTAAATTCTGACTCTACATTATCCATAACTCTTGGCATTACCACTTCTTCAAAAATTGATTTTTGACTTCCAGCCTGAATAGTTGAATTATAATAATCTTGTCCATACCAACCACTTGTATCTCTATCACCTATACCATATATTGATGGTCTTTCTAAAATATGTTTCAATACAAATGAACCAGTTCCATTAGCGTTGGCTGCAATAGTATCACTCGGTGCATTTAACGAACTAAAATCTGCAGACATTGATATTCCAGAACCACTCAATTGTGTATTATTATTAAGGTTATATGGATTATATAAATTAAGTTTTGTAACTATATTTTCATACATAGCAGATGCTGAAATATAAGAACCACTTTCTAATGTATGAGAATTAACTCTAAATGGATCAGTATATCCCATTTGACTTTCTAACGGAATGTATTCAGATGATGCTGAAATATATGATCCAGTCTCGTTAGTGTGAAAATTAACTTTAAACGGATTAGCATAATTTATATCCGAGTCAAGTGGGATATATTCAGAAGATGCTGAAATATATGAACCTGTTTCTCGTGTATGAAAATTAATTTTAAATGGATTACTGTAATTTAAATCAGATTCTAACGGTATATATTCAGATGATGCTGAGACATACGAACCAGTCTTATCTGTTAATGAACTTGGTCTAAATGGATGACTATAATTTATATCTGATTCTAATGGTGTATATCTTGCAGATGATGAAACATGCGAACCTGTTGCTTGATATGGACCAATGCCAAATTCATTAGACCAATTTATCTCTGAATCCAATGGTGTGTATCTAGCACTTTCAGAAACATAATAAATATCTATACTACTCTTAAAATGCCTTGGTTCAAATGAAGGTTTTTTTCCTATTATAACTTTATCTCGTTCAAGTATAGTAGGTTCAATTAATATACCAATATTTGCATTTGCACGAGCAGGAATTAATGATCTTAATTGTTTATATAATGAATTATCATAATACTTTAATAATCTCAGATAGTCCCAAAAGTTATTTGGTCCTGAATACTTTTGCCAATATAGATTTCTAGCCTCTACTAATCCCGTATATTGTTCTTTATATTGGTCACGAGGATCACCAATGTATTGGTCAAAGTCAATATTAGGCATTGATTGTATAATATCTTCATCTATGGCCTTTGATGGTGAAAAATAAATTCCAACTTTATTAGAATCTATTGGAGCGTTGTCATAAGCTGGTATTGTTATACTTTCTTTAAATTTTAATATTGGATTACCAGACTGAGCTTTATCTATTAGTGTATCATCTTCAATTCTTATTTTATTAGATGACTTCATACTTGGTCCCAAATTCGGAACTTTCATTTTTGTTTCATCTACTACCGATGAAAAATGATCACCCATACCAGATGTATAATTATATGGTGTTGCAGATGCAGTAAATGACGTGTCTGCTGTTACATCTTGAAACCATTGATTGGCCGATACACTTAAATCTTTATTATCATCAAACGAATATCGAGTAACTAAATCCATATAAGAAGCAGATGGTGTATTACCATCAAATGCTATTGGGGCGGCCACATGATTATCAAATGAAGCAGAATTTAATGGTGTAGTCCAATTTCTAAACTCCATCATAGAACCACTAAATGATTCTCCGAAATGAGTATTCTCTTCAGGTCCACCTATCGTAACGGTTGTAGCACTTCCAGAATATGCTAAATTATATGAAGCTGATGCTACTGATTGTGAACCACTTATCATTAAATTAACTTTAGATTCATATACAATTTTACTTCTACCAGCATCATATTGTTTTGTATATAAACTATAAATTACATCCGATCCAGAGAAATCACTTGTTAAAAATTGTTGTCCGGCTGCTCTTGATCCAGATAATTCTCGTGTTAACATTACTGACCAAAACTCTCCATCATAAACTGGTAATTCAGATGATGAAACTTCATTATATCCATGACTACCACTTAATTTAAAAGATACACGACCATATCTATCCGAAGAATCATTGTCCAATAATCTAATTGCCCAATCATCACCTCGTCTTACTAATACTTGATTTGATCCCGTTGCAGCTTTAAATCTGAATTCTACCGTATCAGGAACTCTGTTAGTTGGTGCACTTCCTGATACTACTGGACTCCAAGCATTATATTGAACATATGTATTATTTGGTGCACCAAAGAAATCTAATGCTCTTGTAAATTTCCTTGATATCATAAAATCGGCTGGCTGTCCTGCTAATTTAGGTCCACCATATTCCATTACTCGTAAAATACTTGATGGTATACCATAACAACCTATCAAACCTTTAATTGCCCGTGCAGTTCCTTTTGTTTTTAACAAATAAGGCATATTATTTATAATACGACTCCATATTTCTCTTGATATTTCTCTATCTGGAGTATCAGAATATTTCCATGGCACTTCAGATCCAGTCTGTTCCATTCCAAGTATATATCGTTGAATAGACATTGTGTCTTTTCCATCATGAAGTTCCCAACCAAGTGATGCCGCTACAGGTTTTAATAAATCTTTTGCTATGCCTTCTGTTAATTTATCTCTTTTATCATGAACATCTGTAATAGATTTAATGAATACCCAAATATTATCAAAATGATGACCAATCATATCTATAAAATCAAGGAATGTTTTATTTTGTGTATCATCCATAACAAAAGTTGGAAGATGATTTCTTAATAAATTCTTGTTTGCTTTATCATAATCTGATGCAGAAACTATCATAGTATCGTACCAAGATGTAGCTGCTGATTGTGTTGTTCGTGTTAAAATATATGGATCTGAAAATTTTCCTGTTCCCCCTCGTTTCGGCCAAGCGTTGTCATAAATCCTACCTACTGGATCATCAGAATACGATGAACTTTGCTTAAACATATATTTTTCAAACTTATCAAATGTATTAATAGTTTCACGGCGTTTCTTTTCCCAAGATTGAATTTGTGTTAATGAACCACTTATTGGAGTAAATGATGGAGAATTTGACTCTGAACCAGATACAGTTAAATAAGAACCCTTTCCTGGATCTGCAACTATTGGTATTATACCAGTTGAACCACTCCCAACTCCAGCTAAAGACGCACTTCTATCTGTATATAATTCTATATTCTCTAATTTATATTTGAAATTTTTAAGTCGTCTTTCTATCGAACTAAAATGTACAAAATTTGTAAATGAAGAAAAGTCCACATTAATATCAGCACTTAAACTACCACTTAAAAGTTCATTTTCAACTTCTTGTTTAATTCCTTCATTGGTAGTTGCTAATTGTGAATAATTTTTAAACCCAGTAGTTTTATTTCCTATCGGACTATTAATATTACTGCGTTCAGGGGTTCTAAGAACAATATCACTAACCCATTCATCAACAAATGGAACTAAAGTACAAATTTCTTCTATCGGTGGAATCATCTCCCTAACGATATTAACAAAATTTCCTTGTACCATATCATCTGGTAATGGTTCATATAATTTATATACAAGAGCATGTGGATATTCTGGATAAGTTATAATGTCTGGTTTAAAATTAGTTATTACAATATAATTGTCTGGTCCCATTCTAACTAATTTACTTAAATTTTCAGTACTATCAGTTGGATATTGAATAAACCAATTGGCAAAAGTAAAAAGTCCCTCGCCAGATTGCATTTCCTCTACTGGATAATTTTCTAAATCATGACCGGCCTCTATTGCAAGTTCTTCAAAAGAATGAACAAGATTTATTATATTATCACCTTCTATACTATCAATTTCTCCTCTTAATGATCCAAGTATAGGTTCTGAAGTATAAACAGACGAAGTATATTCTACAGAAAATCCTTCAAATACACTATATGACCGAATATTAGCATTATTAGTTGAAATGTGTCCTAAACTTTCAGCAACATTATTATAACCATCTTTTATCGTTAAAGTATTTCTATCAATCCATGTATCAATTTCTGCTACAAAATCTCCAAGAACAGGAGTTACAGTTATCTCTTGGCTATCAACAGTTACCTTAATCTCTACATTCTCTACCCATAATATTCCTTCTGGACCAAAGTGTCCATAAACTACCAACCATATGGGCCGGGATAAATCAAAATCTTCAGTTATTGTTACTGAATAACTAACATCTTGCCATTCTTCCGTAGTAGTAGGAAGGTATTTTAACCATTCTTTATCTTTTACTGTATTTTCTATGTTAGTATATTCATTGGTTGTTTCTTCTCCAAATGTTACATTTCCATTATTATCATAATGACGAATACCAACTCTTGCACCCTTTCCTATACTATTAGTCTCTGTTTTCTGCCTCCACGAAATAGTAAGTTGATCACCAATTTGTACTCCCTTTGTTAACAAAGTATGTGTTAATTGTTGTGAAAGCATCATTGGTCGATGTTTCAAAGTTTGGTCATCGGCAGACGAATTACCTGTTTTATAATCTTCCGTATAATATTGATGATTGGGTGACTCAAATTCAGAATTTTGGTCTATAAATTTCATGGCGGTTTCACCATCACGACCATCTTCTGGAACAAACTTAGCGTGATGTCCTACCCAACCCGTGTGCCAAAAATTATTATTAACATCATTAAAATCAAAATTTTGAAATCCATTAGACCAATTCTCTGGCCAAACTGCATCAGTTCGTAAAGTTGGATTTGGATAATTCCATATATAGTCACCAATATCACCAAGTGGTGACCAATTCCATATTTGTTGATCTGTTGTTTCTACAACATTTCCAACCCACTTACTATCAGACAAATTAGGATCTACAACCAAATCTGGATTCATATTTGAATCCCCCAATACTTTCCAATTTCCTCCTGGAGTTAACCAAGTTCCTGGTAAATTAATAGTTATTGTTTCATCAGTTATTGGATCTGTATAAAAATCTACACCACTATCTCCTGTCTTATATTCTGTACCTCTATAATTTATTTTTGATATAAACCCATTTGGTTCTGTTAATAAATTTGTAGTATAAAGTTTTAATGTATTATCTGAATTAAAATTATAAATTGTATATGTATTGGTTTGGTCTGGATCCGCTGATATACCGGAAACTATTTCAATAGTTACATTCTCTACCCACAACATTCCTTCTGGACCAAAATGACCTTTTACATAAATTTTATCAGTTTTAGTTAAATCCCAATCCTCGTCAACGACACCTGTATAACTAACTTGTTCCCATTCATCTACAGATGTACAAGGAATCATTCTATAAAATTCATCATCGGGACCCCAAGAAATTTGACCATCTTTATTGAAATGTCGTAATCCAACTTTTGCACCTTTACCTTCTACATTAGTTTTTTGCCACCACGAAATCTTTATAAAACTTCCTTCTTGTATTCCTTGTGATGCTAATTTATTTGGTAAATCTGCATAAACAAACATATCTCTATGTTCTAATGTACCCGCTGTTCCTGAATTATTTCCTGTCTTATAAAGTCCTTCATAATCTTCGTGATTAGGTGATAGAAATTGTGAATTCATATCAATAAATTTAATACAAGTACCAAATTGACCTTCATCTCGTACCCACTTTGCGTGGTGTCCTACCCAACCACTATGCCAGAATAACTCACTTTGTTTACTTGGTACACCGCCCCAATGAAAAGGATTAAAACCATCACTCCAACCAGTTATACCAACTGCATCTTCATATGTATTAGGATCAGGATAATTCCATATACCATCAACAATATTATTGTTTGGAAGCCATTGCCATACTACTTCATTTACATCTTCCGAGCTCCATATCCATTTAGAATCTTTAAGTTCTGGATCCATATATTCATCTGTAACCTCTCCTAAATCTGACCAATTCTTATTTTCCGCATCTGTTATTTGCCAAGTACCAGGTAAATCTACAGTTAAGGTTGAACCCGCAAAATCATCATAATAATATTCTTTATCTTTATCACCACTTCTATATTCTTTACCTTTATAGGTTACTTTTGAAAGAAGTCCTCGTGGTTCTGTACCAAGATTAGTAGTATAAAGTTTTAACTTATCAGTTGGTTGAAAATCATCAATAGTAACCGTAGGTTCATAAACTGGATTTTCTACATCGGAAACTAATGTAATTTTTGGTTCACTTACCCATAGAATTCCTTCTGGTCCTTGATGACCTTCAACACGAAACAAAGGACCCATATTTTTAGACCCATAAATTGTAGAACCCATTCTTCCAAGGTCCCAATCTTCTTGAACTTCAAATGTATGTTCTGCCTTTTCCCATTCGCCCGCCTTTGATACTGGAATATATTTACGAGTATTTCCATAGGTAGTTGTACCTGACCAAAATCCTGCATCAATTGGTGCCTCTTTTTTCCAATATCTTATACCTGCTCTTGCACCCTTACCAATCGTATCAGATTTTTGCCACCAAGAAATTTTTAGTTTATCACCAGTTTTAATTCCCTGTGATTCAAAACTAAATGGTGGTCTTTGACTAATACCTTGCCAACGATGTGCCAATGAAGTTGGATGACTTGAACTTCCTTGTCCATTATTACCGTATGCATAATCGGCAGTATAATCTGATACTCTTTCCCCATCTTCATTAAAATATCTACCAGTATATCCTGGATGATTTGGATTTTGAAATTGTGAATTTTGGTCTACGAATTTCATAGCAGGACCACCACCATGACCTTCACCTTGTACCCATTTAGCTTGATACCCTAACCAACCAGTTTTCCAATGTGAAAAAGTTTGTGAATCACTCCAAGAATATGTTGTAAGACCATGACTCCAACCTACTGGATGAACAGAACGAACATTTAAATCGGGATTTGCATGTTTCCATATTTTAGAATATATACCAGTTCCAGGCTCCCATTCCCATCTGAGTTGTCTAAAATTTGGTGCAGTCCATATTGCTTTACAATCTTTTAATTCTTTATGAACACCCTTTTTCTTCAAATATTTTATTTTTTCAGGATTACCATAACTTTTTGTTGGTAAAAATGCTTCTGTTCCTGCTATTTCTGTGAGATCAAACCATTCAACATCCCCTTCAACTCCGAACCAACCAAAAGGCCATCTGGGTTTTTTTCTTATAGTAAATGCTGTTGCATCCCAAATACCATCGGATGTAATAGAAATTTCTTGGTCATCATCAGATTGAAATTTTGATCTTGGATCTCCAGTTCTATATATTTGATTATTATAATATATCTTTGCAATGAACGCGTTTCTTCCACCCGTATTCTCTGTATAAATTCTTAACCTATCACCTTCTTGAAGTGAATCTAAAGACCATTCTTTTGCTTCATCCCATTTGTTATGTGAACCAATTTGAATTTCTTCTCCATTAGGTCTTAATCTATGTAAGGTATATTCATCATTAACTTGTATTATAATTTTATTTTCTGTAGTATTATGATATGGACTTTTTGTAGCGAACCATTCACCCTCATTCCTATTTTCCCGTATCTCATCACCGTTAGGATTACTTAATTCTAAATCATCAATTTCCCTAACCTCTTCGGGAATACTATATTCGTTAATTAATTCTTCTGTCCCATCTGAACCTATTCTATATAATCTATAAATGTCATTAGTATGTATAGTAATCGTCAATTCATTAGAATCATCTTGTGTATCACCATGAAATGAACTATTATGTAAATTCTTTTCATCTATAACTACCTCAGGAGATACTGAAGGTTCTATTGGTACTTCATCCACTACCGTTACATCAACTGGTAAATCATATCTTCCTATTTCTTCTTCATTACCATCTGGGTTTACTTTAATTAATCTATAAATGTCATTTGTTTGTATTGTTATATCTAAATCAGTTGAATCAGTTTGACCTTCCCCATGAAATGGACTCTTATTAAATTCAGTTTCATTACCACCTTCTCTAATAAGTGAAGAATCAGAATTATCCGTTGGTATATCCATTGTAACAGTTCTATCTGTTTGCATATCAAATGTTTCATCCGTAACAATTGCATCTTTAATGGTAATTTTACCATTTCCTCTCTCATCTCCATCTGATGACATTAATTCAGTAAATCCTTCTTCAGTACCAGTAATAGTTGTTGATACTGTAGTATCATCTATAAAAGTAACAATCCCAGTAGACGGAACTTCAATTTCTTCGGGTCTTTCTACTGACATATACGGAGTTGGTAATGATGTGGATGAACCAGGTTCACATTGTATATCAGTATAATATCTATTACCAACTAAAGTAATAGGATTATCTTGTTCATCACGATCTCTATCTCCTTGTCCAACACCTTTACCTAAATACCAAGATAATTTTCCTGTTCCTTCTGGTGGAATAGTTATACGACTATATTGACGCTCCCAAGTTTTACCATTTACAACCTTTGTTTCTAATACAGTTCCAGCTCCACCTATCGCAGGACCAGTTAAATTATCAATAAATGCTTTTGAAGAAAAATGTGCATTTATACTACCATTCCACCTATCACCATGAT
>JGI25129J35166_1000459_pt1 | contig 13356 bp, 26 predicted proteins | sample ETNvirnome_2_130_FD_35166 | JGI IMG/M metagenome (IMG submission 35166) | reverse complement strand
GAGTCGTAGATGAATATAGCTATCTGTATAAGTGGTGAGCCTCGGATGTTCACTTTTTTTCAAGAGAGTGTAAATGCATTTAAAGAACAGTGTGATACCAATGGCATTAACTTACATATTTTTTATCATCTATGGGATCATGTTACTAGGCGTCAGCGTAATCATAAATCACAAGACCCGATACTAGACAATGTAAAGGAAGATGATGTAATATCGAGTGTACCTGTAACCGCAGGGGCGTTTGAGAGTAAAGACTCTTTAAATAAAGATATTGATTATATTTGGAAGTACATATGTAATCTACATGAGCGAACTCCACGATACGATAATAAAGAAATATTACAAAAACAAATCTGGTACACTAATACTCCTGGATACTCTCAAATGGCGAGCTTATGCAAAAGTAATCTTATTAGAATAGAGTATGAAAAAGCAAACAATATTCAATATGACTTAGTTATAAGAACTAGAACAGATGTAGAATTTAAGTGTAACAATATCTCGTATTTAAAAGATCTTATAAATGACAGTAATCACTTTAGTAAAAAGATCTTCTTTCCTTTAATAGAAGTATGGAACACTAAATCTGAATTACAGGTAATACCTGAGTTTTGTTTTTTTCTTAGTAACTCAACAGTATTAAATGAAAACATTTTTAATGATTATTGTAAGAAAATTACTTCTGATATGTTTTTTTATGACAGTACCTCTGATGAGCATGTCCGTGTCCGCAATGATCATACTGTTGTTACTAATTTAATTCTGAATAATATTAAAATTAAGCTGCAGTCAAATCTTGAAGCAAAAGGATTTAAATATAAAATTCATCAACTGCCAGTAGAGTACAGTAAGGACGTAAAAGCAAGATATATTTACTAATGAAAGTTAAAGTATCATTCGATTGGGATAAGCTAGCTCAAAAAGAAGTCGGTGTAGAGATAGATATTCCTAAGCGCAAGGCACAGGAGCTTATAAGAAGCTTCTTTATGAAGTTAGATTATAAACAACGACAAACATGGATACACAAGAATGTACCAGACAAGAACGTAAAACACATAAGCGAAGAAGAATTATATGAATAAAAACATATCAGTAGAAGACATAATAGCTACCATACAAGAATGGGAGCTTCAGGCTAGCTCACCATATAATGACGGTTGGGTCATTCAAGGCTATAAAGAAAAGCTTCAAATCCTTCGAGAGCATTTAGAAAATAACAAAGAGCCGCGTCTAATTACCTGATCTAGCATAAATATTTATCAAGAGAAAGTATTATGATATTTTCAGCAAATGCTATTTTAAATAGAAAGAAATTAGACCAAGAAATAAATGATATACAGTCTGATGCTACTTTCAGTCTTACGGATCCAAAAGATTCATTCGATGCAATTGAGAGGCTCCACGCAGGTATAGGTGGTATAGAACAAAAGGTTAAAGATGGTCTAGCGAAAACCAATGATACCACCATTGCTGCGAACCGGTTGGCTGTTCTTAAATTAACGGCTGACGTGATGGACTATGTTAATAAGGAGCTTGATCCACAACAAAACCAAATTCAAACATCTCCGGCGGATGATAAAACTACTGGTGCATCAAATGTTGTCAGTCCTCAGTTCACGCCACCCCAGAAAAATCTTGGCTACGGTGCAGCAGCTGGCGAAGCCGATCCTCGACTCGCGCAACCACTCGCGGCATCTGTAGAAGTAGATTCATCTAAAGTAATAACTGAAGTCTTACCAGCGGTGGTAGGAACAGCAGCACGCGCGGGTGCAGCTGCTCTCGCAGGTAGCCTCATTAAGCGTCGCCCGGATGAAGCGGAGCCAGAAGAAGATATATCATCTGGTATGAACCATAGTGCAGTTGATCCTGATGATGACGAGCGCGAGCTAGTTTTACAAGCTTATTATGAAATGGTAAAGTCGCTTCAAGATAGAGTAGAAGATACGTGGGAAGATACCAGAGAGATAGATGTTCAAACAAGTGAGAGTACTCCAGCTATTAAGCTTGAAGTTAAAGGTTATGTGAAATCGCCTATGCTTAAAGCTGCTAAGCGGCAAGAAGATGCAATAGGTTATGAAAGTTATATGCAACACTCATCCGCTAATCCAAAAAAATGGGGATGATGCAGGCATTCACAGAGAGTGTCGACAAAATCTACTGTGACTTAGACAGGTTAGATTACCCGCAAAGTACAAACCGGCCCGAATTAAAAGAATCAAAAGGAATCAACATGAAAACATTTGAAACATTTGAAAATAAAGTATCAAGATGGGTAGCAGAGGCTGATAGTAAATTTGATCAAGATGTATTTAATATATTATCTGATATGGAAGCCGAGATTGAGACTGGTGAGTACCCACAAGAAGAGATAGTTGATATGGTCAGTGACCGATTAGAAAGCCAACGAGGTAGAGACATTTCTACCGACGAAGGATCTCAAATTGAACGACAAGTTGAAGATTTTTATGCTCAGTTGGGTCTTGATTCTGTTCCTGCTGATAGGCGCTCGAGAGATTACGTGCCTGATGCGCCACCTGAACCACCTACATCGACAGGAGTTCCTGTGCCTGGTAAAGTAGAAGGTCAGCCTTGGGTGCACAGTGATGACGATTTTATATTCTTTTTACAGTGGTTACTTAAACAAGTAGATGAAAATGACGAGCCAACATTCAACGCAAAGCGCATTGTTGATGTGGTAGAAGAGCCACATCGGTATATGAAAGAATATAAACAATTCTTAGATAATCGACAAAGAGTCGATGATGATCCTTACTTATAATGAAATCTTTTAAACAATACATTAAAGAAGGTCCCGCCAAGTCTTGGTGGGTTGTTAGAGCCGAAGTGGTACCGAACCCTGATTATGATGGTCCACCTAAAGCTAAAGCTAACTATGTGGAAATAACTGCTCCTATCAAGTGGAATGATAAACAGATCGAAGCTGAGATCGAAAATAGGTATCCACAGTATAAAGTAGTGGACACATCCAAGTATGAGTCTGATTACGATAGAAGTACAGAAGGTGAATAATGAACTTTAAAGATTATCATAACCTTAACGAGGCGTTTGATAACCCATACAAATTCGAATGGGAAAGAAGAGATGGTGGTGATGTTATAGCATATACATTTTTTGTAGATGATGCTGATGATCCATATGAGATAGAGGCTGCGTTCAGTTCAGATAGAATACTCAGTAACTTTGTCAATAAAGATTCTATAGATTATTATGATCCATATGTAGCTGAGTTTTATCCAACTGCACTTAAGCCACAAAATGCAATTGTTACAGAGTTTGCATTCACTGATAATGAGACAGGCAATCTTACTAAAAATATGAGATCTGGCCACGCAGCAACTCGAACTATTGGTACTATCTTGTATATAGTAGCTCATTATTTTATAACTAGATCTCCTCATGTACTCATGTTCACTGGTGCTAAAGAAGAGAATAGAGGTAGGGTATATGATGCGTTGGTTCGCTATGTGATTAAGAGCGGTAAGTTTCCTAACTATCATTACTTTAAAGATGACTATAAAACTGATACTCGCTTCTGGATATTTGACAGTGGCCAGGTACCTTATGTGGATGATGAGCAATTCCAAGAGTTCTTAGAAATACAATCAACCTCACCAAGTGAAATCAGAGCTACCTCATACGGTTCTCAACAAGCACACGATTTTCATCAGCGCACCTACGGTGATTAAGAACAATGCATTGCTCAAGCAAATCCTAAGGCTCTCCTATGATACAAGTAAACTTAAGTAAAGATGAATCTGTCGAAAGAGCTCTTAAGAGACTTAAGAGAAAATTAGACAGAGATGATATTCTTACAGAAGTTAGAAATAGACGGTATTTCGAAAAACCTTCAGCAAAGAAGAGACGCCGGATGAAAGAGGCTAAGTTCAAAGCCATGCTAGATGCTCGAGACGCTTTAGACTAAATAATTATGTGAGTCTTGGGTCGTATAAAGAGTATTTTCAAGAAGCAGATGGCGTGAGTCGTCGTGGCTTCTTGAGTATGCTTGGAAGAGGTGCTGCAGCCGTCGCGACAGTTCCATGGACTAAACTATTATCAGCTCCTGCTATAGCAGCTAAAGTAACAGCACCGTTTAAGATTGGTGCAGGTAGTATGCTTAATCCTCAAGCCTTGTATAGGTTCTATAGTGATAAGTTTCTTAATAAAGCAATGGACAGTGGCATCACCCCAGTAGATGTGACAGATGAAAGACATTACGAGTACGAACATACAGAGATAGCTATGGACGCGTTTGATTGGGTATCTAAGAATATAGTTAATATGTATGTTGATGATCGAGATCATGCTATAGATACAGAAGGAGATACAGTATCACCCACTCTTACTGAGTTGATTAATGACCACGGGTGGGATGAAGAGCATTTTTTAGACAACCCTGATTTTCCGCAGTGGGCAAAAGATCTTCTCGGTAAAGATGAAGAAGATATGACTGATGAAGAGGAAGAAAGGTATCAGCGACTAATGACATCAAAGTGGTTTGATAAGGAGTTAGTTGCGAATTGGGATGGTGCAGATGGTGACGGAGCAGAAGAAGAGTTAGAAACGATGCTACGAACCTGGACTGGATGGAAAGGTGAGATACCTCCCGGTTTCATGAACTATGATAACCCAGAATTAATTGATAGTATGTTTGATTACATCCTAGACCTCAATCGTGACAATATAGATATTAATCAAATAATGCAGATGAACTTTAAACAAGAGTTCTTACCTGGTGTTGTAAAGCACGTGAGAGAGCTAGCTGTGGCACAGCAAGCTCGTGCAGCAGCAAAGACGCAGCAACAAGCAGGGCAAGATGCGAAAACAGCTAAAGACGAGTTACAAAAAGATCAGCTGCCTAGTAGGCCAGGCACTCCAACTCAATGGCATGAACCGACCGACAACATTGAATGGTGGACAGAAGAAGATTTTAAATGGTGGGATCGTCGGTTTAATGATGATGTTGTTAATAGTGATGAGATTGAACAATATAGGGTTATCGCTGATAAAATAATACAGAATCCTTTTGATAGTGGTCTAATGGAATTTAAACCTGAGAAAGCTAAAGAACTTAAACAACAAGCACATGAGTGGATTAAGTGGTATAATGGTACAAAAGATCTTAGGAAGCCCAATCAAGCACATGTCAAACATCCATATGGAGCAGGTAGCCCTCATAGCGGCTTACAAACTATGAGTTATCGACCAACATTTAAGCAGTACTTTAATAAATAATTAATACGAATCTGACAAGCACAATGAAAGATACAGAATCACAACTAATTTGGGAAGCCATGCAAAAGGCGAAAAAAAGTAACGAAGAACCAATTGAAGATAATTCAACAGAAACTGTTGCTCCATCGGCAGTGCCGCCACAAGAAAAACCAAAACCAGCAGATCCCGGTCCGGGTCCCGCGCGACAGAGTCAATCTCCGTACCGTGGTGCTCGAGGCCCACAACACAAATTTTTCTAAGGATTAATACCATGGACACACAAAACAGAACAAGTAGAGAGGAAGACTTAGATAAAATCATAGAGTCTATGTACACCCCTGTAACTGAGGGTAAGTCTCATAATTGTGCTACACATGTAGAACATTCTAAATGGGGCAAAGGTGAATGCGTTTCTGAGAGCCATGCTGAACCAGATGAAAATGGCAATGTGGCATGGTATAATGTTATATTTGAACATGGCACTGAAAAAGTGAATACTGATGATGTTAAAGTAGTTAAGTCTAGCCATCATATGCACGCTAGTCATAAGCCTAAGAAAAAGAAAAAGGTTAATGAGACTGATGACTGGGCTTCCAGGCGCATCGATCATTCGGCAAATCCGCGGAAACGTGTTACAATATCACCTGGTGCAGGAGAGGCGTACTTGAAGAGGAAACAGGCAGAGAGGGAGGCTGAAGGATGGACTCAGCGTTGTCCTCACGAGTGTCACCCAGACAGGAAGGGTACATTTCGACACCAAGATGGGGAAATTTGTCCAGAATGTAAGGGTAGGGGGTTTGTGGCTCCTGATCATATCTCACCTGGTGCCCGCCCAGGAGATGATCCTAAGAATGTAGACATACCAGGTGATGCCTCTCGAGATAAAACTGGTTACGGGTTGTACGCTTCTGTTAAAACTAGTGGTCAGATCGCTGAAGCTGATAATGATAATGATGATAGTGATATCGATCATCATAACCAATACATGATGGACCAAGACTTATTGCAACCTATACATCAAGCTGCGAGTATAGCTACTGACGGAGAAGCGAAAAACTTTAATGAATGGTTAATTCTTCAAATTAAAGATCAGGGTGATAACTGGATAGATTGGTTTATAGAGACTGTTATTGTTGAAGAGAGATTTAAAGACTGAAACAATGAACTTTAAAGACGAAGACGCACAACTGATTTGGGAAGCTCACTTGCTGGAAGCTCTAGAGCGTGATAGTGAGACAGGAGAACCACAACCAGTTGGCTTATCTGATTCAGAACTTACTTCATGGTCTAAAACTACAGAACATCTACAACAATTTACTCGTAAGTGGATAGATGAGCATAAAGAAAAGATAAGATATCTCAATAACGATCAAATCCAGGTATTAGTTTTACATGCATATGAAAAACAATACCCTGAACTGTCGAGAACAATAACTGAAGAAGTGAAAATATGGTTACGATGGGTCATACAAACTATTTTATGGATACTTATGAGTGTCGGACACTCTCAGCAGGATTTTAAGAATATTCGTAGTACAGGACAAGACAATGTTAGATAGAGAACAAGATAAAGCAATTAATGAGGCCCGTACGGCCAGAATCCCTGGGTTTAATACTGTGGATCCACAGGATAAAGAAGATTACGTGAGTGCAGTAGTTGCCAAGCATGGTCCTGTGTTAATTGATAGACTAGAAGGAACACACCCTGAGCATGAACGTGATGTTATTGCCGGTGAGATAATAAGATGGTCTAGAACTCTAAATCTTGATCATCTAGATGACATACAAACTGTAATGTATAATCATATTCGACAAGTGTTAGCTCGAGCTCAGGATCTAGATAAGCCTAACATTGTAGCGGATCCATTGTCGCGAAGCGCCCACCTTAGATAAATGGATACTTTCATAACTTCCACAGTAGATCCACGCAAACAAATAGTCCATAAGAAGTTTAAATTAGCTCATCAAGGCAAAAAATGGCTATATAGATTTAAAACCGAAGTCAATTGCTTAAAGAAATTAGAAGCTAATTACACACCGCATCCTAGCGTATCTCACTATCCTTTTCCTAAACTCATATCTGTTGATGAAGATACCTATAGCTTAACTACTAGCTATTGTGGTGTGGATGCGTTTAATAATAGCTTTACCGCAAAGAAACGCCGCGTCAAAAATAAAATATCACCTGTCAATCTAGAGAATACTATCAAATGTATCATCGATAACCTTAATACCAATAACATCATACATAATGATATTACTAGTGCCAATGTGTGCATTGATAAGAGTGGTAACGTTAGTCTTGTTGACTTTGAAATATCTATATATGAATTAACTAAAACAAGGACAAATGATGATGTATATGAATATGTTCGTAAATTGATTAACAAGGGTATCATACCTAAAGAAGATAAAGAATATGTTAAAGCTAAATTAGTAAAGTATGACACNATGANNGATCTTACAAAATACTATAGTAAGGTGACGAAGTTGACGTTAGACGAACTAGAAAAACAGATAAAGAAGCTACGGTTCATCGATATAAGAGATAATCCGTGGAGTATCTTATACATGTTTAATTAAATAATTAAAAGCCATGATGGAGTTTAATAGTAAAGTAAAGATTCTTCTAGATAAACTAGGACCTAAGGATTACAGCGTGCGAGGTATGCCCAATCCATATAATAACCGGCAACCGGCAACTCCCGGCCCCGGCACTCAATACTCCACCAACTATTTAACACCTGCACAAAAGGAAAAGGAAGCACAAAAGCAAGTACGAGAAACAGTAAAAATATTGTTAAATACATATGACTATATTGCCCAGTTTGGCGGTAACGATCCGGCGACTCAAATATTGACCAAATGGAATTCCATCACTAGTAACGACTTTAAAGACCAGATCATACAAGAGCTTGAAAGGTTAGCTACAGATAATAAAACTGCAGCTGCAGTCCTTGATATCATTAGACCCGGTGGTGAACTTGGTCAAGCAGGTCCAGACGATCCAGACGATCTTGTAGGAGCTCCAGCATAAAGATAGATCTTTAAAGACTTCCCGATAAATACATATATGAATGTTCATGATGCAGAGACAATGCTAAAAACCTTGTCAAAGTCGACTAAAGGTAAGATAGGTGAAGAAGTACTTAGTTTACCTGTACCTAACCCCAATGAGATATGGGCCACTGTAGTAGCTATTAATAGTAAATTAGCTGCTCTTCAGCAATCTTTAAAAGAATTAGAGAAGGACAAGACAGCTCCGTCGTTTTGAAGATAGGAATTGCTCTTCTCCTTAAAAATATATAGTTGATTTCTTCTAGTGCTATGTTATAATATAGTCTATGAACGCTAAGACATATGCACAATCCCAGTTGGATTACGTCGGTGGTAATCGCGCATCCTGGTTCAAGGATAACGCTCGAGAGCGTCGTGTGACGGTGGAGATGACCCGCCAGCCAAACGGCGAGTATTACATCAACTCAGCTAAGGCTAACTACAATGTAGGTGGCTCNANTNCTNAGGTTGGAGTTAACAATCGCCTCTTGCGCAACGAGCTCCTCACAAGCAATATCACAACTGGTTAAACAATAATCGTAAGATTATCAGCAAGAGTATGGAGAAATCCATGCTCTTTTTTTATATATTCTCCTGAAAAACATATCATTTCTAACGAAAAATGACGATTTTCTGTGAATTATGTAATTACTGAGAGTTATTAAACCATTGAGAATTAATAAGATATCGCATATTCTGTGTGAAATTATACAAAAATACTAGAACTATCAGAATTTACTAACGGACACCTCCACAATTCCTTTAAAGCTTAATGTTTCTAGTGGATATCCTTAACTCTCTGGTTACGAAGGGTTTACAGATATCATAGGATATAAACCCTTGATAGCGAAAGAGTTAAGAAAAAGGGAGAAAGTTGGAGAAAGGTGTTGCCATATCCCCGAAAAGTTCCGATAATATTGGCGTTGTGAGTGAGATAGATAAGCAAAGCGAAGCGGTGAAGACAGCATATGAGGCTGGACTCAGTAATGGTAGGAGCAGGGCGTTCAGATCGGTATCGAGATGGGCATGAAGAGAGCAACAGAGATCATGTCTCGAGATTTGCATAACTTCAAGTTTCCAGAGGGTCAGATTCCGATCGATATGCCGCTGACACAGCACGCTCCTAAGGATAATTCCACGTTTGACTTCACATATCAGACGTACGAAGAGCGTGTGAAAGAGCGAGAAGCCGCTCAACGCAATGTGAGACGCCGCCGTTCGAATCGCATGGTTGCTAAGAACCGTAAGCGCCGCACAGCGAGTAAGCCGAATGGTACGTGGACAGCTCCTGTCGACTTCTCTAAGATCGATGATGATCACGGCTATGATGAGCTGTTAGCTGAAGAAGGTATTTACGTCAAGGAATAAGTATTGATATCAGCTCCGGATACACTATAATTATGGCAATGGAAGAGATGAAAATGACAGAGAAGCAGACACAGAAGCTTAAGGATTGGAAGCGCTGGGGTCTGATGATGAAGATGCTCAAAGCGATACACAGAGAGATCGAGCCGAAGAAGCAAGAATTACGCCATGCCTTTGACTGAAGAAAGATTTATACCACACGGACTTAGTAGATTTGCTACTACAAAGAATCCTTTATACACAAAACTAAGAAATATGGAAAAGAAGAAGACTAAGAAGAATCCCGCACCGGTACTGGCATGTATCATTACTGGCCAAGCGCGGAAGACATCGCACAACTACTTGAATGATAAGGCCAAGCGTCTTGGAGTGAGTAGTGATTGGTTGCTTAACAATTATGTGAGCAAGTTTGTTTGTAGTCAGCTGCGTGCTGGTAAAGCGCTTAGTGATCTACAGACAACAGATCAGAAGATCACAGATCAGCTATTGACTGATCTGGTTAAGAAGAACTCTAAGAGCAGAGTCACTACCTTCTGGTTCAAGAATGGAGTTTATCAGACAGCTAAGCCCACACCCAAGAAGGTCAAGAAGACAGAGCCTACTGTTGATGTTGAGTCACTCACTGCAAAGGTGAATGAAGAGCAAGCTGAGGCTGCAACGGTCCCAGCGCCTGCTAAGGTTGCATCCTTTGATGAGGTNTTAGATGAGCTTACACAGCTGAGTTAACCCACGCACAACACATAAGGTGTAGGAGAGTGGTAGGTAGCTCTCCTATACCTCTCTCTCACACTTAAGTACGAGAATCCGGATAATATAGAGGATACNGGGAAACGGGTCTGCAGCGCATGCNAAATTATTTTTGCATTTTATTGCGGAAACATTATAATGGGCTTTTACGGGGTCGAGCGATAAATTATTATATGCCAGTAGGACATGAAGAAGCTCCATGGGACAAGTCTCCAGATAAATCACCGGTGATGCACTATAATGTTAAAGTCACACAAAGAGATCTAAATGAGATAAGACATTTAGTAGACCGCAATTTCGCTGGAATGACAATAGCCTGGTTACCGGTATCACTAGCAGTGACTAGAATCATACAACAAATCAATGATCTAGATGGNGAAGACTTAGACAATTACGATAATGACGGTACTTGTCCGGTATGTAAGGCCCCATCGACAGAACAAGATGATCCATATGATTAAATATTTAATGCATTGAAAAAGCCTAAGACTATAATGCCATGGCCTGTGTATACTTATTCATCACCACATAAAGCTAGTGATATGGTAACAGCTGATAATTTAGAATCCTTAGGATCCATAGAAACTCTGGAATCCATAGAAACTATCGATGATATAATCAATGTTCAAACAGATAATCTAGAGACTCTAGAATCTATAGAGTCCATTGATAGTATAATTAACGTTCAAACAGACGACATAAAAGCCATAGAAGCTATAGACAAGATAGTTAATATTGTTCAGCCCGATAGTATTGACAGTATAGTTAATATTCAGACTAATAAACCTATAAAGCCTATAGGTGGTATCCGAAAATTATCTGATAATCCATTGCGCCGCGATGATTAACCGTAGTAAATCTCTCTAGCTATGNTATAATATATGTCATATGACGAACGAAGAGTTTTTCACGGCAATAGAGAATAGTTACAAGGGCATGAATAAACAGTTTCCTTGGGATAGTGATTATCAAGAGTTCATTGATTGGACTACGGATGGGATTAAAGCTGGAGTTATAGCATCAGTATTTGATTCGGAGACTGGTCTTATAAGATATTATCATAAGGAAATTAATAGTCTAAGTCCAATAACTACGCCAATTGAAATGGAAATTAAACATTGGCCGGAGTGCTCGCAGGAGAACCTAAGAAAAGAAAGGGAGAGTAAAATGCGCTGTGCGACACAGGATGAGATCAACGAGTATTTAGAGACCGGTAAGATACCGGGAGCCGACGAGGACAATTGAATAATGCACAGCGACCGAGCAAGTGAACGGCGTGGTCTGCAAAACCATCGATGCAGGGGGCGGTACCCTGGCTGTGCTCCACTTTAATAAATAATATATAAATGGTAACATCAGAGAAGATTAACGATGCCACACAGACACGGTTTTTTCCAGCCAAGCGTCTAGGAGAGATTGCTGGCCGGAGCAAAAAAAAGCCGGATTTGCCGGATGATCGACCGTCAGTGTATGTGATATTATTAATACCGTTTATTTTATTGATAATAAAGATATGCGACCTATATTACTGGATAGTTTCCAGAAAAAAATAATAATTACTGGTACTGGTAGATGTGGTAGTGCTTTTTTTCATAAAATGTTAACTAATTGTGGATTAGATTTAGGAAAGCATGAAAAGAGTCATGGAGTTAACGGTGGAATATTAAATTTCGGATGGAATTCTCAAATACATGATTCCGGTCTTATAAAGAATACAGAGCAATATATTCAAGTAGGATTAATTCGAGAGCCTTTAGCGTGTATATCATCTCAATCAACTGGAAGTAAGGGTCAGGGGCCTAGGATGCATTTGACCGAGTATTTTAAAACTAAGGTAGCTGCAGGTAAAGGACCTCTTCATAAAGGNATGTTATATTATTATTATGTTAATAATTTTTTATATGAATTATACAAANATAACAAAATTGATAGTATCTTTAAAATAGAAGATTNTAAAGATAGAGATAAACTTAGTGATTTATTAGAGTTATTTGCTAAAGCGGGCCTNAGGGTGTCTGNAGATACTTTTATTGAGAGATCTAAAGAGTTTGGANCAAATTATAACACGCGTAAACATAAAAATTATTCATGGGATGATTTACATAAAAAAGATACCAGTTTGACTAATAAACTACAACGGTTATCACAAAAATTAAATTATAAGCTTAAATAATAATGTATGGCATTCGAAGGAAAAATTCTAACCGGGTCTAAGAACAAACAAGCTAAACTATTAAGAGCTGCTAGTGTTGCTGCTAAGTCTCCAGACACAGGAGTTAAGATACTTAAGAAGAGTGCCTATTATGTTATAAGAGACTGTGCTAAGGTTACTGAGTTATATCTGCCGCATTTTATATATTCGCAATTAAAGAATCCTATTCAGATGTTAGAGGGTGTATTTACAAAGGCAGATTGTACAGATTTCTTAGGACGCGCTAAGAAAGACTTAGTTGCTAATCAATTATTAAATTTAATTATTTTAGATATAAAGAAGCAGAACATCCTTGAATCTGCTTCCACCGCATTTAAACAACCAGATATAGACACATCAACATTTGATGAAGAAGATACAGAAGATATTTACGGTGATTATGAGGCCGGTGGAGTAACAGTAGAAGAAGAACCAGAAGTGATAGTTGAAGTCGAAAAAGATACATTACAATTATTGTTAGATGCCTTCAAGGTCAAAAACTAAATACGATTATAAGTGCTATTATACTGAATTAGCAAATCTGCTAATCACGCATGGGATCGGCTTACACAATTGTAAAACTGATCAAGAGGTTATAGATTCTAATAAGAAATGTATAAAACTTGCAGAACAGTTTATTGAACGAGTATCTCCACCAGCTGCAAAACTAAAAGCTTGACTGTTTAAGATAAATAACTATAATATAAGTTATGAAAAGGCCGACAAAGACTCGTCGAGTTGTCAAGTTTAATACTGGGACAAGA